>JABAOE010011062.1_pt2 | contig 21233 bp, 21 predicted proteins | sample 7062141 | NCBI WGS metagenome assembly JABAOE01 (sample SAMN14538627, study PRJNA623070) | marine sediment metagenome | biome: marine biome [ENVO:00000428]; feature: marine pelagic biome [ENVO:01000023]; material: deep marine sediment [ENVO:00002113] | place: India: Gulf of Khambhat ... | reverse complement strand
TTCGAGATGACATAATGGAATGGAATCGAGTAAAGACTTAACTATTTGAGATTAATATAATACAATCATCATCTAAATGAAAAAGTATCTCATCATCACAGCCAGCGCTCTTATTTCAATTGCGATATTTAAGTTTATCCCCGCGGATAAAAACATACTCAAAGGGCTGGCAATACTGTTTTTCATAGGCACCCTGTGGATCACAGAGGCGCTGCCGATTACTGCAACAGCGCTTCTTGTACCTATTATTGCGGTAATGACCGGGATATTTGAGGTAAAACAGGCGCTAAGCTACTTTGCACACCCGATAATATTCTTATTCCTGGGCGGTTTTGGTCTTGCAGCGGCCTTGCATAAGTATAGTCTCGATGAGCTGTTTGCGGGCTATATTATGAGAGCTGCCGGCTCAAGGATGATATTTTCTGTTCTAAGCCTGTTCGTTGCAACAGCACTTATAAGCATGTGGATAAGCAACACTGCAACTACTGCAATCATGCTGCCCCTAGCCCTTGGACTCATTGCCAAACTTAAAGAAAAAAACCATGCAGTCGAAGTATTTATTCTTCTCGGAGTTGCTTATTCAGCTAATATCGGCGGGATCGGGACTATAATAGGCAGCCCTCCTAACGCAATAACTGCAGCTAATTTGGGTATTAGTTTTAGTGAGTGGCTTAAGTTCGGAATCCCCTTCGTGCTTATTCTTCTGCCTGTAATGATGGTTGTGCTATATATCACGCTGCGCCCTAAATTCCCAGGTATGGCAGCAATGTACACAGTCCATTCCAAGGACATCTTCAAGGACACAAAAAGCTACTTTGTAGTTGGGATTTTTGCATTAACTGTAATCCTGTGGCTTCTGAGTGAGCCGATAACTAACCTCTTGGGTATCGAGCAGGGATTTGGCTCAATTGTAGCAATCTTTGCCATAGTGCTTCTAATTCTATTTAGAACAATTAAATGGAAAGAGGTTGAGAGCTTTGCAGACTGGGGAGTGCTTCTTCTATTCGGAGGCGGGCTTGCGCTTAGCGGAATATTGTCTGAGACAGGCGCAAGCGCATATCTGGCAAGATTAGTGGAAACTCATCTCTATGCCTATGGACCCCTGCTCCTGGTGCTAGGCTCCGTTACGCTTATGATTTTCCTCACAGAAGTCGCAAGCAATACCGCGAGCGCAGCTATACTGGTGCCTATATTTCTTGCACTAGGACGTGAGCTTGGTCATGAGCCGCCATATGAGCTCGCAATTACCGTAGGAGTTGCTGCGTCGTGTGCATTTATGCTTCCCGTTGCCACGCCGCCTAATGCGCTTGTATTTGGAACTGAGAGGATAAAACTGAGGGAAATGATAAGGACAGGGTTTAAGTTAAATCTAGTCTGCGCTGTCATAATAACGCTGGCTGCTTACTTTCTCTTTGATTTTATTAAGTTTTAGCAAGCGACCAGGGTTTCGTTTAGGACACTTAACACCTGCGGGGGGTTAGATCGCCAAATGTACAGCCCTGCCCGGTCATTATGCTTACTCCTCGTTTAGCTCGGCAAGCTCGACCAATACGCCGTTCATCGCTTTAGGATGGATAAAAGCAACCCGAGAGTTGTAAGCCCCCGGCCTTGGGGTCTCGTCTATTAACCTAACGCCTTGTTCTTTTAACTTAGCAAGCACTTGATCGATGTCGTCCACTTTGTAACAGATATGGTGAATGCCCTCACCTCTTTTCTCCAGAAACTTGGAAATGGGAGAGTCCTCGCTCATTGGCTCGAGAAGCTCTATGGCAGTGCCTCCGTCTTTTGGTACGAGCATAGAAGTACTAACCTTTTGATCTTCAACTACTTCCCTATGCTCTACTTTAAGCCCAAGTGCAGTTGTGTAGATTTTCTCTGCCGTATCTAGATTATTCACTGCGATAGCAACGTGATATAGATTTTCCAAAATTCCCTTATCCATAAAATATCTCCTCTGCGCTGCAGCTAAGACAAAGCTTACTCAATAATGATCTTATACTTTTCCAATCTCTCGTCTGAAGCCCGGTATTCTAACTTAATGGAACATTTCTTTTGAAGTTTATCCAGATTATCCCGCTCTGATTCCTTGAGACTATCGATAACAGCTTGATTTGCAACAACGATGATCTTTTTGTTTAAAGCCTTATTCTTTTTTCTTTTTATTTCCCTGATTATTTCATATGAAACAGTGTCTGTAGATTTTAAGTATCCTATTCCCTCACAGTAAAAACACGGCTCGGTAAGCTCTGTTAGTATGCTTTCCCTTAAGCGCTGTCTAGTCATTTGAATAACTCCAAACGAAGACATCTCGTGAACAACAGAGCGGGCCCTATCCTGCTTTAGAGCCTCAACGAAACTCTCAAACACTGCTTCTCTCAGCTGGCGGTTTTTAATATCTATAAAATCTATTACTATGATTCCTACTAAGTTCCTTAACCTAATTTGTCTTACAATCTCTAGTGCGGCCTCCACGTTGAGATTATATATAGTTTCTTCCTGGTCGTTTCCGCTATGATACCTACCCGTATTTACATCAACTACTGTGAGCCCTTCGGCTTCTTCGATTATTATGTGGCCGCCGGATTTAAGCCATACCTTTTTCTTAAATATTTTCCTAATATCATTATCAACTCCGTATTTTGAAAAAAGAGGCTCGGAGTCTTCATATAACTCCATATTCACAATCGAATCGGGAAAGTTAACCTTTAAATATTCCTTTATCTCACTATATGCCTCCTGAGAATCTATAAGTACTTGATTTACGTCACTTGAGATAAAGTCCCTTACCGCTTTAATATATAATCTGGGCTCTTCATAGAGCAAGGAAGGACCTTGTATTTCATCATTGGCTCTCTTAACACTTTCCCAAACAGAGAGGAGCTCTTTTAAATCATACTCAAGCTCTTCCTTGGTAATATTTACGCTTGCGGTTCGGGCAATCAATCCAATCCCCTCAGGCTTTATATCATTAAGCAGCTCAGTCAGCCTTTCTCTTTCTTCCACATCCTCGATCTTTCGGGAAATGCCTACTATGTCGATAGTGCCCAGCAGCACCAGATATTTCCCGGGGATTGCAACATAGGAAGAGAGCTTGGCTCCCTTACCCCCCACAGATTCTTTGAGAACCTGCACCAATAGCTGCTGGCCCTCTCTCAGGATATCCTGAATTAAATTGTTGTGATGATCGCTGAAATCCCTAACAGCCTCTTCCCCGCCGCTATCTAAGAAATATTCATAAAGAGACTCTTCCTGAACATCTTCTACAGATATAAAACCAGATTTGTCCATGCCGATGTCAATAAAAGCAGCCTGCATTCCGGGAACTACTTTTCCTACTCTGCCCTTGTAGATATTTCCAACAATTCGTGGAGTTGATTTTCTCTCTATATATATCTCTGCAACGGAGCCGTTCTCCATTACAGCAACCCTAGTTTCGTTATATGTTACGTTAATTAATACTTGATTGTTCATGGGAATTATCTGCACTCATCCAACCAATAAAATAATCGGATGTAATTATAGACTATAAGCAATCCATATGAAAGCACATATCTACTTTGGGGATTGAGTCATGGGAACAAATCGAACCGAGGTGATCGTAGTCTTTCTAATCCCGGCATCTGTTTTCTCAATTAAAAGGAGCTCTTGGCTCGTCTCGCCTACCGGTATAACTAATCTTCCTCCAACGGACAGCTGCTCTACCAACTTATCAGGAATATCTTTGGGAGCTGCGGTTACTATTATGCCGTCAAAAGGTGAATTTTCTTCCCACCCTTGATAGCCGTCGCCAATCTTGTATTTAATATTGGAATAACCGATTTTCTCCAAAATTTTTCGTGCACTTACTGCGAGAGGCTCAATTACCTCAATTGTATACACATCGCATCCGCACTCGGCAAGGACCGCCGTCTGGTAGCCAGAGCCGGTTCCTATTTCCAAAATCTTCTTACCTGTCTCAGGGTTGAGGAGTTCCGTCATCAGAGCAACCATGTAGGGCTGGGACACCGTTTGTCCCGCCTCAATAGGAATAGGGTTGTCGCCGTATACAGAGTCATAGTATTTCTCTGGAACAAACAGGTGCCTTTTTACAACTACCATTGCCTCAATTACCTTTGGATTTGTGATTCCCCTTGAGACGATCTGGTTCTCTACCATCTCCCAGCGAGCTTGAGAGTATTTATCATAATCGCTACCATGGGTTTGGTGAGAATAGTATCTATCCATAGTTTTAATATAAGCACTATATACTGATTGGCCAGAACAATGTCAGTAAGAAATATAGGACACTACTTGCCCATCTGCAAAATGGTATCAAAGTGCTTTTTAGTAACAGGCATAACGGAGAGTCTGCTTTGAGTGATGAGCGGTATGTCTTTTAGGCGCTCTTGCTGTTTAATATCCGCAAGCGTAACAGGAGTATTTAGTCTTTCTACAGGCTCTATATCAACCACAACCCATCTGTCATCGTCAGTTGTAGGATCCTGATAGAACTCCCTTGTAACCTTGGCAACACCAACCACTTCCTTGCCCTCATTGCTGTGATAATAGAGAACTAGGTCCCCTTTTTTCATAGCTTTGAGATTATTTCTTGCCTGGTAGTTCCTGACCCCGTCCCAATAGGTTGAACCGTCCTTTACCAGATCGTCCCAAGAGTATTTAAACGGTTCCGATTTAACAAGCCAGTAGTTCATGGAAACTATTATCTACAATGAAAAATATTTTTCAAATAGAGATATTGCCGCTTTCTCTAATCCAATATTCCTGTATATTTATAGGCAAATGAGATTTGTTACCCGCAGCGGGGCTGTATGCCTAATAATTATTGCTTTCACTCTTGTAATCAACCCAAATTCGCTTGCACAAACCTCAGTAAAAGAGATAGTGGGTAAGATGGCCCTGATACCTTTTAGCTCGAAGAGTTCTCTCACTTATGAGCAGTCTGAGGCCTCGCTTGAGCAGATTGAGAGGTATCTAACGATATCTCTGTATGAAGCGCTGGTGGTTGAGGCAGGCTATATGCCTGATGTCGAGATACTGCCTCTTAAAAAATCTGATACCGAATATAACAAATTAAGAGACGGCGAGCCGAAGATATATTATAAGGATATAGCTATTGATGTAGGGCGAATTCTTGATGCAGACTCGGTAATGGTGGGCACCATATCACAATACTCAGACCGAAGCGGATCTGATTGGGGAGTGGAGTCTCCTTCGACTGTTTCTTTCAGCGTTCAGCTTTTAAGCACTAAAGATGGAAAAGTAATATGGGAGACATATTACACTGAGACTCAGCAGCCGCTGTTTGATAATATTTTCGAGATAAAGAAGTTTTTTAAAAGAGGCGGCAAATGGGTAACCGTTGATGAGCTTGCCAAAGAAGGGGCAAGAGTCGTGGCAAAGAGATTTGGCCGGTTTCTACTGGAGAACAGATGATAATTATCCCCGCTATAGATCTTAAAGACGGTAAATGTGTAAGGCTTTTTAAGGGTGAAGAGGACCAGGTTACGGTTTTTTCTGATCATCCAAGCGAGATTGCAAGAAAGTGGGAAGACGCTGGAGCTAAATGGATACACGTTGTAGACTTGGACGGAGCATTCTCCGGAAAACCCATAAATATTCATGCAATTAAGTCCATTGTAGACTCGGTGTCGTGTCCGGTTCAGCTTGGAGGCGGCATTAGGAACATTAATACGATAAGAGAATATATAGACATTGGAGTAAAGAGGATTATTCTAGGCACTGCTGCTTTTAATGATGAGGAATTCCTAAAAAGCGCTTGCCGTGAGTTTCCGAATGAAATTGCGGTGGGTGTAGATACAAAAAACGGAAAAATTGCAGTGAAAGGATGGACCGAAGTCATTGAGCAAAGCACGAGCGATGTGCTTGCGAATCTAAAAGAGGCCGGTGTTTCAGTTGTGCTGAACACCAACATTGATCGCGACGGGACAATGGAAGGGATTAATATTGAGGGGGCTAGAGAATTTATTGAGGAATCTCCGATACCTGTAATTGCCTCAGGCGGTATTGCCACAATGGAAGACCTGGGGAAACTATCATCCATTGAGCACCTCGGCCTATATGGTGCTATACTTGGGAAATCTATTTATACAGGAAGTATCAACTTAGAAGAAGCCATACAGAGGTATTCTTGATATGTTATCTAAGAGAATAATTCCATGCTTAGACGTTAAAGACGGAAGGGTTGTAAAAGGTGTGAACTTCGTCAACCTGCGGGATGCGGGGGACCCGGTAGAGATTGCCAAAAAATATAGCGACGAAGGCGCTGATGAGATCTGTTTTCTGGATATTACGGCATCAAACGAAGAGAGAAAAACCATGATTGACGTGGTTGAGCGCACAGCTAGCGAAGTTTTTGTTCCGCTTACAGTGGGCGGAGGGGTTAGGACGCTTGATGACGTAAGACAGATGCTGCTTGCCGGTGCGGATAAGGTTTCGATCAACACAGCAGCCGTACATAATCCGGATTTTGTAAAAGAGGCGGCAGACAAGTTCGGAAGCCAGTGCATTGTGGTTGCAATTGATGCAAGATCCTCAGGAGAGGACTCATGGGAAGTTTTTACCCACGGGGGAAGAAACGGAACAGGAATTGACGCGGTTGAGTGGGCAAAAAAAATGGAAGTACTCGGCGCAGGGGAAATACTGCTTACAAGTATGGACAAGGACGGGACGAAATCAGGCTACGATCTCCCTCTTACAAAAACAATATCACGCAGCCTTAAGATTCCGATAATCGCCTCGGGAGGAGCAGGTACGCTTGAGCATCTCTCGGACGGGGTCAAGCTTGGGGAGGCAGACGCAGTATTGGTCGCTTCAATCTTCCACTACGGCGAGTACACAATAAAAGAAGCCAAGGATTTTATGAGGGGCCAGGGTATATCGGTCAGGGAATAATTCCAAACACAATGGACGCTGAAAAATTGACAATTAGAGAACAGTTGGAGCAAATCGAAAGGGAGACTCTGTCTCCTCTTGCCACACTTAGCGCTGAGACAAAGGGAAGGATGAGACCGGAGGAGAAATGCAGTATCCGGACTGACTTTCAAAGAGACCGTGACAGAATAATACATTCAAAGTCATTTAGGAGGATGAAGCATAAAACCCAAGTGTTTCTCTCACCCTCGGACGATCACTATAGAACAAGGCTCACTCATGTGATTGAGGTTGCCCAGATCGCAAGAACCATATCCAAGGCGCTTAGGTTAAATGAGGACCTAACAGAAGCTATTGCGCTTGGACATGACCTTGGGCATACGCCGTTTGGCCACGCAGGCGAAGCTGCGCTGGATGACGTGGTGCCGGGAGGTTTTAAGCACGTTATACAGAGCCTTCGCATGGTGGATGTGCTTGAGAAAGGCGGTGAGGGACTCAACCTCACTTACGAAGTAAGGGACGGCATCTCAAAGCATTCAAAAGGCATGGGTCCCATAGATAACCCTAAATACAGGCCTGAAACAATGGAGGGTCAAGTGGTGAGGATCTCGGACCTGGTTGCATATGCAAACCACGACCTCGATGATGCAATACGCTCGGGGATAATATCCATAAACGACGTACCTAAAAACTGTATCGATACGCTCGGGTCAAGAAATTCTGAGAGAATTAACAGGATGGTGAGCGACATAATATTTGAGACGCACAATCTTGGAGAGAATAAGGTTGTGGTCAGCAAAGAAATAGAAGAGGCTATGATGGAACTGAGGAGTTATCTATTTAATACCGTCTATATGAACGAGAATATTAAGAACAATTTCGATAAGGCAAAGAGACTTGTAAAAGCGCTTTACTACTATTTTTGTGAGCACCAGGATGAGTTTAGAAAACTCTATGACAGACCTCAAAGAGACGGCGAGTCATTAGAGAGAACTATATGTGACTTCATAGCGTCAATGACCGATTCATACGCCATTAGCCTATACGAGAAGATATTCCTGCCCAGGCGGTGGGAGGCGATATAGGCACATTTTAACAACAGCAATTTCAGGTAACCTATATCCGTTCAAAAACTGACTCAAAGACTAATTCTTGGTGAAACTATTGATTAAACTGGGTTCCGTATCATTTTTAAACGCACAGCCTCTTACATATGCAATTGAGAATAATATGATAGAGCACGAGTTCACCCTTATCCAGACTCCTCCATCAGAGCTGTCTTTGAAGCTTCATAAGAGAGAAATAGACTTGGGTCTAATACCTGTTGCAGAGCTTCTAAAAAGAAAGGAATACTATGTCGTGCCTGAGATTTCAATCTCATCATATGGAGAAGTGGACAGTGTTGTTGTTATCGCAAAAAAGGATATTAATGAGCTAAGCAGAGTTGCAGTAGACATCCGCTCACAAAGCTCCACTGCGCTTCTCAGAATCGTGCTTCAGATATTCCACGGCACAAACACTGAGTTGATACCTACGGACATAGATAAAGAGGATTTCTTGGACGGCGTTGACGGCGCCATGCTTATAGGCGACTCCGGACTAAAAAAATTCTACGATATGGACACGCAGTATAGAATCTACGATCTTGGGGAGATATGGACACAGGAAACAGGGCTTCCTTTTGTTTATGCGGTATTCGCCGGACACAAGGATGTTATATTAGGTAGAAACATGCAGGCATTGGTTGAATCTAAGAATTATGGTCTTGGAATAGCAGACAAGATCTCCGAAGAAGAGTCTCGCAATCTGGGAATCGACTATGATATCTGCTATAAATATTTAACCGAGCGGATCAAATATGATCTGGGAGAAAAGGAGATAAAAGGGATAATAAAATACAGCCAGCTTCTAGAGGAACTGGGTGAGGCTCAAAAGGTTGACCATATAAATCTTTATACGGCATAGATAGGCAAGGAGAATACTATATGAGTGAGAAAATTCAGATGAAACTTGGACACAGCCCTGATGCTGACGATGCATTTATGTTCTATGCTATCGATAGAGGAAAAGTCACATCTGACCTGGTTGATTTTATTCAGGTTGTTGAAGACATACAATCTCTAAATAAGCGTGCTCTGAACAAAGAGCTTGAGGTAACCGCTATCTCGGCTCACGGATATCTTAAGGTACAAAACGACTATAGAATTATGTCTTGCGGCGCAAGCATGGGTGAGGGATACGGCCCTATTGTGGTTTCTAAGGAACCGATACAAAGCCTCGAAGGAAAGAGAATAGGCGTTCCCGGAATGCTTACCTCCGCATATTTGCTGCTCTGTATTTTCGCTGACGGCTTTATACCTGTAGAGATGCCGTTTGACGAAATAATGCCTGCAGTGCAGACGGGCGATATCGAAACCGGACTATTGATACATGAAGGGCAGTTGACTTACAAAGATGCCAACCTTGAAATGCTATTTGACCTTGGCGAGCTGTGGGCAAAAGAAACTCCGCTTCCGCTTCCCCTGGGTTTAAATGTAGTAAGAAGAGATCTAAGCGATGAACTTCAGAGGGAAGCTCACAGAGTGCACAAGGAAAGTATAGAGTATGCCCTCTCTCACAAAGATGAAGCTCTTGAGTATGCTTTGGAATGGGGTCGCGGTATGGGTCATGAAACAGGTGAGAAGTTTGTGCTGATGTACGTAAATGAATATACGGTCAATTTAGGTGAAAAAGGCAAGGCAGCTCTTGAGCATTTATTCAATAGGGCATATGAAAAAGGGATAATTTCTGAAAAACCAGAACTTGATATTCTAGAGGGATAATATATGTCGAGGGAATACGGGTACCTAATAGATGGCAAATGGCTTACCAGCGAGAATAATAAGGAAGTATTAAGTCCTTATAATAGCGAAGTTGCCGGGGTGATAAACGTCCCTGATATTGACCGGGCGATGGAATCAGTAGACTCTGCAGAGAGGGCTGCTAGGAAATTTAAGGACAGCCCGAGCTATGAGAGAAGCAATATTTTAAAAAAGATTGTAGACGGCATTGACGCTAGGAAAGAAGAATTTGCCACTATGCTGGTTAAAGAATGCGGCAAGCCTGTTAAAACCGCAAGGCTTGAGGTTGAGAGGGCCAAAACTTCATTCTCCATCGCAGCTGAGGAGGCAAACAGATTCTCTGAGGGTGAGCTCCTGCCGATAGACATTATCCCGGGAAGCGAAAATAGGTATGGAATAGTAAAGCGGTTTCCGCTCGGGGTAGTTATGGGCATATCCCCATTTAACTTTCCCCTGAACCTTGTAGCCCATAAAGTTGCTCCTGCTATCGCATCATCGAACGCATTGATACTAAAACCCGCATCCCAAACTCCTATATCTGCTTTAATGCTTGGAGAAGTGGCAATAGAGGCGGGCCTGCCTGAGGGCATTCTCAACATACTGCCTTTACCGGGAGGGGCCGTGGAGCCTGTGCTGGACGACGCAAGAATTAAAAAGATCTCTTTTACAGGAAGTGATACTGTTGGTTGGGAGTTAATGAGCAGGCACACAAAGAAAAAGGTAACCCTCGAGCTTGGCGGAAACGCAGCAGTGGTAATAGACGAGGATCCGCCTGACTTTGACTTTGCAGCATCAAGAAATGCGTGGGGGGCTTTTTATCAGGCAGGGCAAAGCTGTATATCGGTGCAGAGAATTTACGTTCATGAAAAAATATTCGATAAATTCCTTGAGAAGTTTATCCACGAGACAAAGAAGTTAAAACTGGGCGACCCGATGCTTGAAGACACTGATCTGGGCCCGGTGATAGACGACCATTCAGCTGACAGGATAATGAACTGGATAGATGAGGCTATGGAAAAAGGTGCGGATCTCTTATGCGGCGGAAATAGGGACGGGAAGCTAATTGAGCCTACGGTTATGACAAATGTAACGCCGGACTCAAATGTATCCTGCAGCGAGGTATTCGGTCCTGTCGTCCACGTTGAGTCTTATAAAGACTTCGACCAAGCTCTTGAGCAGGTAAACAACACTCGATTCGGGCTCCAGGCGGGAGTATTCACAAAAGATATGAAGAAAGCGTTTAAAGCATATGAAGCAATAGAGACAGGAGGTGTAATTATTAACGACTGTCCGAGCTTTAGGGTCGAGAACATGCCTTACGGCGGAATTAAGGACTCTGGCGTAGGCCGTGAAGGAATACGCTATGCGATTAAGGATATGACCGAGTTAAAACTTATGGTAGTAAATTTAGATTATTAATTTAGACATACTGCCTAATCTTCTCTACTATATTTAACTTTACAAGCTGATTGTACGCCTTGGTGCTGCTCTCTTGAGACATGAAAACTCTTAGGTCCTCAGGGTTATCTATATCGAGAGCAATACGCGGGTTTTCAAAACTTTCATACGGAATACCGCATCTATCCGCCTCGTCTTTATGTTTGTTAAAGCTATCGTGGCCGAACATCGACGGTATGGCGTCGGGCGGGTTCCTAAGAAAAGCATTGGTGCCAAGTTTGTCACGGGCAGGGACAAAGATGATCGAAGGCCCCCCCTGTTCTCTCTCCAAAATAAAATCTATATCCTCAGAGGTTATAAGAGGAGCATCACCGGGGATAACAAGAACGGACTTTGCACCCAAGTCTATGCAGACTTGTGAGGCGTAGTCAACTGATGCACTCTCACTCTTTTGCTCTGTCTCAAGGATTACTTCGATTCCAAGCCCCTTGGCTATCTCTATGGCTCCTTCATCGAGTGTAACGACAAACTTACGATCAGGAAGATCAGAGTCTCTAAGCGCTAAAAGCACATCCTCCAGCATAGCATAGGCAAGAGCGGTCCTTTGCTCCTGAGGCATAACCTCAGACAGCCTCTCCTTGGCTTTGGATAAGTCCTTAACCGGTACTATAACAAATTTCATATCTGTCCTTAGCTGAACTCCCAGAATTCATTTGCACTATCTTGGAAAGTAGAACAGGATACCCAACTTTTCTTCATAAGCCCATCACTAGTTATAATAAGTCACAAAATGGCTCATTCTCTAAAAGATACTTTATACCAAGATCTTGAGGCGTCGCTTAAAAACAAGATAAGCGGCGAAGTATATTTTGACCAAACCTCAAAAATACTCTACAGCACTGATGCGAGTAATTATCAGATAGAGCCGGTAGGAGTAGTAATCCCGAAGAATGATGAAGATCTCTCATATATAATTGAGACCGCTTCGAATTATGGGGTTGCGGTACTGCCCAGAGGGAGCGGCTCGAGCCTTGCGGGACAGGCAGTAGGACAAGCGCTTGTAGTCGACCTTTCAAAATATCTTAATCGGGTGATTAGCGTAAACACAGATGATAAAACAGTGCGCGTTCAGTCGGGAATGTTTTTAGAGAGCTTAAACCGGGAGCTCAAACAATACGGACTTATGTTCGGCCCTGATCCTTCATCCGCTAAAATCGCGACAATTGGCGGAGTGGTTGCAAATAATGCTACCGGCGCTCATTCAATCCTGTATGGTATGGCAGGTGACAATGTTCAGGGCTGCAACCTATACTTGGATAATGCAGAGCAGATAGAACTTAGCAAAACCGGCAATAATAATCTCGATAAAAAACTGCATGAATTCAAAGAAAGATATTCAGTACTTATAGAGAATGATTTTCCCAAGCATTGGCGGAGAGCATCCGGGTACAACCTGAATTACTTCACGGATAATGAGTTTAATCCGGCAAAGCTCATAGCTGGCTCTGAGGGAACACTGGGGCTTGCATCTGAATTTTCTTTAAGTCTGGTCGACAGACCCGAATATACAGGGCTTGTTGTTCTTCAGTTTAAGGAAATAGTGAGTGCAATGGAGACCGTGCCTGTAATATTAGAGCAACACCCTTCTGCTATTGAGCTAATCGATAAATACTTGATCGATCTCACAAGAGAGAGCCCGTCTTACTCGAAATTACTTACTTTCATTGAGGGGAATCCCGAGGCCCTTTTGGTTGTTGAGTTCTATGGGACATCGGAAAAGGAGGTGGAGAAAAAGGCCGCAAATCTTAAGTCATATCTTTTATCAAAGAACATTCAATGCAATATAAGCTATGCCACCACACCCAAGTCACAAGCTGATGTGTGGGCCGTAAGGCGAGCAGGGCTTGGGCTGCTTATGAGTAAAAGGGACGAGCACAAGCCTATACCGTGCATTGAGGATGTCTCGGTACCCGTGGATCAGCTTGCGGACTATACGGCTGATATTACCGAGTTAATTGGACGCCTTGGAACAAAGGCCGGCTTCTACGGTCATGCAAGCGCCGGGTGTCTTCATATAAGACCTCTGGTAAACCTAAAAACCTCATCCGGACGAGCATTAATGAAAGAGCTGACTGATGAGACATTCAAGCTTGCTTTAAAGTACTCAGGGGTGATGAGCGGCGAGCACGGGGACGGCCTTCAGAGAAGTTACCTGAACAAGCAGTTGTTCGGAGACGATCTATATGCGGCAATGGTTGAGCTAAAATCCATCTTTGACCCCAAGGGTCTCTTCAACCCGGGAAAAGTGGTAGATGCTCCCCCGGCTGAGGATAACCTCCGCTTTGGAGAATCATACCGGCCGGTACCTGTTAATACTTACTTGGACTGGTCATCCGACAGCGGGCTTTCCGGCGCTGCTGAGATGTGCAGCGGTCAGGGCGTATGCCGAAAGATTGACGAGGGGATTATGTGCCCTTCCTATATGGCAACAAAAGATGAGATCGATACAACACGCGCAAGGGCTAATATGCTTAGGGCAATATTTTCGGGCAGGACGAGTAAAGAGGCCTTAGCTAGCCCAGAGATGTACAAAGTCTATGATCTTTGCTTATCGTGTAAAGCATGCAAGAGCGAGTGTCCGTCAGGGGTTGATGCGGCTAAGATGAAGCTTGAATTTTTAGCTCATTATCATGAAAGACACAGCTATTCCATGCGTGAGAAGCTATTCGGTTATGCACATGAAGTAGCAAAATACTCATCTATAATCCCGTCGATATCAAACGCTTTAACCAACAGCTCATTAACCAAGTTATTTCTTTCCAAAATCGGCGTTTACAGCGCCAGATCTTTGCCAAGTTTATCTAATAATAACTTCATAGATTGGTTTAACAATAGACAGCAACTGCCTCAAAACAATAAGCATAATAAAGTTGTATATTTCCATGACACATGGACAACCTATTATCATCCGGAGGTCGGTATTGCTGCTGTTAAATTACTTGAGCAAGCGGGGTTTGAAGTGCTGTTGGTTGAGCAAAGGGAGTGCTGCGGGCGGCCTATGCTGAGTAAAGGAATGATTGATCCTGCGCGCAAGAGGGCGTCACATAATGTCTCATTGCTTGCGCCGTATGCCAGAGAAGGAATTCCAATTGTAGGAACGGAGCCAAGCTGTATATTAACATTCAGGGACGAATATTTAGACCTTTTACCGCGAAATGATGACGTATCAATTCTCGCAAACAACTCCTACATGCTTGATGAATTCTTATTGAACCTGCATCAGTCTGGCAAGCTGAATATTAATTGGAAAAAAAGCGGACCGAGCGTCCTATACCATGGCCACTGCCATCAAAGATCATTAATTGGTAACGAAGCTGCCATGCAGATGCTGTCTCTAGCAGGCTGCAAAGCTACTGAGAGCGGAGCCGGCTGCTGCGGTATGGCAGGCAGCTTTGGATATGAGAGTGAGCACTACGATATATCCAAAGTTATTTGTGAGGATAGATTGCTGCCTGCTATTGAGGAATCATCTTCCGATACTATAATAGCAGTCTCGGGTGTCTCATGCCGGGATCAGATCGAGCATTTTTCTGAAAGCCAAACAAAACATATAGCCCAAGTATTAGCTGATCAAATAGAATAGTTTTTCGATGAAGTCCTTTAAGAACTTTGCCAGCTTCACAAACTCCTCAGGAGTTTTCTCAGGCTCTCTAAGTCTCCGGTTTATCTCAAGCTGCATTGACGGAACTTCAAGCTCCCTTGCAGCATATTTCGTAACGGTCATTTGCTTGGCTGCGGGGAACACATCGTGCCCGCCGATTGAGATTCCATTTAACTCGGCGCTGCTCTCAAGCTCATCAATATAGCTATGATTCCCCAATAGGAACTCTTTACTGACCCCTACCCCGGGGTATACGTCATCAGATCGCTCAGGGCCTGTACCGTGTAAATCGATCAGAAATCCTATCTCGTTAGCCCCTACTATCTCTTCGAGCCTGGTTTTAAAGGAAGAATCATCATAGTAGTTTGGATCTTTGTCCAAAACCCTATTTGTATAGATGACATGGCAATCGCATAAGGCGTGCAGCATCACTGAAAGAGCGCCTGTGTAGAATTCCTGGCGTTTGGGCTTGCCCATCCTTTCATGTACAGAGGAGTGCGGGGCGCTAACTAATACCGGCGTCTCACCTCTTAGGTAGATTAATCCGTCTGCATCCCGGGTGGCAGGCTCTCTGTAGAGATATTTCTGCCGGTCCTCGAACGCTAAAGCAAAACCCTGAGGGTTGCTGAAACAAAGAGATGAATGCCTCCTCCAATTGCCTGTATCGATCCTGTATGTGGGTCTGCAGTATTGCAAAAGAGCTTCGCCTGCCTCGTAAGCATAGAAATCCATACCGCTATAGTTCAAAATTATCCTGTTGTATTGATCTGAGGCAGTCATCTCCAACTCATCGAGCTCTCTGATTTTCTGAGCCGGGTTGTCCATTACATAGAGCTCACCGGATATGCAGGTGCCCGCGTCTTCATCAAAAACTGCCGTAGGATAACCCCTGTTTGTATCATAGAGTGAGCCCGGGATTTCTAATGTGTTCAAAAGCATGCAGTCTTGCATATGGCGGCATAAGACCTCACCCTGAAGAAGAGTCCCATAGACAAAAACTTTATTAATTCTCTTGGCCATTTTAATTTTTTAATGATATGGAATCGCTTGAATGGAGTATTTTCCCTCTGACCATTACAAGCTCCAGATTATCAGAACTGGAAGAAACTACTGATAGATAAGGATTTTTAGCTTTGCCTTTTGATTTAAGGAATATTAGATCAGCCTCCTTGCCTATCTCAATGCTTCCGGTTTTATCTTCCATGAACAGAGCTCTGGCCCCTCCAAGTGTTGCGGCATATACCGTCTCATATGAGGCTTCCTTACCTAGCTCATCAGACCACAGCAGATGAAGCTCTCTTAACTCCTCGAAGAAATTAAGGTTGTAGTTGCTGGAAAGCCCGTCCGTACCCACCCCTACTCTTTTTAGCTTCGCATATTCTTTAAGCGGCGGCACTCCCACCTGAAGGAACAGATTGCTCCTTGGACAAAGCACAATTCCTATCTTAAGACTCTTTATGTCCTCAATTTCACTTTTTTTGATCTGTACCATGTGAATGGTTGTAACTTTGTTCTTATCAAAAAAGCCCATTTCCTTAAGATAGCTAAAAGGCGTGGATGCTTTCTTGCGCTTAAATGCTTTTTTATCAATTAACGGGAATATCTCATTCTCAAAGCTGTTTGCCTTTCTGTTTACAAACTCAATCTCGTCCCTGCTTTCAGCCAGATGTATTCCCATAGGGACCTTATTTTTCTGATGCGACTCGATTGCTCTCTCAAGCAGTTTTGGATTGCACGAATAAGGAGCATGGGGGAATAATCTTTCTTCAAATAAATCTGATGACTCAAATTTATCAAAATCCACTGTGCTCTCTTTGCTGTCTACCGCTTCTCTAAAGAGAACAACTCTCAAGCCGGACTTCTTTAGGATGGGTATATCAAGCCCGCCGTAGGATGATATCTCGCCCACACATGTAACTCCACTTTCTATCTGAGTTTTAATGCCCTGTGCTACTGAGCTCTCGATATCCTTATTTGATACACCTTCTTTCTTTGCGCTAATTATCTGCTGCAGCCACTGTGTGAAGCCCCTGAAGCCGCCAATCTTGTTTTTTATCCAGCCGAGCTCGAGGTGTGTGTGAGCATTTATGAATCCGGGCAAAAGAATGCCCTCACCAAGTTCTACCTCTTTTGTGCCCTTATATTGTTTTCTAAGTGCACGGGCAGGACCAATGTCCTCGATTTTCCCATCCTGTACTAAAACTGCGCTGTCTGTCAGCGGCTCTGAGGAAATAGGAAGTATGGTATCGGCAGAAATTAAGAACTTTTTCATAGCTACGACTGGGCGTTTAGGATATCTATTCTCTTTAGTATATCAGAGCTTAGGATCCCAACAGCCACTTCTTCAACAGCTCCCCTCATTTTTATAGACCAGTCGTCTCTGATGTTTATATCAAGCTCTCCCCCCGGCATTGACACTGTAACATCCCCGTCTGTAAAGCCGTTTTTTACACACGCAGAAGCCACAGCACACGAGCTGCTCCCTGAGGCAAGCGTATAGCCTGCTCCGCGTTCCCAAATAAGTATCTCCACTTTGCTGCGCGAGACAGGTTTTGCAAACTGTACGTTGATACGGTTTGGGAAAAGCTCGTTTGTCTCAAGCAGCGGGCCAAGTTCTCTGATTTGCTCTTCATCAAGCTCATCTACAAAGACAACGCAGTGGGGATTGCCTACAGATACTGCTGTAAAATTGAGGGTTTGGCCGCCTACAGTTATTTCTTCCTGAACAACCTCTCTCTTATCACCCGCAACCGGGATTAGATCACTCTGAAATACCGCGTCCCCCATCTCAACCGTTACAAAAGGAACATGTCCATTACTTGTTTCAAGCTCGGCTGTAACTATTCCTCCGAGAGTGTCGATCTGGAAGGTTTCTTTTTCAGTATGTCCGTGTTCAAAGAGATATTTGGCAAAAATCCTAAGACCGTTACCGCTCTTCTCGGCTTCACTACCATCGGGGTTTAGTATTCTGAGACCGAATTCTGCATTGTCTGAAGGAACCAGGAGCAGTATGCCGTCTGAGCCTACACCGTAGTTTCTATGACAGAGCAGCTGTATAACCTCAGGGGTTAATTCAAAAGATATTTGAGACTGATCCAGGACAAAATAATCGTTTCCGAGACCGTGCGATTTGACAAATTGATTCATTTTAATTTCCTCTTGTGAATGGTCACTTATTCGAGAATGACTCTTGTCGAATAGCCTTTCTTTCTGAGTTTAGAAGCGGCTTTTCTGGCATCGCCTTTACTATCGTACCGGCCTACCCTGACCCTGTAATACGTACTGCCGTTTATATTAACTGATTCAACTCTGACGTTTCTGAAATCACCTTCCAGCTTTCTCTTGGCGCTATAAGCGACTGATCTGTTAGTGTAGGCGGCAACTTGAACTGTGTATTCCGGGTTGAAATAATTGGTAGTTCTCGAGGAAGGAGTTGATACCACCTCGACTTTTACCTTAACAACTCCTTTTTGTATCATGTCGATCGACTGTGCAGGGGCGTGAGAGAGATCTATTATACGGTCTCCAACAAAAGGGCCCCGGTCATTTATTTTCACCACAACGTCTCTTCCGTTCTCTAAATTAGTCACCCTTACCACTGTGCCCATCGGAAGAGTTTTATGAGCGGCGGTGTAATCGTGTTTACTGAAACGCTCGCCGCTTGCAGCGTAGTTGTTATGCTCTTCTATCCCGTACCAAGAAGCAAGACCTATTTGAGTGGATCCTTCAATTATATAACCGGGCGAAGAAGGGGGTTTCTCTGGGCTTGGATATGAAGCGACTTCCTTTTTACCGCATGCAAAAATCACAGGCAATAAAAGTATTAGTAGCAGGCTTATGATTTTCATCTTCCTTGGATTTTAACACACGGACTAAATCTTCTAAAGAACTCAAGTGCTGAGGACTACCTTTTAGTATAACGGTTAGGCAGAGAAATTATTTCGATTTTTACTCTAATGACGCCCCTTCTATTAAAATGAAGCGCTTCTGCAGATGCTAGAGAAAGATCTAGAATGCGCCCCTTTACAAATGGTCCGCGATCATTTACCCGAACGTATACTTCTTTGCCGTTGCTTATATTGGTAACCCTTATAATCGTTCCAAAAGGGAGCTTCCTATGGGCAGCAGTGAATTCATACTTATTAAAGCGCTCGCCGCTTGCAGTTCTTTTACCGTGAAACTTGCCCCCGTACCATGAAGCTTTCCCGTACTCAGGATAGCCCTCAGAGCCATTAGTTGATAAAGGCAATAAAAGTGTGAAAAACAGAATTAGCAGCAGAGATTTTTTAGTCATCAAACCCACCGTTTCAATGCGTATAAATATTTTGTCTTATTTTCCTTGAGATTGTCAAGGATTTAAATATTATTATCCCTAAACTAAAAAGGAACTTTGATGTCAGAATCACCAGAAGAATTTTCACTTATTAGAAGGCTCCCTCCATATGTATTTAACATAGTAAATGAGCTTAAAACCAAGGCTCGCGCATGTGGAGAGGACATTATTGACCTTGGCATGGGTAATCCGGATCAAGCCACACCTGAACATATAGTAAACAAGCTGATTGAAGCGGCAAAAGATCCAAGGGCCCATAGGTACTCCGCATCTGCGGGGATACCTAAGTTGAGAGCGGCAGTGTGTGACTGGTATAAGAGGAAATATGACGTCGATCTTGATCCTGAATCCGAGGCAGTAGTCACTATAGGATCAAAAGAGGGGATCTCTCATCTTATGCTGTCTATACTATCCCCCGGTGACACTGTGATTGTGCCTAACCCTGCATATCCTATCCATATTTACTCTGTGATTATCTCAAGGGGTGATGTGCAGAGCGTTCCACTATCAGGCGGACAGGATCTTGTGGAATCAATTAAAAAAGTGGTTGAGGAAGTCTGGCCAAAACCCAAAGTGCTCATGATCTCCTTTCCGAACAACCCTACCACGGAGACAGTCGATATAGAGTTCTTCAAGAGCATATATGAGCTGGCTAAGGAAGCGGGGCTTATAGTGGTTCACGATCTCGCGTACGCAGAGCTTTGCTTTGACGGATACGAGGCTCCTAGTTTTCTTCAGATACCGGGGGCCAAAGAGGTCGGGGTCGAATTTTATTCTCTGTCTAAGAGCTACAATATGCCCGGATGGAGAATCGGGTTTATGGTGGGCAACGCAAACATAGTATCTGCGCTAAAGCGAATAAAGAGCTATATGGACTATGGAATATTCACACCTGTTCAGGTTGCAGGCATAGCCGCCTTAAACGGACAGCAAGACTGTGTGGATCAGATAAGAGGCGTATATAAGCTAAGACGAGACCGATTGGTTGAAGGGCTCTCAAGAGCAGGATGGCATATACCCAAACCCAAAGGAACCATGTTCGTGTGGGGAGAAATACCCGAGGAGCACAAAAGTATGGGATCCCTTGAGTTCTCTAAGATGTTAATCGAAGAGGCAAAGGTTGCAGTGTCTCCCGGGATTGGTTTTGGAAACTACGGAGAGGGGTTTGTAAGGTTTGCGCTTGTGGAAAATGAGAAACGTATAATGCAGGCTGTGCGTGGTATAAGACGGTTTTTAAATAAGTAGTATTTGGTAATATCAGTAATCGAAGTTAAAAAAGAGGTCTGCTCCTGATTCTTCTCCTATCTCACTCTCAACAGTAAGGAAATCAAAGAGTCTGTATTCTATCACGGCTCTGTTGGCAGTAACGGTTGACGAGGGCAGTCCGGGGCTGAAGAAATAGCGCTCATAGTAAAAACGCTCATAAGAGAACCGCTCATACCCTACGTATAGGTCTTTTGTAATATATTTTCCTACTTCCACGTGGGTGTCCCGGAATCCTGTCTGACCGCCTTTTATTGTGATTACATCCAGAGCGAACTCCTCTCCCAGCATTTCCCTTAGCTCGCCCACTGCCATGGTGCCCAGCACCTCTCCTGCTTTTTCCTGAAATGCAACACGCTCATCTGAAGAAAGGTTCTCTGACGATGTACCGAAAACTAAGTAGGATACAATCTCATTCTCATCAAGCGGGGGGTCGCTTGAAAGCTGAATCTGAGGCTTCTCTGCGGTACCTGTAATGTTTATGAACACTGTCACACTCGATACCTCATATAGCGCTCTTACATCCAGAAACGGGTTAATGACTTCTTTACCCCTAAAACTAACAGTACCGTCTTCGATATTGAAACGCTTACCCAAGAAATGATAATCGCCCCTGATCACGTCAATATTTCCGCTAATTACATACATCTCCCCATAATTCTTCTTTACATTAAGCTTTCCGTGGACTTCGATATTAGCACCGCTTCCTTTGACAAAGGAATTAGCGGGTATGTCGACGTCTAAATCCATAGCTATGTACTCTATGAAATAATCCTCAGGAGCCTGACCGGTGAAAACAAACTCATCTAATTCCATGCCGCGGTCATCAACAAATTGAATGTTTTCA
>JABAOE010013134.1_pt2 | contig 21234 bp, 18 predicted proteins | sample 7062141 | NCBI WGS metagenome assembly JABAOE01 (sample SAMN14538627, study PRJNA623070) | marine sediment metagenome | biome: marine biome [ENVO:00000428]; feature: marine pelagic biome [ENVO:01000023]; material: deep marine sediment [ENVO:00002113] | place: India: Gulf of Khambhat ... | reverse complement strand
ACGCTCCCACGCACTAAGGAGTAATCGTTAAGGGGGGCATCGACGGAGCGATGGAAATGAATTGGAAACTCGGTTTTACAGCAGGAGCGGCTTTGGTGCTTTCAGCCTGCGGTGCAGCTTCACCTCCCGAAGCAGTTCAGCTACCCACCCGGGAACCTGCAGCCACAGGTGCTGAACCAGCTGCGGATGCGCTCGCTCAATTGGAAGGGCTGCAGTTTGAGGATTTCCTTGAGGCCTCTCACTCGATACTGGTGATGCGCAGACCGGAATCACTGACCCATGCAGGCGTTGCGGCGCTTTACGCAATGGGCAACGATCAGCTCAATGACCTGTCCGACGAGTATTTGCGTGAGACCCAGGAGCTTGAGGTTGAAATCCTTGAAAGATTGAGGGAGTACGAGGGCGATCCCCTGACTCCAAACCAGCGGGTTTGGTACGACACTTATGAGTGGTACCTGGAAAACCAGGTCCGGGGTCACCAATTCCTGTACCACAACTACCCGGTTCATCACTTCGTTGGCAGCTATCAGGACGAACTCTCCCGGCTCTTTACCGAGCTGCAGCCAATGGAAACGCGTCAAGATGCCCTGGATTACATTTCACGCCTGTCACAGGTGCAGCGGCAGATTGATCAAGTCATTGAGGGACTGGAGATCCGCGCGGAACTCGGCATCATACCGCCGAGCTTCATCCTCGATATGGCCATCGGCCAGATGTATGGCTATCTCGGGATTCATTCTTCTGATCCGGACTCAATTGATCCGACTCGGATGGAGGTGTTCACGGTCTTCTCCGATAAATTGAATGGGATTCCCGGACTGTCAGCCAGCGAAATGGCTGATTTCCAGAATCAGGCTTTGATGGCAGTTGAAACCTCATACATTCCAGGTTACGTTGCGCTTCTGGAAACTCTCGAAGGCCAGCGGAGCATCGCCACTTCAGACGCAGGAGTTTGGAAGTTCCCAAGCGGCGACGATTTTTACCAGTACGCGCTCCGGACTCAGACTTCGACAGATCTTTCGCCAGAAGAGATTCACGAGCTTGGCCTGATGGAGGTTGAGCGAGTTCGTGCCGAGATGAGAGGCATCTTTGCTCAGCTTGGATATCCGGAGGATGAACCTTTTGAAATCTCTATGAACCGCGCCATGACCGAAGGGGGTTCGTTCAGCCTTGGTACATCGGCTGATAAGGATGAGGTGCTTGCGGAATACGAGCGTTTGATCCAGGAGGCTGAAGAGGCTTCCGAAGGGGTTTTTGATCTCAAACCAACGACTGAGGTGATCGTAGTTGGCGATCGAGGATACTCGGGCGGAGGCTATTACGTACCTGGGACCCTGGATGGCACCCGCCCGGGTGCCTTCCACACAGGAATTGATGGCATCAGCGTCCCCAAGTTCGGCATGCCGACGCTGGCCTATCACGAAGCGGTTCCAGGCCACCACTTCCAGATCGGCATCGCGCAGGAGATCCAACTGCCGAGTTTCCAGAAGGAAGTTTTTTTCAATGGCTATGTTGAAGGATGGGCACTGTATGCGGAGCGCCTAGCTGCGGAACTGGGACTTTACGAAGATAACCCTTATGGCGATCTGGGTCGCCTGCGTTTGGAGTTGCTGCGAGCCGCACGCCTTGTCACAGATACTGGGATACACGCCAAACAGTGGACGCGAAACCAGGCGCGCGCATATTTAACGGATACGCTGGGTGGCTCACGCTGGGCGCACGAGGCCGATCGATATATCGTGCTACCGGGTCAGGCGAATAGTTACAAGATTGGAATGGAAAAGATTATCGAGCTCCGGGAACGGGCCCAGACGGAACTGGGTGAAGCTTTCGACCTGAAGGAATTCCACCGGGCGGTGCTCGAAAACGGCAGCGTGCCGCTGGAGATCCTTGAGAACCTGATTGAAGAATATATCTATAAGGCCTCTGGCTAGCGGCTCCAGCCTTGCTCCGCTTGCGCGGGCTGAAACCGCTGGCAAGGGTATCCGGAACATGGGCCAGGCGATTCGATCGCCTGGCCCGTGTACTATCTCAACCCAATACTGAATTTGAATGGGAAAGGGCTGACGTACTACCCTGGCAGCTCAACGGAATTACTTCTATTGCTTGTCGCCGGTTACTCCGGCCATCAGCAATCCGAGGATTTCGGGCGTGGCGTCCTGAGTCAACACCTCCCCCATGATTCTCCCCTCGAAAATCACTGCAATTCTGTCTGATAGTGCCAGGATTTCATCCAGATCTTCGGAAATCATGAGCGTTGCTGCACCCTCGGAACGTTGGCGGAGCAACCGCTGGTGCACGTACTCGGTCGCTCCGATGTCCAGGCCACGCGTTGGCTGGGCTGCCACCAGCACATCCGGGCGCCTAGAAAGCTCTCGAGCCAGGATAGCCTTTTGTACGTTCCCCCCGGAGAGATTCTTCATAGGGGTATCGATGGAAGGCGTTTTTACGTTGAAATTCTCGACCAGTTCATTCGATCGCNNTTGAGTACGGCGGCTTCGAGTGCTCGCGCAAGATCAGATTCTCTGCTACGGTGAACTCTCCGATCATGGCATCCCGATTCCGTTCCTCCGGGATATAGGATAGCCCGTGCTCCATGATCTTCTCCGGAGTTGCACCCGTGATGTCGGTCTCCGCCAAGAGGACCTGACCCCCGGTTGCGGGCCGCAACCCCGAAATTACCTCTGCCAGCTCTCGCTGTCCATTTCCTGATACACCTGCCAGACCCAATATCTCCCCTGCTCGAACCTCTAGATTGACGCCGCGCACCGCCGGCGTCCCGCGGTCGCTATCGGCTGCAAGATCTCGAAGACTGAGCTTAACGGACCCTGGCTTGACCGTTTCAGGCCTATCGCCAAGCCCTACCTCCCGTCCCACCATCATCGTGGCGAGAGCCGATTTGGTCGTCTCGGAGGTCGGTTGACTGCCTACCACTCGACCATCTCTAAGTACGGTCACTCGGTCACTAATATCAATCACCTCGCCAAGCTTATGAGAGATAAAGATGAGTGCATGCCCCTCCATCGCCATCTGTCGCAGAATCTGGAAAAATTCCGCGACCTCTTGAGGCGTCAGAACCGCAGTCGGTTCGTCAAGAATCAACAACGCGGCGCCTCTATAGAGTGCCTTAATGATTTCTACCCGCTGCTGCTCTCCGACAGCTAACTGCCAGACTAGCTGGTCTGGATCAACCTCCAGTCCATACAGCTGCGCGAGTTCATGGATGCGATCGGTGACCCTGGCCAAATCGGTCAGCGGCCCTCGAGCAGATCGAAGCCCCAAGGCAACGTTTTCCGCAACTGTGAGGCTTGGAACCAACATGAAGTGCTGGTGAATCATTCCGATTCCAAGATCAATCGAATCAGAAGGTTCTCGGATTTCAACCGGCTCCCCATCCAGTCGGATCTCACCGCTGTTCGGCTGATAGAGTCCGTAGAGGATCTTCATCAGTGTGCTCTTCCCTGCACCGTTCTCACCAAGCAGGGCGTGCACCTCACCCGACTTCACGTCGAAGCTCACACGATCATTGGCTAACACACCCGGAAATCGCTTGACGATGTCAACCATCGCCATTTCCGAAATTCGCCTGTGACCTGACGGTAGTAAATCAGTGCCCATCACTAGCTATTGAAGCCTGGGTCCTCCCCCCTCTTCAGCGAGTGGAGGGGAAGGACCCATACGACCTTGCTCCTATTTAACCTCCCACATCCACAGTTACAGATCCGTCGCGGATACCTTCATAGGCTTCGTCCGCTAGCGTGGTGGTCTCACCTGAAACCGTAACAGCAGGATTGAATTCGATGATCAAGCCGTCGTTACCCAAAGTCAGTTCGAACGATTCGCCTCCCAGATCGCCTGCATGGAAATTGGCGATGATCTCCTTCAGCACCACCGTCCAATCGTAGACCTGGTTGGCAACCACGATATCTGGAGCGAGCGAGCTCTGATTGGCTTGGGTTCCAAACCACAGAACCCCATTCTCCTCCGCAACGCCGATCGCGCCCACCACCATTTGGGCAGTCCCGGTTAGCACATCTGCTCCTGCGTTGATGTGCGTCTGGGCGGCTTCTGAGGCGAGGGCCACATCACTGAATGATCCGATCCAGTTGACGTTGACCTTGACGCTCGGGTCTACAGATTGAGCGCCGAGCACAAAACCGTCCACATAGAGCTTCGCGTCACCGGTCTCGATTGGTCCAACGACCCCGATCACGCCGCTTTCGGACATGCTGGCGGCAATCACGCCATTCACATATCCTCCTTCTTCACTGCGAGCCTCATAGGCGTAGACATTGTCGAGCCCAAAGGTATCAACCGTCGTCCCCCAGGCGAAGCTAGTATCAGGGAAGTCGGGCGCGATCTCTTGCAGCGAGCTACCGTATTGTGATCCGTGCGCGATCACCAGGTTGTAACCCTCGGATGCATAGTCACGAAGTGCCGCTGCAGCGTCATCCACGACAAACATGCTCTCGGAAAAAGCGAACTCAAAGACGTCCGCTCCGCACTCTTCCTGGATGGCTGCAAGGCCGTCGTACATACTCTGACTGAAAGCCAGATCATTGATGGGGCTTGGCATCACAACCGCTACTCGAATGGGTTCGCAGTAGGAAGGAGCCATCCCTTCCATGGAAAGCGGATCGACAGAACCGCTCACGATACCGTCGTATGCGCTATCCGCCGCGGCTGTGGCGTCCGCCGGGACAGATACCTCCGGGTTGAACTCGATGTTTAGGCCGCTGTTGGCAAGAGTGATTTCGAAGGACTCCCCACCTAGCGTTCCGGAGAGAATGTTGTCGATCATCGGATCCAAAACGACGGTCCAGTCATATACCTGGTTCGCAGCTACGATGCTTGGGGCAAGTGAGCTTTGGTTGGCTTGAGTGCCGAACCACAACACATCGTTTTCCTCTGCCACCCCGACTGCGCCGACTACCATTTGCGCGGTTCCGGTCAGAACATCGGCGCCCGCATTGATGTGGGTCTGTGCTGCTTCGGATGCCAATGCGACATCACTGAACGATCCAATCCAATTCACATTGACCTGGACACCCGGATCTACCGATTGGGCACCGGCAACAAAACCATCGACGTAGAGCTTCGCATCGCCGGTCTCAATAGGCCCCACCACACCGATGATCCCGGAATCTGACATCTGCGCTGCTAAGACGCCATTTACAAAACCACCTTCTTCACTGCGCGCCTCGTAGGCGTACACATTGTCCAGGCCGAACGTGTCAACCGTGGTACCCCAAGCGAAGCTAGTATCTGGGAAGTCTGGTGCGATTTCTTGCAGGGAGCTTCCATACTGCGATCCATGGGCGATCACGAGGTCATAGCCCTCGGTCGCATAGTCCCTGATGGCGGCTGCCGCATCATCAACCACGAACATTCCCTCGGAGAAAGCGATTTCGATCGCATCCTCACCGCGCTCGCTCTGGATGGCGCTCACTGCATCGAACATGCTCTGAGTGAAGGCGAGATCGTTCGTCGGGCTTGGCGCGACCACTGCTATGCGAAATGGGCCGGTTGGTTCTGCCGGCTGATCTGGGGGCTGATCGGCCGGCGCCTCTGTCGCGGCCTGTTGGCATGCAGCGAGCATGAGCGCGGCGATAAAAGCGAGACCTAAATNNCCTAAATACTTCACACTCTTCATCATTCTTTTCCTCCTCCATTCATTCAACTGATTCGATCCCGATCATACGTATCCGTTCTAGATTGATACCTTCACCTCCTAGTGACGGAACTAACCACCGCGCTCGAAGGGTTTCGTAAGCGCGGTGGGAGCTCGTACTCGCTGACCAGCAAGCGCAAGCACAAAAATGGTGAGCACGTAAGGCATCATCACCGCAAATTCAGATGCGATCGGGATGCCTAACGTCTGCACCCAGACTTGAAGAGCATTCACCATGCTAAAGAGCAGTGCTCCTGCAAGCAATCCAAATGGGCGCCATCCACCAAAGTAGACCAAGGCCACGGCTATGAAACCAATGCCATTTGTTAGGTTTTGCTGAAAGACATTCAGCAAAGCAATCGACAGAGAAGCGCCAGCGATCCCGGAGAGCAGACCACCCATGATTACGGTGATGTATCGGGTCCGTTCTACGCTCACTCCGAGCGAATCCGCTGCGCCCGGATTCTCGCCTACCGCCCGTACATTCAGCCCGATGGTGGTCTTGTTTAGGACAAACCATGCCACTGGAACAAGCAAGAAGGCGATATATACCAACGCATTGTGCTGAAAAAGAACCTCTCCAATCAACGGAATATCGCTCAGCACCGGAATATGGATGGGCCGAAAGCCACTGACCGTCTCTACCGTCCCCAGAGTCTTCTGGAAGAGTAGCTCGCTCATGCCTAATCCGAAGAGAAAGAACCCGATTCCACTTATGCCCTGTTGAGCCTGGAGATTGACGCTTACGAAGGCCATTGCCAGACCCATTATCGCTCCCACCAGAGCTGCGGTGAGCAGTCCTAGCCACACGTTCTCGCTCATGAGAACCACAAAGAATGCGGCGTATGCGCCAAGCAACATCTGGCCTTCGACTCCCAGGTTGAGGATACCGCTGCGCTGAGAGAAGGTTTCGCCTAAACCAGCAAACAAGTAGGGCGTGGCTAGCCTCATTCCTGAGGTGAGGATTCCGATGATTACAGGCACAGTAAAGAGCTCTGAGATCATTCGGGAGCTCCTTCGACCGACACGGCATCCTCCATTTCGGGTTCGCCGCTATATTGCTCCTCACGCTGGCGAGTCCACTTCCTCTTCCAATACTCGCTACTCACAACGAATACCACCACCATGCCATTGAGGGCCGTGATAAACGAGGCGGGTACCTGAACGGCTCTCTGCAATTTGTTCGCACCCACCAGGAGCGCACCAAACAGGAAAGAAGCGGGAATGGCTCCGAGCGGATGGAGCTGGCCAAAAAGGGCCGCAACAATCCCATTGAAACCGACGCTTCCGGTGAATCCCATCGCCGAACCATCGGTGACCATGCGATGACTAACGCCAAGCACCTGAATTCCACCCGCCAGTCCGGCAAACCCGCCGCTCAACAACAGTGCCAGCAGCATGTAGCGTCGCACTCGAATTCCAGCGTAGCGGGAGGCGAATGTGCTAAGACCGACGGCGCGGATTCGATATCCGATCGTCGTTCGCCAGAGGAATGCCCAGACCACAAAGGCAAGGATGACTGCGAGAAGCGCCCCCAAATGAAGGCGTGTTGGAACCAGGCGGGGTAGATCGAACGCTTGGGCAAAGCGAGCGGTTTGGGGAATTTGGGAGGCGGCTTCGGCTTGCACAGGGTCGATAAGGGGACCGCGCAGAACGTAGTTCATGATCTGCACCGCTATAAGGTTGAGCATAATGGTGCTAAGGATTTCATTGACGTTGAGATACGCTTTCAACGCACCCGCAATTCCACCCCAAATAGCGCCACCCATAAATCCCAGGGCAACAGCTAGCGGTACCACGGCGATCGCCGGCCAATCCGGGACTTGAAGCACAAAGTACGTAGAGAACAGCGCTCCGATAATGTATTGGCCTTCACCGCCGATATTGATCACGCCCCCTCGGAACGCAATCACGATGCCCAGGGCAACCAGGAGAAGCGGGGTTGCCTTAACGATAGTCTCTGCCAGCGCGTTGGTGCTTCCGAATGCGCCCTCAATGAGAGCACCATAGGCACGAAGCGGATCCGCCCCGAGAATCAGCAGCATTACCGCTCCTACGGCAAGCGCCGCCAATGCGGCTACAAATGGCAGAAGGATCTCGATAGCTCTGCCAATACGGGGATAGCGAACGAGGAATGGCTGGGAGGCTATGGCGTTATTACCAATACAGTGTGATGCAGATCACCTAAAACCAGTTAGCTCGACCCTATTGACCTAACCCTGTCATTGAAAGCGACAATGTATTCATCGATCTCCGCTACTTGTACTTGCTTTCCGGCCCAGTAATCGGCATCGTACCACTGGTCCATGATCTCTTCGTACGTGCGTCCTTGCTGCTCCACCCAGGTGAAATACTTCAAGTTGTGGATTCGCCGCCGATCCGTGTAGCGAAGCTCAAGTAGGTCTTCGGTATTCAAGCCCAGCAGGTAGCGACTAAAGTCAGCCGCCGCGTCCAGTTCGGTGTACTCGCCTTGCTCCTCCCGCAGCTCTTCCAGGCGACTCTCATAAAGATCCATCGCATCGGTGAGAACCGTGATCACCACATCCGAACTGCTAAGCTCGTAGTACTTAGCGAATTTGATCGCCATCGACATGTTGGCGATACCGGAAAAGCCAAGTAGGTCGAGTTGAGCGACGGTTTCCTCAGGGACTCCCTGTGTAGTCAAGTATTTGCGTCCGGCTTCTTCATTGAACAGACGCGCCAAATTCACAATCACGTTGTCATCCAGGTCGATCACCATGTCAGTGTTTTTAACATTGTGGATCCAGGGCACGTGTTTGTCTCCAATCCCCTCGATGCGGTGCGCCCCGAATCCGTTTTCCAGCAGGGTCGGACATTGTGATGCCTCCCCAGCGGCGATTTTGCTTCCCGGGAACTGCTGTTTCAAGAAGTCGCCGCATCCAATCGTCCCCGCCGATCCGGTGGTTAGGGTGACCCCCCGGAACTCACCGTTTGGGCCAAGCTCCTTTTCCAACACTTCAAGCATGGCATTCCCGGTCACTTCGTAATGCCAGAGATAGTTCCCAAATTCCTCGAACTGGTTGAAGATCATGAGATCTTCACCGGATTCACGCAGCTCCCAGGTCTTATCGAAGATTTCCTTGACGTTGGATTCACTTCCCGGAGTCTTGATCACCTCGCCTGCGATGTTGGCCAGCCATTCGAAGCGCTCCCTGCTCATGCCCTCCGGAAGGATGGCGACCGATTCGCATCCTAGCAGAGCTGAGTCATATGCGCCGCCGCGACAGTAATTGCCAGTTGAGGGCCAGACTGCTTTCTGAGTGGTGGGATCGAATTGGCCGGTCACCAGGCGCGGAACCAAGCACCCGAAGGCGGCACCCACTTTGTGGGCTCCGGTTGGAAACCACTTGCCCACGAGCGCAAGAATGCGCGCCTCGGTTCCGGTCAGGCTGCTCGGCAGCTCAATGTAATTCACTCCCCCGAAACCGCCACCTTTTTCGACGGGTTCATTCTTCCAGCTGATGCGAAACAGGTTCGCTGGATCCAGTTCCCAGAGCCCGACCTTACCCAGACGTTCTTGAATTCCTGCAGGAATTGATGTCGGATCCTTCATTTGGGCGAATGTGGGGATCAGAACGCCGCGCTCCCTTGCGCGGCCGGCGGCTCTTTCGAGCCGATCTGCGTGCATGGTCAGATCAATCATGGCTACCTTTCTGTTTCGGTGACCTCCTCTGGTTCCTCACGCAGCACATAGAGAGGTCGGTTCTTTGCTTCGTCATAAAGCCGCCCGATGTATTCGCCAAGGATTCCAAGCGAGATGAGCTGCACGCCGCCAAGGAACAGGACAGCGATCAGTGTTTGTCGCCTGCCCCGAGAGTTCTGCTCTTCCGGACAACCGCAGGTAGATCACCAGCGGAATGGCCAGAATAGCCAGGACGGCAGATATGAAACCAAAATATGTAGCCAGCTGCAAAGGGAAATACGAGAAGCCGGTTACCGCATTGATCGCAAGCCGGAACATCTTGCGAAATGGATATTTCGTTTCGCCGGCCTTTCGAGCGGAACGCTTGTACGGGACACCGATTTGTCTGAACCCGACCCAGGCGGTCATCGCGCGCGGGAAGCGGTGGTGCTCGCGCATTTTCTTGAGTGCCTCAACAACCTTGCGATCCAGAAGCCTGAAATCCCCAGCATCGAGCGGGATATCGACCTCGGTGATACGGTTGATCGCGCGGTAGAAGATCGCAGCGGTGGCACGCTTAAACCAGCTCTCACCTTCACGCTCGGTTCGGACGGCATAGACCACTTCGTAACCCTCTCGCCACTTCTCGACAAGATCCTCGATCAGCTCAGGCGGATCCTGAAGATCGGTATCGATGATGACGACTGCTTGCCCCCTGCTGTAATCCAGGCCAGCAGTAAGGGCAATCTGGTGACCGAAATTTCGGGAAAACAGAACCGGCCGGACGCGTACATCTTCGAAGGCCAGATCCCTGATCAGCTCCGAAGAACCGTCCCGGCTTCCATCATCAACAAGCACCAGCTCCCACGGCTCGCCGATTTCTTCCAACGCAGCGCTCACACGATCGTAGAAGCTGCGGAGGCTCTCGACCTCATCGTAGACAGGTCCCACAACGGATAGCACAGGATCTGAATTACTCACTCGCGTTGCCATTTCCTACGGCGATATGCTATGCGATTCCACGAAAAAAAGCACGCGGCGGATGGGTCCCCAACCTGCCTTGGCGTACGATTTGGCTATGCGCAATATCTTAGAGAGGGCTTGAGCTTGATCCGCCGGGCCTTCGAAAGGAAGGGGATTCACGTTACAACTTCTCGCAGCGCTTCCAGGTTTGGCTGGATCACCACCGCCTCGCCGGCTGCCTTCATTGCAGCCGGAACATCTTTTAGCCCACTCCCGGTGATCACTGCAACGATCCGCTCTCCTGATTCGACCAGACCGCTTTCGACCGCAACCTCGAGCCCAGCAAAAGCAGTTGCACCGGCCGGCTCAGCAAAGATCGCCTCTCGTCCAAGGGTGGCGATGGCCTGGAGAATCTTTTGGTCTTCTACTGCGATCATCGCCCCATTCGTCTCACGAACCGCGCGCAGGGCCCGCAATCCGTCACGCGGGAGGTCAACCGAAATGCTATCCGCCAGGGTGTTCGAGCGGACGGGCTCAATTTCATCTGCCCCAGCCAGGAACGCATTCGTCACGGCTGCGGATCCGGTTGATTGGATCCCATAAATGCGCGGGATGTGATCAATCCAGCCAAGCTCATGCAGGTCTTTGAAACCCTTGTGCAGGCCGGTGATGATGTTTCCGTCCCCCACGGATACGAACACCGCCTCCGGAGACTCCCACCGTTCCGCACCGGGCTCCGAGAGCTGTTCACAGATTTCAAAGGCAGCGGTTTTTTTTCCCTCGACCGTGAATGCGTTGTAGCCGGTGTTGCGGCAATACCATCCGAATTCTTCAGCTGCCTGCAGCGAAAGGTCAAATGCCTGGTCGTAGTTTCCATCGACCAGGATTACCCGCGCGCCATAAATCAACAGCTGCGCCACTTTCGCCTGTGGGGCATTGGAGGGTGCGAGAATCACAGCTGGTAGTTCAGCTGCAGCAGCCATGCCGGCCAGAGCCGCGCCTGCATTTCCGGTTGAAGCAGTGACGACTGTGCCCGCTCCGATCTCCTCGGCCCGGACAACGACTATCGCGCTCGCCCGGTCCTTAAAGGAAGCAGTCGGGTTGCGTCCGTCGTCTTTCAGCCAGAGGGCTTCGAGACCCAATTCCTGCGCCAAGCGGCTTGACCGGATTAGCGGGGTCCAACCTACTGCTCGGAGTTGTGTGCTTTCCCTACCGGGATCATCGACTGGAAGAAGCGGCAGGTAGCGCCAAATCGAGGTCTCGATTTCCGCAGAAATCGACGCTGGCGAATTGCCTGCCTGGATTGCGCTGTAGTCCAGACGAACATCCAGATTGCCGTCGTCATGAGGGCAAACGTAGGCAATAGCCTCAGGCTCCCAGACGTGGCCGCACAATGAGCATTGATAGCTTTCGAAGAATGCCACATCAAGTCTCGGACGATTCACCTGGAATGAAGACTGTTCCTAGCGCCTTTGGGCTACTGACGCGTAGGATCTGCCTCACTCTCCGACGATAGCGTTCAGGCGCCAGCGCAATCAGCCGGTCAGTGTAGTCGCTGCCAACAAGCAGTAGCACACCGATCATGAGCACCCATGGAATGGCATTAAATGCGACTACGGACACTTCCGGGAAGGCACGCTGTAACGCCGCGGCAAGCGCCTTGCTTGCGCCAAAGAGCATCGCTCCCAGCGCACCCCGAACAGGAGACCAACCCCCGAAGATGACGATTGCAAGGGTGATCCACCCAAACCCTCGAACGTGCCCTTCGCTCCACCCCAGCTTAATGTCCAATGAATACGCCGCTCCGGCGATCCCGACGAGTGCGCCGCCAACAAGCGTATAGAAGTATCGTAGCTTGTTTATATCAACGCCGCGCGCGAATCCGGCCTCTGGGCGTTCGCCCGCGCTGCGAAGTCGGAGTCCGGGCTGGGTGCGGAAGATCCAAAGCCACGATAAGCCCACCACCAGGAACGCAAAATACACCACTGGATCGTGATCGAAAAACAACGGCCCCACAATCGGGAGATCCTTAAGAATTGGGATTCCCAGGTGACTGACCGAAGGGCCTGGCATGCGAGTGTAGTTTTGGCCAAGAAATGCGCTCAGGCTGCCGCCAAGTAGAGTGAGCACGAACCCGATGGCAAATTGGTCCTTGCGAAGCCGGATCGCTCCCACCGCTACGATGGATGCGAAGAGCATGCCGATCAACGCCCCGGCGACAAAGCCGATCCAAACGATGCCGCTAAATAGGGCAACCACGAATCCTGTCATGGCCGACATGAGCATCGTGCCATCCAGAGAGAGGTTAACGATCCCAGCTCGCTCTGTGATAGTTTCACCTGTTACCGCGATCATGAGCGGGGCCGAGAGCAGGATGATGGATGACAGGATCTGGATCAGCTCACTGTCATTCATGCCCAGGTTCCTCGGGTTGTTTCTGAGGGAGAATGCCCAGATTTCGGATGTCGCCGAAAAGCAAAACCAGCAAGACCATCACCCCGGTCAAAATACCGCCGAGCGATGAATGCAGCTGTGTGCGCAGCTGGAGGATGATGCTCCCATTTAACACAGCCGAGAAGAAAAATGCGACGAACGGCGTGAGCTCCACGCGGAAGTTGCTCAGCATCACTACCAGCAACGCGAGGAAGCCTATACCGCCGGAGATGCTCTGGCGCAGGCTATCGAACCAGCTTAGCACGCGCACTGACCCCGCCAGTCCCGCAAGCGCTCCGCAAAACATCATAGCTAGGATTAATTCCCGCTCGCTGGACACCCCCAACAAGGAGGCGGAGCGCGGATTCTTGCCCAGTGCTTTCAGCCGCAGCCCCCAGTAGGATCCCTTAAGGAGCAGATACACTCCGAAGACCACCCCGATGGCGATGATGACGGTCACTATGCTCAGCCGAGAGTCTCCGTATAGCGGGAGCAGGGCCTGTTCGGGGAATGGCTGCGTACCGCGGAAGGTTCCGCCTTCTGGCGGTTGCCACGGTCCTGAAATCAGATAATTGGTGAAGATGATGGCGATGTTGTTGAGCGCCAGACCGCCAAAAATCTCATGCACCTTGCCGCGTGTCTTGAGCACCGCAGCCAACCCAGCCCAGAGTGCCCCGGCCGCCATGGCGACAGTGATCTCCAGTGTGACAAGCAGCGGCCCAGGCACATCGAGCTTCAGAGCCAACCAGCTTGCGGCTATGGCCCCCATTACGATCTGACCTTCGACTCCGATGTTCCATAACCCAGCGGTAAAGGTCACGACCAATCCCGCGGATGCTAACGTGAGCGGGACCCAAAAAGCGGCCACATTCGTTGTGCGTGAGACATCCCCGAACGCTCCCTCGATCATGGCGCCAAATCCTGTGAACGGATTCACGCCGAATACGAAAAGGAGCCCTGCGGTAATGATCAATGCTGCGAGGATGGGAACGATGGGCCAGGATGTTCGAATCCATCGTTCGCGGATCATGCTTCCCCCCCGATAAGATGCCCCAATTCGTCAGTAGTGGTTTCCGCCGCGTCAACCACCCGTGACATGACACCCCCAGAGAAAGCCGCGATGCGATCGCTACGCTCGACCAGCTCATCAAGATCTGCAGATATGAACACTATCGCCGTTCCTTCTGCGGTCCTCTCAAACAAGAGATTCCAGATCCAATCCGCCGATCGGACATCCAGCCCGCGCGTGGGTTGTTCCAAGAGCAATAGCTTGAGCGGGCTGGTCAGCAGCGCATAGAGCGTGCGCTGTTGGTTTCCGCCGGACAACTCTTCGACGCGAGACTCAGGAGTGCCCACAACCTGATACCGATCGATGCGCGTTTGGGCATCGGAGGCGAAATGATCCCAGTCCACGCGCAAGCCCTTTTGGGGGGTGGCAAGTGCTAGGTGCTCCATTATGGTCAGTCCGCCAATGAGCCCTTCCTCCAGCCTCCCCGCAGGTAAATACGCCACTCCTGAAGCTCGTGCCTCTTTGTAACCATATTGCGTGATGTCTTGACCGTTCAGCTTAATCTGACCGCTCGTCGAGCGCACCAATCCAGCACAAGCCTGCATCAACAGCTGCTGACCGCTGCCCTCCAGGCCAGCTAATCCAAATACTTCGCCACGATGAACGTTGAGATTGATGTTCGAGATCGTCAGGCGATCGCCTTCTATCGTGACGTTCTCTACCGCGAGGGCCGGCTCATCTTGTTTATGCAATGTGCGGGATTGTTTGGGTGGAACCTCCTCAAACATCATCCCCACCAGTGCTTCGGTAGGGCTGGGCATGTCCGCCTCGCCGACCAGCCGACCTTTCCGAAGCACGATCACCTGGTCACACAGCTCCTGCACCTCAGATAGTTTGTGTGAAACCAAGATCACAATTTTAGATTGTTCGCGCGCCAGGGCGCGAATCGAAGCGAACAACCCTTCCTTCTGGTCGCTGCTGATTCCCGTCGTGGGCTCGTCCAGAATAAGAAGCTCAGCCCCAAGGGCTAGTAATCGGAGCAGCTCGAGCTGTTGGCGCTCCCCTAATGACAGCTCGTCGATAAAGGCATTCGGGTCAACGGAGAAGCCCATGCGAGTTGCGGTATCTGTGAGCTCGCGCACCGCCTCAGGTCTTTCCAACCGTACATGGTTGTCCCTTCCTAAGATGTGATTCTCAATCACTCTCATTCCAGAAACGTCCAGTGGGTCCTGGTAGATCATGCCAATCCCGGCGGATAAGGCCTTTGCAGGGGAATCAAACACGACCTCTTGATGATCCAGGTAGATCGACCCGCTGGTCGGCATGTGGTATCCGGACAGCACCTTCATCAGAGTGGACTTGCCGGCTCCGTTCTCGCCCAAGAGGCCGTAGATCCTGCCCTCCTCCAGAGTGACCGTGATGCCATCATTGGCCTTCACAGGTCCGAAGTACTTCTTAATGTCACTTAGGGTAACTTTCATATGGAAATCGCGTGCTAGGATTTCTAGGATGTGTTGAGCGGAGAGCGGCCACGTGGCCACCCTCCGCTCCTTCAGCTGGTCAAGAAGAAAGACCCGTTACTCGCTGGGGCCTTCCATTCCTTCCAGCAGTTGAGGCAGGTACCAAATCTCTTCGTCCGTCGCAGCAGATCCAGCGGCAACATAGACGCTTCCGTCCTGGAGGTTTATAGGACCAGTCCAGATATTCAGCGCGCCCGATGCCAGCTGTGAAATGAAGTCATCTAAGTTCGACTTCACATCTCCACTTAAACCCGGACCATCGATCCACCCGACGTGTGTCCTGGAATTGTCCGTCAGATCATCCCAGTACGGGTCAAGCCACTCCCAGGACTGAGTCCATGTTCCATCTCGCACCGCTTCGGCAGTGTCCAGGTATGAGGGTCCCCAATTGAAGTACGGGACTCCAAGGCAGATCTCAGGCTTCTCTTCGCATGAGCCTTCAAAGTCATAAGGGACCGCCCACACCGTTTCGCCCTGATCAGCCCTNNCCCTCTGGCCAGCTACGACGATACCTTCCGTGGTGTCGATTCCACTAAGTACGACGTCTGCACCACCGTCAAAGAAGCCGGTGGTGACCTCTGTCGGATCCAGCGTGACGCCAGGAATATTGAACCAGAAGCCAATCCAGGTAACCGTGAAGTCTAGATCGTCGGGATCCAGTCCACGATATTCCTCATAGCAATGGCGCGCTCCCAAGTAGGCCGAGGCTGCCAGTCTTCGTGTCTCGAAGTTGATCAACGGGCCAAGATAAGCTAGATCTCCAGTATCTGTCGCAAGTGCAGCGGCACAGCCTGCGATGGCTTTCATGTCCTCCATCCGGCCCATGAGGTTACCCTGGTTCGGCGGCGCTTCGCCGGTGAGAGCATCATCCCCCGATATGTTGATGACGGTTACATCCGGGTGTTTCTCGGCGACGCCGAGTGTGTCTTCTTCGAACTCATCCGAGGTGGTAAAAATCAATTTTGCACCGTTCGCCACCATATCGTCAACAACGCCCTCAAGAGTGGCTTCAGGTTTATCAGCCGGGTTTAGGCTTTCGAAGACGATCATGCTCGCGCCGGGCATGTTCTCTTCGATATACACGCCGCCCTCATAGTGGGCCTGACNNACGATCGTTCCTCGGACCGACAAGCACCATGCCAAAGACGAAGTCCTCCTCTGGCGCTTCGGTCGCCTCCTCAGCACATGCTGCCGAGAGAAGCCCAACCATCAGCAATAGGCCGATTATGATCAACGTCCTTTTTCTCAACATCTATACTCCTCCCAAGTTGATTGCTATGCAGATCGTGCGGTCAAGTTCTCATGAAACGAGCGATGTCACCTCCTCTCGCTAAATGAACCGCCGGCGCTCAAGGGACGATTCTGGTCCCCGTCTCGCCGGCGAGCGCTCTTTCAATATTGTCCGGATCCGTCACCAGAGCCTCTTTACCACCAGCCTCAAGGTAATTGATAATCGCTTGTACCTTGGGCTGCATGCTTCCTTTGGCAAAATGACCCTGCTCCATGTATGCCTCGGCTTCCGCCAAGGTCATCGTATCGATCCATTGTTGGTTGGGCTGGTTATAGTTTAATGCAATCTGCGGAACTGCTGTTGAGATCAAGAAAAGATCGGCGCTAATTTCAGACGCCAGTAGCGCTGAAGCAAAGTCTTTGTCGATAACCGCCTCTACCCCTGACAGCTGGCCCGTCTCATCTTGGACCACCGGGATACCTCCCCCGCCAACCGCAATCACGATAAACCCGCTCCCTATTAAGGAGCGAATGGCGTCCTGCTGGACGATGCGTATCGGTAGCGGCGATGGCACGACGCGACGCCATCCTCGACCGGCATCCTCCACGACCACCCAGCCTTCCTGCTCAGCTCGTTCTTGTGCCATGGATTCATCCATGAACGATCCGATGGGCTTGGTGGGCGCAGCGAAGGCCGGATCGTTGCGGTCTACTTCAACTTGGGTGACCACCGTTGCGGCTTGCTTGTGGATATTCCGCTGGGTGAACTCGTTGTAGAGTGCTTGCTGAAACATGTAGCCGATCGCACCCTGACTGTCCGCCCCACAGTAATCCAGCGGCACTTCGTGTAATTCATGCTTGGACAGCTCAGACCTGCGCAGAATGAAACCAACCTGAGGTCCATTGCCATGGGTGACAATCACGTCCCAGCCAGCTTCGATCATGCCGGCAATGTGGCGCATCGACTCAGCCGCCGCATCGTACTGGTCCTGAATGGTTTTGGCTTTTGGATTTCGGATAAGCGAGTTTCCGCCAACCGCAACGACTGCAACCTTGTTTTCTGCCAATTCAATTTCTCCTTGTACTCGTTTTTCAGTATATGGAAGGCAGCTATATAAATCCTGAGCTGCAAATACGGCTACCTCATCGTGAGGGCCATCACAGCTTTCTGTACGTGCAGGCGATTCTCGGCCTCATCGAAAACGACACTCTGGGGACCATCGATCACGGGATCGGCAACTTCGATCTTGCGATCCGCTGGCAGCGGATGCATGTAGATGGCATCTTTGTCCGCGACTGACATCTTCTCCTCGTCAGTGATCCAGCTCTCGTACTGGTCCTGGATTCGCTTTCCTTCATCGGGATCTTGTGTCGTGAGCAGCGGCCCCCAAGACTTGGCATAGACCACTTCCGCCCCCTCGAATCCAGCGTGCATGTCGTCCACAACTTCGAATTTGGTGCCTGCCCGCTCGGCTTCAGCTTGGGCCCGCTCCATCACTTCGGGCATGAGCCCGAATTCGGGAGGATGGGCAAGTGTAAGATCAACCCCGAACCTCGGCATCTGCAATATCAGAGACTGGGGCACCGAGATCGGTTTCAAGTATGAAGCCGCGTAGGCCCATGAAACGACCATTTTGACGCCGCGCAGATTCGGTCCTTTCTTTTCCTGAATGGTCATTAGGTCGGCAAGGATTTGAAACGGGTGGTAGATCTCGCACTGCATATTGAGTACAGGAACTCGGGAAGCCTCTGCCACAAAGTTGAGATAGCGATTGCCCACTCCCCAATCCACATGTCGGATGGCGATCCCGTCGAAATACCGGCCAAAGATATCGCCGATTTCCCGCTCTGTGTCCCCGTGAGCAATCTGAGTAGTCTTCGACTCGATAAACGCCGCATGTCCGCCGAGCTGTGCCATTCCTGATTCGAAAGAGCCACGCGTCCGCGTGCTGCTGAAGAAGAACAGCATGGCCAGTGTCTTGTCGCGCAGATAGGCATGCGATTCACCCAGCGCCCTCTTACGTTTCAGATCGTAAGCCACTCCCAAAACGGTCTCGACTTCTTCTTTGCTGAAATCAAGATCTCCAATTAGGTCTCGACCTCTTAGATCTGTTTGCATGGATCATCCCTCTTCCAACTGCGCGGAACGTAATGTCAATGCGCAGTGGACATCAGTAAAAACCCGGATCGGTTGACCGCCCAAAATCACGTGGGCACGGGGGATACCCTACTCCATTGCGCCCAACACCAGCGAGAGCAGTGCCATGCGCATGACCACGCCATTAAAAGCCTCTTCCCAATAGCGGGCGTGGCGGGTGTAGTCGACTTCCTCGAGCAGCTCATCCATGCGCGGCAGCGAGTGCAGGATGATCGAGTCGCCCTTGGCCTTCTTCATGAGCTCCCTGGTGACCTGGTAATTGGCCGGTGTCAGCCCAACGTCTCCTTCACGCTCGTCGCGTGACTTTGTATAGTCCGGCTGCACAACAGGTTCCATGTAGATCACATCTGCCTTGTCGATGACCTGCTCAATATGTTCAATTTCTTCATAGACCAGATTGAGCTCATCGATCTCCTGTTTGAATTCATCCGTCAGCGACATCTCTTCAGGAGCAATGTAGCTGGCTGAAATGTCAAACTGGCTCATGGCATAGCTCATGGAGTGCATGGTTCGCATGCGCATATCTCCCACCAACACGAAGTGCAATCCATCCAGCGTGCCTTTTTCCTTGAGGATGGTGTACATATCGGTGAGTACCTGCGTGGGATGCTCGCCCCACCCGTCACCGGCATTGATAACCGGCACGCTGGCCCACTTTGCCGCCTCGGCTGGAGCACCCTGCTGGAAATGGCGCATTACGATGGCGTCACCGTAATACTCCAGCATATGCACCGTGTCCTTGATCGATTCCTGGTAGAAGTCACCAGCCCGGGTCATCTTGGCATCGGAGAAGCCAGTGACTTCGCCACCGAGTCGCAGCATAGCTGCCTCATGCGCCAAGCGTGTTCGGGTGCTGGGCTGGTAAAAGGCGGTAACCAGGATCTTGCCTTTCAGCAAATCGGATCCCTGTCGATCTCGGGCAATCGGTGCCAAGCGATCCGCCACCTCAAACACGCGGAAGAACTCGGCACGCTCAAAGCCCTTCAATGAAAGAATGTCTCTCCCCGCAAAACTCCTCATGCTGTAAATCCTCCTGTGAATAGTTAGAGCTAGCTTGGGCTTCCGTCAAAAGCTAAGCAGCGGTACCCAAACCTCGACCAACCCGACGAACTACATGAAACTTGAATATGCCGGGCAGAAAATAACTTCTCGATCGATCCACAATCTCACCTTCTCGGGTATACAAATCAGCGTCGAACAGCATTAAGACTGTACCCACCGGCACTACCAGTCGACGGGCGATGTCTTCGCTCGCCGGGGTTGCGCTGATCTCACTGTCCGAATACTCCAGTTCGAGTTCCCCACGTTCAAGCAGGAGATCCAGCACGGAGCCATGAAACTCTTTTTCCAAAACCGATTTCGGGATCAGGCTCTCGCCAAGGGTATCGATGAGATACGCAACCGGCTCTCCATCCGCAAGAATGACTCGACTTAGCTCGACGACATTTTCAGCCCCCAGCAGCTTGGCTTCCTTTTCTTTTGCGGGGCGATACCGAATCTCTGAATCGCCCATCTCAACCTCGAGGCCGGCCTTGGCTGCCATGCTTTCGATGCTGACCAGCTCTTCCAGGCCCGCGTCCAGAACCCGAGGGCGAACGTATGTGCCGACTCCCTGCCGTCGCTCGATCAGACCACGGTCTTCGAATCCTTTCATCGCTTCGCGCAGGGTGGCGCGCGAAACTCCGAACTGTTTGGCCAGGGCAGGCTCGGACGGCAGAACGGAGCCAGGCGTACTGTTCTCCAGCAATTCCGCGAGCGCTTCTTCCGAGCGCCGGAATGGATCGCCGCCACGGCTCATGAGCTACCCTCAATCAATGGAATGATCTCAAACTTCGTAGCATCAACGATTCCCTTGTCGGAGATGCGAATTTCCGGTATGACAACCAGTGCAAGCAGGCTCAACTGCATGTTCGGGCTGTTGAGTGTTGAACCACAATCCTTAAAGGCCTCCAGTAGACGTTCCGCCTTACCGGCGACGATCTCCGCTGGCTCATCCGACATCAAGCCAGCGATGGGCAGTTCAACCAGGGCAATCACTTCGCCATGCTTTACAGCGACTATGCCGCCATCGACCTTCTCCAAAGCGTTGGCTGCTGTCGCCATGCTGGCTTCATCTGTCCCAACTACGAGCATTTGGTGAGAGTCGTGGGCAACAGTTGAGGCAAAAGCGCACCGTTCTTTGAATCCAAATCCCTGGACAAAGCCCATCTGAATTTCGCCCGATCCGCGGTGCCGTTCAACGAGCGCAACCTTGGCCAGATCGCTTCCTGTATCTGCGCGCAGTTCGCCATTGACTGGCTGCAGTTCCACCTGAAGATGCCGAGTAGGGGCTTGATTCTCGATAATGCCGATCACGTTGACACGCACTGGTTGAGCAGCATCGACCGGGATCGCAAAGTCTGCTTCGCCCAGGGACCGCGCAAGATGTACTGAAGAACGTATTTTGGCCGGGTACTCGAACCTCGGAGTCTCAACTTGCAGGTCGCCCTGATTAACGGCAATTCGACCCTTGGCGATCACAGTTTGGATGTCCAGGGTCGCGAGATCACCAACCAGCAGAACATCAGCATACCGGCCTGGTGCGATTTGCCCTACCTCCGTTGCCAC
>JABAOE010023871.1_pt2 | contig 21257 bp, 19 predicted proteins | sample 7062141 | NCBI WGS metagenome assembly JABAOE01 (sample SAMN14538627, study PRJNA623070) | marine sediment metagenome | biome: marine biome [ENVO:00000428]; feature: marine pelagic biome [ENVO:01000023]; material: deep marine sediment [ENVO:00002113] | place: India: Gulf of Khambhat ... | reverse complement strand
GGGCGGTGTGCCGAGATCGGCCATCGCGTCGCGGAAGATCCGGTCGGCCTCCGGTTGGTCGATCCCGGCGGGCCCGTCCCAGTCGGGCCGGCCCGGCTCGCCGAACGGCGGCGTGAGGGCGTCGTGGAGGAGGGCGGCGGGAAGGTGGGTCCCCGTGCGGGGAACCAGCCACGTGAAGAGCTGGGGGACGCTGGTCAGGTCGGTACGGAACGTGGCCGGGTCGCGGGGGACGATGATCGGATCGTGCTCGTGAGCCCGGTCCCGGTAGGCGATCCGCCGGGTGACGAACCACTCCTCGGGCCCGTCGCCCCGGACCCGCTCGAGCTGCACGACGACCTCGCTTCCGGGACCGTGCTCCGGGTCGAAGAAACGGCTGCGCTCTGCCGTCACCGCCACGCCGGTCAGTATCGCGCAGCCGCGGCGGGTCCCGGATGGGCCCGTGGGCGGGGCGCCGCCGCCGCCGCCGTCGTAATCTCCGGCCATGGCGCCGCCCGACGAGCTCCTCCATCTGCTCAAGGCGGGCCGCGTGCTCCAGTACCGGCAACAGAACGTGGCGCTGGTGTCGGCCCCCGAGGAGGCCGAGTTCCAGATCTCCTATGCCGAACGCTGGCTCGCGCCGGGTCTCGAGGTCCGCGTGGGGGAGCCGGCGGTCGTGGTGTTGTCGGACTCGCCCTACGAGCGGGTCGACCCGGTCCGTTTCGCCACCGTCACCGCCGCGGAACGGAGCCGGACGGGTCTCGATCTCACCGTCTCGGTCGGCCCGTGGCCCGTCGTCGAGGACGACGCCGCGCTGATCGCGCCCCTGCGGACCCACCCGACCAAGCCGCCGTTCTTCGCGTGGAGGGGGCCGGCCGCGGGACTGCGCCGGCCCCGCTCCGACCACGAGGCCCGGGAGGCGTGGCGGCGAGCGATCGAACGGCTGCGGGGAAACACCTTCTACGCCGAGTCGTCGTTCGCCCGCGTCGTCCGGGTCCTCGACCCGCACGGCCACGAGCTCCGGGGCGATGCCGGTCGGCAGCTCCGGCTGGGTGAGGTGGCCACGGCCGTCGTCGAGGTCCACACGCCCGGCAGCGACGACCCGGGGGCCGGCGACGCTCCGATGCTGTCCGTGCTGGTCGAGTCCGACCCGCCCGGAACGGTCGCGGGCGGTGTCGAGAACGAACGGGCCGACCGCGACGGCCACCTGTTCGTGCCGGTCCGGCCGCTGACCGGCGGGGCCCACGCGGTCGAGTTGTCGTTCGTCCCCGACCCGCTGCTCTCGACCCGGCTGCGGTTCACCATCGACGCGGACGCCGACCCGCGAGCCACCGCGGCGGAGGCGACCGCGGCGATCGAGCCCGGACCACGGGAGATCGCTCGCGAGGTCGTCGGTGATTCCGCGCTCGTCCAGGCACTCGTGGAGCGGCTGCGCCGGCTCCCCGTGTGGGACGACGACCCGGCTCAGTGGTTGACCCTCCTCCAGGATCACGTCCTGCCGCTGGCCCCCGACGATCCCAGGGTCCGCAGCGCGGTGGCCGAGGCGGCCTACGAGATCGGCGCCCACGAGACGGTGATCGCCCTGCTCGACGATCCATCCCGATTTCGCACCGGAGATGCGCTGCGGCGGCTCGTGGCCGGCTTGCGCTACGGCATGCCCACCGACGTGCGGGCGCTGCTGCGGGAGATCGACTTCGACGTCGACCGCAACGTCGCCGGCCTCGCCGATCAGCTCCCGCAGATGCCCGACGGCGCCATCCGTCAGATCGCAGAGGCGGTGCTCGACGGGGTGGCCGGGGAGGAGGTCCTCGACCGACTCCTCCCTCCGGTGTTCCAGCGGCTGCGCGACGACCTCGCCCTCCGGGTGGCGAGGGAGTGCGCCCCGGCCGACCCCGCGGGCTGGCTCGATCGGGCGCTCGACCGGTGGCCCGACCCGCACCGCGTGCCCGACGAGGTCCTGATCGAGATCCTGAGCTGGGACGTGGACGACGACGTCACCGCCCCCCTGGCGCCCTACGTCCTCGAGGCGGTCGAGCACCACGTGGAGCACGGCGACGTCGACCGCGTGATCGAGCTCGACCAGCGGGCCCGCTCGCTGCTCCCCCGGGCCGAGCAGGTCCGCGTGCGCACCGCGACGGCCCGGATGCTGCACGAGGCGTTCTCCGGGGACGCCGGGGACGCCGGGGACGCGGCCGACGATCCGGCCCGGGGCCTGCTGCTCGCCGCCGCGACCGAGGCCGCCGGCCTGGGCGACCCCGACCTGGCCGTCGAGGTCGCCTCGGCACTGCGGGGCCGCTGGCCGGAGGGAGACGACGACGTGATCGACACCGCCGTCGACCGTCTCCGCGGGGTCCTGGCGGATCTCGCCGACTTCCAGGAGTGGCGCGACCACCGGGACCACGCGGCGGCACTGGTCCTGCGGCCCGTCCTCGAGGGGAAGGTCGTGCACCTCGTGGGGGGCGACCCCGTGCCGGGTGCCGAAGGGCTCGCCGACGACCTCGGACTGCGGAAGCTGATCAGCCACGAGCCGGGCGATCTCGACTGGGCCCCCGGCATCGACCCGGACCGCGACGTGGTGATCCTGCTGTGGAACCGCGCCGGTCGCCACGCGGCCACGAACCTGGACGCCGCCGGGGTGACCTATGTCCGAGCCGAACCGACCAGGAGCCGGATCCTCGACGCACTGGCCCGATGGTCCGGATCCGCCGGCCCACCCACGGTGGACTGAAGCCGACGCGGCCTTCGAGGAGGAGGCGAACCGGACACCCGGAATTCGGGGACCTAGGCCCGTAGGGGAAAATGTCCGGACTCGGCAAGATTGAAGGGTGAGCAAGAGCATCCCGCTGTCGCACGTCACGATCCACGGCCACGACGTGCGCTACCGCCGGGCCGGTGAGGGCAACCCCGAGACGATCGTCCTGCTCCACGGACTGGCCGGGAGTTCACGGACCTGGAAGGCGGTGCAGCCCGCGCTGGCGGAACACCACGACGTGATCGCCCCCGACCTGCTCGGTCACGGGGAGTCGGCGAAACCGATGGGCGACTACTCGCTGGGGGCGATGGCATCGGGACTGCGGGACCTGCTGTCGATCCTCGACGTCAGGCACGTCACCGTCGTGGGCCAGTCGTTCGGCGGCGGCGTGGCGATGCAGCTCGCCTACCAGCATCCGGAGCTCGTCGACCGGCTGGTGCTGGTCGGCAGCGGCGGTCTCGGTCGGGAGGTCACCTGGCTGCTGCGCATCCTGACCCTGCCCGGGGCCGAGCACCTCATGCCGTTCGTCTTCCCCCGCTTCCTCGCCGACCGGGGCGACGACGTCAACCGGTTCCTCCACCGGCGGGGGCTCCGCGCGCCGCTGCTCGGCGAGATGTGGCGGGCCGTCAGCTCGCTCGCCGGCGCCCAGAACCGCAAGGCGTTCGTGAGGACGATGCGGGGCGTGATCGAGCCGGGCGGCCAGGTGGTCAGCGCCCTCGACCGGCTCTACCTCGCCGCCCACCTCCCGACCCTCATCGTGTGGGGCGAGCGGGACGCGGTGATCCCGGTCGAACACGCCCGGGTCGCCCACGAGGCGATCCCCGGCAGCCGCCTGGAGATCCTCGAGAACGTCGGCCACTTCCCCCATGCGGAGGATCCCGACGCCTTCGTCGAGATCCTGCTCGACTTCATGGCCACGACCGTGCCCCACGGCGGCGAGGTCATCCACCTGCGCGACGCCCTCGCCGCGGCGTCGGCCGGCCACTGAGGCCGGCCCCTCATCCGGCGAGCCACTCCCGCCCCGGGCCCTCCGCCCGGGACTCGGCCCGGCCCGACGAGGTCACGCTGTGGCCGAGGGGGACGGCCGCCTGGTCGAGCAGCCACGGCGGCGGATCGGCGAGAGCCCGATGGGCGACCAGGAAGCCGTCGGCGGTGATCCCGAGCGCGGTGGCGAACTCGTGCAGTTCGTCCTCGAACTCCTCGGGCAGGAGCAGGTCGACCCCGCCGTTCGCCACCACGCCGCTCGCAGCCGAGGTGGCCCGCGCGCCGGCCACGAGCTGCTGGGTCCCGGCCGTGGGCCCCGACGCGGCACCGATGCCGCTCAGCGCGGCCGGGAATCCCGCCACGCTGAACCCGACCATGGCGCCGCTCCGCAGGTTGGCGCCCAGACCGTCATCGAGATCGTCCGCGTCGCCCGAGGCGTTGACCAGCAGGGTGGTCCCACCGGCGGCGGTGGCCCCGGCGGCCGCCCCCGCCAGCGAGACGACCAGCGGCGTGGCGGCGCCCGCCGAGACGACCACCACCAGGCCACCGGCCAGCGCCGCCGCCCCCATCGCGAGCTCGTCCCGGTGCGACTCCAGCCAGGTCCGGTCGAACAGGCCGTGGTCGATCACCGCCCGCGCGGCGACCACCACCTCGCCGGGAAGGTCCGGGGTCTCGGCCAGGAACCGCTCGAGATCGGCCCGGGAGTGGAAGCCGTCGATCACCCCTCCGGGGTCGGCGGCGACGTCGATCACGTCGGCATAGGGCGCCAGCGCCACCGCCACCCGCGCCTTGACCATGAACGACTGCAGATCGTCGTACGACACGACGCCGTCGTGACGGCGGGTGGCGCCGAAGCGCGGCTCGCCGATGTCGAGCTCGACCTCTGCCGCGGTGTCGAGCCGGGCCAGCAGCTCCGGATGGGCCAGGAGGGCCCCGGCCGCCCGTACCTGGCCCTCGGTGTACCGATCCGGGTGGTCGACCACGTGGCCGAGGTCCCGCAGCCCGACCCTGAGGTCGCGTCCCATCCACTCGTGCGGGTGGCGAGCGGAGTCGAACGTGTCGAAATGGGCGACGAGTCCCTCGAGGGCGAGCAGCTCCGGCACCGTGACGCCCAGGGCGCGAGCACCGGCCATCCACCCGAGCGCGTCCACGAGGGTGGCGCGACGACCGTGGAGATCGGCGGCGATGTCGGCCGCCTCCTCGATGTCCAGGTCGAGGGCCATCGCGACCGCGACCGCGGCGAGGGCGTCGTCGGCCCGAACGCCGCGGCCGACCGCGATGCCGAGCTGCCGGTCGATCTCGCGGACGTGGGCCTCGGCAGCCGCGCGGTCCAGCCCGAGCCCTGCCACGACGTCGTCGACCCGGGCCTCGAACCGGGCCCGCTGCACCTGACCGATGGCCCCGATCAACGACCGGCCCCCGGCCATCTCGGCCAGCACCGCGGCAGCCAGGGTCGGATCGCCACGCGCGCCGCGTCCGAGAAACGCCTCCACCTGGCGACGCCACTGTCGGACCAGGCGATCCAGCTCCGGGTCGTTGTCGGAACCCGGCCATCCGGTCACCCGGTCGGCGAGCTCGTCGATGGCCGACACCCGTTCCCACATCGAGTCGACGAGCGCGAGCCGGTGCCGCAGGTCGGCGGCCAGCTCGTCGAGCCGGTACTCGGCCACCCGGAGGCGACCCCCGGGACCCCGCTGGTCGGCCCCGAGCAGGTCGGACGCCTGGTCCATGAGCCGCAGGACCGCGTTGCGGTCCCGTCGGACATCGGCGGCGACACCGCGGAGGGTCATGCAGAGACGCAGGGCCCCGAGCCGGTCGAAGCGCAGCACGTCGGAGTGCGGTTCAGAAATCATGAAACTACACGAAACATCATTTCAAACCCGGAATCAACACCCGGGTGCGGGCGAGCGTGGTCGGGTACGTTCGGGCGCCGTGGGGTCGATCCAGGTCAGCCACCTCGGGTGGTCGCTTCCCGGCGGACGGACCCTCCTCGAGGACGTGTCGTTTCGCGTCGGCGAGGGGGAACACGCCGCGCTCGTGGGCGCCAACGGCACCGGCAAGACCACCGTCATGCGGCTGCTGGCGGGAGCCGAGACGGGGGCGACGGGGACCGTCACCGTCGACGGCAGCATCGGCGTCATGACCCAACTCGTGGGCACCATCGGCGACGGCACCACGGTGCGGGACCTCTACCTGTCGATGGCGCCACCCACCATCAGGGAGGCAGCGCACCGGCTCGCCCGGGCCGAGGAGCGCCTCGCCGACGACGCCGGCGGGACCGTGCGCTACGCCGCCGCCCTCGAGCGGTGGGAGAGCGCCGGGGGCTACGACGCCGAGGTCCTCTGGGAGCAGTGCGCCCACCGGGTGGTGCAGCTGCCGTGGCGGGAGCTGGCCGACCGGCCGCTCGCCACGTTCTCCGGGGGTGAACAGAAGCGCTTGGCGCTCGAGCTGCTCCTCCGGTCCGACCACGACGTGTTGCTGCTCGACGAACCCGACAACTTCCTCGACGTGCCGGGCAAGATCTGGCTCTCCGAACGGCTGCGGGCCACGCCGAAGACCGTGCTGTACGTGAGCCACGACCGGGAACTGCTGGCCGAGACGTCCCACAAGGTGGTGACGATCGAGGCTCGCGGCGCCTGGACCCATGGCGAGTCGTTCGCGACCTGGCGGGAGGCCCGGCGGCACCGCATCGACCTGCTCAGCGACGAGCACCGGCGGTGGGCCGAAGAGCGCAAGCGACTCGTCGCCCACATGAAGGAGCAGAAGCGCCGGGCCGCCATGAGCGACGCCAACGCGAGCCGGGCCCGGGCCGCCGAGACCCGGCTCCGCCACTTCGACGAGGCGGGTCCACCGCCGGAGATGGTGAGAGAGCAGCGCATCGACATGCGGCTGGAGGGGGGCCGCACCGGCAAGCGGGTCGTCATCTGCGAGCAGCTCGAGCTGACCGACCTCACCTTCCCGTTCGACGTCGAGGTCTGGTTCGGGGAGCGGGTCGCGGTCGTCGGCCGCAACGGCACCGGGAAGTCGCACTTCCTCCGCCTGCTCGGCGGCGGCGACGTCGACCACGAGGGGGACTGGCGGCTGGGCGCCAGAGTCGTGCCCGGGCTGTTCAGCCAGACCCACGAGCACCCCGAGCTGCACGGCCGGCGGCTGCTCGACATCCTCGCCGACCGTGAGCTCGACCGGGGCCGGGCCATCCCCCGCCTCCGGCGCTACGAGCTCGACGGCGCGGCCGAACAGACGTGGGAGACCCTGTCGGGCGGCCAGCAGGCCCGGTTCCAGATCCTCCTGCTGGAGGTCGACGGCGCGAACCTGCTCCTGCTCGACGAGCCGACCGACAACCTCGACGTGGCGTCGGCCGAGGCGCTCGAGGCGGGCCTGGAGGTGTTCGAGGGCACCGTGCTGTGCGTGACCCACGACCGGTGGTTCCTCCGGGGGTTCGACCGGTTCCTCGCCTTCTCCGACGACGCCGCCGTCACCGAGGTGGACGACCCGGCCCGGGCGTGGCAGGAGTGACGGGGAGCCGACCCCGTGCCGCCGGCGTTCAGGAGTCGCCGAGGCGGCGCCCGAGCCGGTCGGAACCCGCTTCGAGCCCCGGGATCTGCAGCTCGACGGTGTGACCCCTGGCGGCCATCTGTTCGACGACGAGATCCTCCACCTCGCGCCAGTTCGCGGCGCGAGGGGCGGCGAAGTCCCGGTTGTAGGGCTGATCGAAGACGATCACCGTGTTCCCGGCCGCCCGCAGCTCGGCGATGTTGTGGGGCGCGTCGTCGATGTAGCAGTGGGCCTCGACCTCGGGCTTGGCCCCGAGGAAGCAGATGTCGCGGTACGGGATGCGGTACTCGTCGAGCCAGCTGACCGTGTCGGCGATGGCGGTGGCGTGCCCCCAGTTGACGTAGAGGCGGTGGGTCACGATCCGGATCCAGGCACCGGCATCGGAGAGCCGCCACAGGGCGTCGGCCGCCCCGTCGATCGGCGGCAGGGTGGCGAGCATCCGCAGATCCACGACCGCGTGGCGGTGGAGCCGGTTGTACTCCTCGGGGCCGAGACCCCACTCCCGGAAGTCCCACGAGCGTTCGTGCGGCAACGAGTCGGGGTCGATGCCCCGCTCGGCGGCGACGATCTCGCGCAGGCCGGCGGTGTAGTCGGCCACCACGCCGTCGAGGTCGACGCCGAACACGAAGGGGCGTTCGACCGGATCCATGCCCGAGGCTCCCACGTTCACCTTCGATCCGTGCGCATGCGGTCGCGTCCGACCCGCCGGGGGACGCAACGCCCCTGCGCCGACCCGTGTCGGGCCACCCACATCCGCAGATCGAGCACGGTCCATCCTGGCGCACATCCCTCCCACCGGGAAGGCCGGAATCCACAGGTGAGCGTACGTCTGTTCGGTCGGGTAACATCGAACGGATGTTCGACGATCGCGGCCTCAACCCGCGCCAGCAGGAGGCCGTCCGCCACACGGGCTCGCCGCTCCTGGTCGTGGCCGGTGCGGGCACCGGCAAGACGCGGACCCTCGCCGCCCGGGTGGCACGGATCCTCGCCGACGGCGCCGATCCGCAGCGGGTGCTGCTGCTCACGTTCACCCGACGGGCCGCAGCCGAGATGCTCGCCCGGGTCGATGCCGGCGCCGCCGGGTCGGGGCGGGTCTGGGGCGGCACCTTCCACTCGACGGCCAACCGCCTGCTCCGCAACTTCGGGGCGCACGCGGGGCTCCACCCCGACTTCACCGTCCTCGATCAAGCCGACAGCACCGACCTGATGGGGATGGTGCGCACCGAGGAGGGCTTCGCCGAGCGGGGCCGGCGGTTCCCCCGCAAGGAGGCGGTGTTCGGCATCTACTCCCGGATGGTCAGCAGCCAGGCGAAGCTCGGCGAGGTGCTCGAGACCGACTACCCGTGGTGTGCCGACCACGCCGACGACCTCCGCACGATCTTCACCGCCTACACCGCCCGGAAGCGGGCCCACCACGTCCTCGACTACGACGACCTCCTCCTGTTCTGGCGGGGTCTCACCGTGAGCCCGGTCGGCGACGCGCTCCGCGACCTGTTCGATCACGTCCTCATCGACGAATACCAGGACACCAACCCGATCCAGGCCGACATCGTGCGGGGGATGTGCCGACCCGACACCGACCTGTGTGCGGTGGGCGACGACGCCCAGGCGATCTACGGCTTCCGATCGGCCACCGTGGCCAACATGTGGAACTTCACCGCCCACTTCCCCGGGGCGACCCGGGTCACCCTCGAGCAGAACTACCGCTCGACCATGCCGATCCTGGCGGTCGCCAACGGCGTGCTCGGTCACCGGGGCGACCACTTCCACAAGGAACTCTGGTCCGACCGGCCCGAGGGCGTGACCCCCGCGCTGCGGATCCACCGTGACGAGTCGAGCCAGAGCGCCTCGGTGGCCGAGGCGGTGCTCGACGCCCGCGAGCGGGGCATCGACCTGCGGGAGCAGGCGGTGCTGTTCCGGGCCGGCCATCACGCCGACCACCTGGAGCTCGAGCTGACCCGGCGCGACATCCCCTACGTCAAGTACGGCGGCCTCAAGTACCTCGAGTCGGCCCACGTGAAGGACCTGCTCGCGCTGCTGCGCATCCTCGACAACCCGGCCGACGTGCTCGCCTGGCACCGGGTGCTGGCCACCATGGACGGGGTCGGGCCGGCGACGGTCCGCCGCCTCACCGACGAGCTGGGGATCGGGCGGGAGACCGACGACGCCCTCGCCCGGTTCATCGACGGCGCGGGCACGGTCCCGGCCGCCGCCGCGGCCCAGTCCGAGGAGCTCCGCGCCGCGCTGGCCCACTGCCGGGTGCCGGAGGTCGCCCCCGCCGCCCAGATCGACCGCTTGGCGGGGTTCTGCGCCCGGGTGTTCCCCGGCCGGTACGACGACGCCGCGGCCCGGCTGGCCGACATCGACCAGCTCGCCGCCACGGCCGCCGGCTACTCGTCCCGCAGCCGGTTCCTCACCGAACTCACCCTCGATCCGCCGAGCCGGACCAGCGACCGGGCCGGTCCCCCACATCTCGACGACGACTGGCTCACGCTGTCGACGATCCACTCGGCCAAGGGACTGGAGTGGCGATCGGTCCACCTGATCCACGCGGCCGACGGCAACATCCCCTCCGAGATGGCGCTCGGCGACGACGACGGGCTGGCCGAGGAGCTGCGGCTGGCCTACGTCGCCCTCACGCGCGCCCGCGACGAGCTCACGGTCAACTTCCCACTCCGGTTCCACGTGCATCGCCACGCCACCGACGACCGCCACGTGTTCGCGCAGCTGAGCCGGTTCATCGAGCCGGTCCGCCCGTTGTTCGACGAGTGCGGCCCGGCCGGTCCCCCCGACCCGGGGGGAGACCCCGGGCGGGATGCGAACCTCGCCGCCGTCGGGGTGGCCGACGAGGTCGACGTCCTCTTGGCCTCGCTCTGGGACTAGGCAGACGGGCAGACCGGGAACCACGCCGGCTCGAGCCCGTCGACCAGCCCGAACGCGGCCTTGAGGCGGAGCACCCGGGCGACGCTCTCGTCGATGCGGGCCGAGAAGGACCGGTCGGCCCCGGCCCGGGCGAAGAGGGCGTCGACCACCTCGGGGAGAACGGTCGGGCTGACGAACAGCGCCAGGTCGGCCCCCGCCTCGATCGCGGCCACGGCCCTGGCCCCCGGGCCGGCTTCGCCCTCACCCTCGAGCGCCGCCCCCCGCATGGAGAACAGGTCGTCGGTCACGACCACCCCGTCGAAACCGAGGTCCTCCCGCAGCCACCCGGTCGTGAGCTCGTGCGACATCGACGCGGGCCGGCCCCCGTCGACACCGTCGAAGCGGACATGGCCGGTCATCACCACCGGCGCCCGGGTCCCCTCGTAGGGGATCCTCCCGTGGGTCGACCACTCGGCGGGCGTGTGGCTCGACACCGANNNGGGGCCAGCCCGGCCCGGCAGTGTCCCTCCACCAACAGGGCGGTGAGGTCGGCCACGAGTTCCGGATCGTCGCCGAAGCTCCGTCCCCGACGGGCCATGTAGTGGGCGTCGTCGACGTCGACGTCGGCCACCACACCGAAGTTCACGTGCACGCCGAGCGCCCGGATCTCGGAGGCGAAACGGAGGAACTCCGCCCGGAATTCGGCCCGGACGGCATCGGTGTCCTCACGCCAGTCGTCCGCCAGCCGGCTCGGCGGGGGAAGGGGGTCCACCGGCACCTTGAGCACGCGGGTTCCGGCCTCGGCGTCGGTGCTCACGACCGGGGCGATGGCGCACGGGGCCGAGAGCTCGGTGATCTCGCCGACGGCGGCCATTGCCGCGTCCGGTTCGCTCACCGGGGCCCAGTTGCCCTGGGTGTCGGCGACGAACACGCCCCCGACGCACGGTGTGTCGAGTGCCGCTTCGACCGCCGCCATGACCGTCGAGGTCGGCCCCGTCCCTCCCACCACGATCAGCTGGTGGATCTTCCGCTCCAACGAGAGCTCCCCGACCAGCGAGTCGAGCACCCGTTCGCTCACCGGGAGCGTCGTCGTGGAGGTGGTGCTGGTCGACGTGGTGCTGGTCGACGTCGTGGACGTCGAGGAGGTCGGCGACGCCGAGGTGGTCGACGCCGACAGGTCGTCACCCGGGGAGCCGTCCGGGTCGCTGCAGGCCGCAGCGAACAGCGCGGGCACGAGGAGCAGGCGGAGGACCCGGACACTCGACTTCACCCGGCCATGCTCGCGCTACGGTCTGGCCGGGACGGGAACCCGGGGTCGCCCCCGCGTGGACCCGGACGGGGAGGGGGAGCGAATGAGCGGCAACCGGGTTGCGCTGATCGCCAACGCCGGGGGCTACGTGGGTCCACCGCTGGCCCGGCTGCTGGCGGCCGACGGGCACGACCTCGTGCTGGGCCGGCCCGGGGAGGGACTCGTCGACGAATGCGCGGCCCACGGGGTCACGGTGCTCGGTGTCCACGACCTGCCCCCCGAGCACGATCCGGGCCACGCCGCCGCACTCGTGGCCGCGACGATGGGCCGGTTCGGACGGATCGACGCGGCCTCCACCTTCACCGGGCGGATCCTGGGCGGTTGGTTCCTCGACGGCGCCACCACCGAGCAGCTCGACACCCTCACCAAGGGCATCATCAACGCCCCGTTCGAGTTCCTCCACGCCGTGGCGCCGATCATGGTCAACCAGGGACAGGGCCAGATACTGATCCTCACCAGCGCCACCGCCGCCCGACCCACACCCCGGGCCCCGCTCTACTCCGCGCTGCGGGCGGGCGCCGACCACCTCGTACGCAACGTGGCAGCGGAGGTCGCGGCCCACGGCGTGCAGGTCAACGCGATCGGCACCAACTACATGGACTTCCCGCAGTACTGGGCTGCGGTCGGCGGTGAGACCCCCGAACGACGAGCGGCACTCGAAAAGCAGATCCCGCTCGGACGGATGGGAAAGCTCGACGAGCTCGCCCACCTCTGCAAGGTGTTCCTCGACGGCCGGGTGGGTTTCGCCACCGGTCAGACGATCCAGTTCGACGGCGGCTGGAGCGTCTGACCGCGGCGGCTAGGTTGTCGCACCGTGACCATCCGGACCACCACCGCCGGCGTGCCCTTCGTGCGCACACCCGACGACCGCTTCGGCGAGCTCCCCGACTTCCCCTACCAGCCGCACTACGTGGAGGTCGACGGCTTCCGCATGGCCTACGTCGACGAGGGTGACGGATCGTCGGGGCACACGATCCTGCTCCCCCACGGCGAGCCCACGTGGGGCTACCTGTACCGGCGCATGATCCCGACCCTCGTCGCCGCCGGCCATCGGGTGATCGTGCCCGACCTGATCGGCTTCGGCCGCTCCGACAAGCCGACCGAACGTGCCGCCTACACCTACTCCGGTCATGTGGCGTGGATGACCGAGTTCCTCGACCGGTTCGACGACGTGACGACGTGGGACGTCTTCTGCCAGGACTGGGGCGGACTGATCAGCCTGCGGATCGCGGCCGAGCAGCCCGATCGGATCGGCCGGCTCGTGCTCGGCAACACCGCGCTGCCCCACGGCGGGTCGCTCGGGCCGGGGTTCGACTTCTGGCTCGATCTCTCGCAGAGGATCGACCCGTTCGACGCCGGCCGACTCGTCGGCAACACCGTGAGCTCCCGGGAGCTCAGCGACGCGGAGAAGGCCGCCTACAACGCGCCGTTCCCCGACGAGACATTCCTCGCCGGGGCCCGTGAGTTCCCGTGCCTGGTCCCGATCACGGCCGATCACCGGTCGGTGGCGGAGAACCGCGCCGCCCGGGAGACGTTGGCGGGCTGGTCCAAGCCGGTGCTCCTGCTGTGGGGGCTCGCCGATCCCGTGCTCGGCCACCTCCACGAGGACCTCGCCGGGCTGATCCCGGGAACCGCCGGCCAGCCCCACCGGTTCTTCGACGACGGCAACCACTTCATCCAGGACGACGTCGGTGCCCCCCTGGCCGAGGCCATGGTCGAGTGGCTCAGCTGAGGTGCTCTCGTAGATCGACCACGAGCTCCGTGCTGCTCCCGTCGGCGCCGACCATCACGATCGCGTCGAGTTGGTTGACCACGGGGCAGATGTGGTTCGGGACGATCAACAGACGGTCACCCACACGGGGCGGGGGCGGCGATCCCGGCGCGGAACCGTGGGGGTCGAGACGGATCACCCCGTGGTTGTCGTAGAGGCGCTCCACGGTGGCCGTCGGCAACGCGGGTACCGCGCCGTACGACGGGAGCCAGGCCGCCCGGTCCTTGGTGAAGATCTTCGCCCCTGCGTCGATCACGGCCTTGCCGGCCGACACGTGGATGACGGTCGCGACGACCGCCACGGCAACCGACACGGGATCGGTCTCGCCGGTCGCCACCTGTTGGGCGTCGTTGAACACGTAGGTGCCCGGTCGCTCCTCGGTCACCGGCGGCCGGGCCGAGCGACGCGCCGTCGGGGTCGAGCCGGCGCTGAGGAGCAGCCCCGTGGTGTCGACACCGGCGTCGCGCAGTGAACGCTCGGCGGCTTCGAGCACCCTGACCTCGTCGTCGGCCGCCTCCGCCGATCGGCCCGGCTCGTATCCGTGGCCTCCATGTGTGAACGCGCCGGCCAGGCGCAGTCCCTCGCCGACCACACGGCGCCCCAGCGCACCTGCATGATCGGCGGGCACACCGGTGCGGTCGAGACCGGAGTCGATCTCGATCATCACGCCCAGCCCCTCGAACCCGGCGGGTCGGGCCGCAGCCACCGCGACGATCAACTCCTCGCTGTCGCACGCGATCAGGACGTCGTCGTGGGCGCGGCACACCTCGGCCAGAAGGGCCGTCTTGGGCTCGTCGAACCAGACCGGGGCGGCGACGAACACGCTGGTGCGCAGCCCGGCCCGGCCCAGACCGAGTGCCTCGGACAGGGTGGCGCAGGTCAGCCCCACGGCCCCGAGCTCGAGCTGCCGGCGGGCCAGCACCGTCGACTTGTGCGTCTTGACGTGGGGACGAAGCGCAACACCCCGCTCGTCGCAGGCCGCCTGCATGCTGGTGAGGTTGTGGTCGAGCACGGTGGCGTCGACCGCGAGGAACGGTGTGGCCCTGCCCCGCGTGGCCCCGACCAGCCCGTCGACCTCCATCTCAGAACACCGTGTAACCACCGTCGACGGTGATGCAGTCGCCGGTGTGGAACGTGTTGGCCGGATCGGCGAGGAACACGGCGGCGGGGCCCATCTCGTCGGGTTCGGCCCACCGTCGCACGGGGGTGCGCCTGATCGTCGCGTCCCGGAACTTCTCGTTGGCCCACGCGAACTCGGCCAGGTCGGTCTTCGTCCAGCCGGGCAGGAGGGCGTTGACCCTCACCTGATGGCGGGCCAGGTTGACCGCCAACGCCCGCACCAGCCCCAACACGGCGGNNAGCCGGGCAGGAGGGCGTTGACCCGCACTCCGTGCCGGGCCAGGTTCACCGCCAGCGCCCGCACGAGCCCGAGCAACGCCGTCTTCGAGGTCCCGTACGCCTCGTTCCCCGCCGCGCCGTGCACGGCCGAGGTCGACGACACCGCCACCATGGCCCCGCCCTGCCCGTGCTCGATCATGTGGTGGGCCGCGGCTCGCAGGGTGAGGAAGACACCGTCGAGGTTGATCGACATCACCCGCCGCCACTCCTGCAGCGACATGTCGGGGAAGCGTTCCCCGTTTCCCGTCGTGCCCGCGTTGGCGAAAACCGTGTCGATGCGGCCCCCGGCGAGTTCGACCGCCCGGGCGAACGTGGCCTCGACCTCCTCCTCGTCGGCGGTGTCGCCGGTCACGGCGTGGGCGTCGACCCCCAATGCCCGCAGCTCCCCGAGCGCCGCTGCGTTCTTCACCTCGTTGCGGGCCCAGACGATCACGTCGGCCCCCGCCGCGGCGACCGCCCGACCCATGCCGAGACCGATCCCGCCGTTGCCGCCCGTGATGAGAACCGTTCGCCCCTCCAGCGTGCCCGTAGCCATGGACGGGATCGTAGGCGCCGCGGGGGAGCCCGGCCGCATAGCCTCGGGCCGTGGCCGGCCCACTCCCCATGCGCTTCCTGCGCTCCTACAGCGACGTGGACGATCTCCCCCACGTTCACGCCGAGGTGGCCGTGATGGGCCGGTCGAACGTCGGGAAGTCGTCGCTCATCAACGCGCTGGCGCAGCGGAAGGGCCTGGCCAAGACGTCCAAGACCCCGGGCGCGACGCGCCTGCTCAACGCCTTCGAGGTCGGCCGGGAGGACTCGGGCCGCTGGCTCATGGACCTCCCCGGCTACGGCTACGCGAAGGTCTCGAAGGCCGAGCAGCGGCGCTGGGCCGACATGCTGGGCACCTACGTGGAGGAGCGGGAGAACCTGGTGGCGGTGCTGCTCCTGATCGACGGCGAGGTGGGCCCGACCGCACTCGACCTCCAGACCGTCGAATGGCTCGAGCACCTGGGCCGCCCCGTTCGCTACGTCGCCACCAAGGCCGACAAGGTCAAGGCCGCCAAGCGTCAGAAACGAAGGACGGAACTCACCTCGAAGCTCGGCGTGGCCCGTGCCGACGTCCTCTGGGTGGCGGCCGAGAAGGGCCAAGGGCTGCCCGAGCTACGGTCTCTGGTGCGCGAATTGCTGGGAGTGCCCCCATGATCGAGACCGCACCGTTCGGCAGCACCGGCCACCAGAGCAGCCGTGTGATCTTCGGCGCCGCCGCCCTCGGCGCGATGTCGCAGTCACGGGCCGACACCACCCTCGAGCTGATCCGAGACCACGGGGTCAACCACATCGACACCGCGGCGAGCTACGGGGACTCCGAGCTGCGGCTCGCACCGTTCCTGGCCGATCACCGCACCGAGGTCTTCCTCGCGACGAAGACCGGCGACCGGGATGGCGCCGGGGCAAGGGCCAGTCTCGAGCGCAGCCTCGAACGCCTCGGCGTCGACCACGTCGACCTCATCCAGCTCCACAACCTCGTGGAGGAGACCGAGTGGCGCACGGCGTTCTCACCGGGCGGCGCGGTCGAGGCGCTCTTCCGGGCGGCCGACGAGGGGTTGTGTCGACACGTCGGGGTCACCGGTCACGGACTGCGAATCGCCCGGATGCATCTGCGGAGCCTGGCCGAGGCGCCGTTCGCCTCGGTGCTGTTCCCCTGGAACCACTCTCTGGCCACCGAGTTCCCGGAGTACGCGGCCGACGTCGAGCTGCTGGCGACACGGTGCGAGAACGGGGGCGTCGCCATGCAGACCATCAAGTCCGTCGCCCGCCGGCGCTGGGATCCGGACGACCCCCGACCCCGCTACGCCTGGTACGAGCCGATCGACGACACCGGGGCCCTCACCCGGGCCATCGAATTCGTCCTCGCCGACCCCCGGTTCTTCCTCACCAGCTCGAGCGACGGGACACTGCTGGCCGAGACCCTGTCGATCGCCGCGGGTGGGCGGACCGCACCGGATCCGGCCGACCTGGCCCGCGACCGGGAGGAACACTCCATCACGCCGATCTTCGACGGTGAGGCGCTCGAGGTGATCTGAGCGACCCGCAAGCTCCAGCAGGGCGATCAGTCGACGCTGATCTGGGCCATCAGGGCGGCCCTCTCCTCGTCGAACGTGTCGAGGTCCATCTGCCCGTCGTCGTAGCGCCGGTGCAGATCCGCCACCTGGGCCATGACCTCGTCGTTGGACAGCTTCGGGCCGGCGTCGATCGCCTCTTCCTCTTCGTCTTCCGACTCGAGAGGATCGTTCTTCTCGAGGCGGCGCTCGCGCTTGGCCTGCGCCTTGGCCTTCTTGGCCATGTCGCGCTGCCGTTTCGCAAAGCTGGATCGTCCTGTTGCCATGACGTTCTCCTCCTCGACCTCAAGTGCTCGACGCCCCGCCGGCCACCGTCCGCGGCGCGGAGAGGACCGACCTCCGAGGGTAGGCCGTCGACCCCCCGACTCCCAACATCCCCAGCCGAGCACGCACAGCGGTCTGAACCCCCTCGTTCACTCAGATACCGTCGGAGACATGGCCGTACGGGACCTGGGGCTGCACCGGGGTGAGACCTATGTGCACGGCGCCCCCCACGAGTTGTTCGCGCGGCTGCGACGCGAGCAGCCGGTGGTGTTCCAGCCGATGGACGACGAGCCCGGATACTGGGCCGTGCTGCGCCATGCCGACGTCGTCCACGTGGCCAAGCACCCGGAGATCTTCTCGGCGAGCGAGGGCGGGGTGGTGATCGAGAACCTCGACCCGCAGAGCCTCGAGCAGATGCGCGACATGCTGCTGGCGATGGACCCGCCCCGCCACACGGCGTACCGGCGGCCGGTGTCACCCGAGTTCCGGGCCCGGGTGATCGCGCGGATGGAGCCCCGCATCCGCACCATCACCCGCGAGATCCTCGACCGGGCGGCGGCGATCGGTCCCGATGTGGAGTTCGTGCACGACGTCTGCGCCCATCTGCCCAGCCAGGTGATCGGAGAGCTGATGGGACTCCCCCGGGAGGACTGGCCCGCCATCCACGCCATGGCGGAACGCAACAGCGGCGGACAGGACCCCGACATCGCCGAGGCGGCCGATCGGGGCTCCTCGAGCGTCGACATGGCGATGTACGGCATCGGCTTCGCCGCCACCCGCCGCGCGATGCCCGTCCAGGGCGATCTCACCGACCTGCTCCTCGGCACCGAGTTCGACGGCAAGCTGATGACCGACATCGACTTCGGTCGTTTCTTCGTCCAGCTCGTGACCGCGGGCAACGACACCACCCGCACGATGTTGTCGAGCGGGCTGCTGGCCCTGCTCGAGCACCCCGGCCAACTGGCGCTGCTCCGGCGCCGGCCCGAGCTCACCCCCCTCGCGGTCGAGGAGATCCTGCGCTGGGCCAACCCGCTCCACTACTTCCGGCGGACCGCCCTCGTCGACACCGAGCTCGGGGGCGAGGCCATCGCGGCGGGCGACAAGGTCGCCATGATCTACACCTCCGCCAACCGCGACGAGGCCGTGTTCGACGATCCGCAGGCCTTCGACATCACCCGTGACCCGAATCCCCATCTCTCCTTCGGCATCGCCACCCACTTCTGCCTCGGGGTCCACCTCGCCCGCCTCGAAGGGCGCGTCTTCTTCGAGGAGCTGCTCAGCCGGTTCGCCGACATCGCGTTGACCGGCGAGCCCCGCCGCCAACGATCCAACCTCAACAACTCGCTCAAGACCCTCCCGGTTCGCCTCGGGTGAGGCCTGCGCCGGGATCAGGCGGCGCCCTCCGACTCCAGCATCTCCTTCAGCCGTCGGTAGTCGCCGCGCACGGAGCGGGCCACCATCGCCTGCACCAGCGGGCGCAGGAACATGGCGAACCGGCCCGGTTCTCCTCGCACGAGCGCCTCGACCCGCGAGCCCGCAGTGGTCGCAGTGACGGTCCGGGTGATGTCGAGAGGGAAGGTCGAGGCCGTGCTCCTGATCCTGATCCGCCGGGGTGCATCGTGTTCGATCACCTCGAAGCTCGTGACGATGCGTCGGCCGAGAAACGAGGCGATCTGGTCGTAGGTCGACCCGACACCGATCGGGTCCTCGCTGGTCCACCGGCAGTCCTTCATGCCCTTCTGCCACTCGGTGTTGCGGCTCATGTCCGCGATGACGGCGAACACCCGCTCCGGCGGCCGGGCGATGTCGACGCAGGACGAGACTTCGATCACCGCACCCGACCCTACGGCCCCCACCTCGCCTCCACATGTGACACGCTGCGGTCATGTCGGACACTCCCCCCGAGCCCTCGGCGGCGCCACCTCCCGAGGTCGTGGTCGGTGACGGCGCGCCCGTGGGCGGCGAGCCGACCACCCCGCCGTCGGGGGAGGCCCACGAGAGCTCGGTCAGCGACCCGGCGAAGTTGATCCGACTCGGCACGATGCTCCAGGCGTTGATGGCCGAGGTCCGCCAGGCGGACACCGACGAGCAGAGCCGGATGCTGCTCGCCCGGATTCACGCCGAGACGATGCAGGAGCTGGCCTCCGTCCTGTCCCCCGACCTGATGGAGGAGCTCTCCGAGTTCGCTGCGTGCTGCGACGCCGACGGCATCCCGACGGAGTCGGAGATCCGGATCGCCCAGGCCCAGCTCGTGGGGTGGCTGCAGGGCCTGCTCCAGGGTCTGCAGGCGTCGATGCTGGCCCAGCAAGCCGCCGCGACGAGTCACCTGCGCGAACTCACCGCGGCGAGCGGAAACGAGCCGGTCCGACCGGCACCGGGCATGCCCGAGCACCGGGGCACGTATCTGTAGACCCTGGAGGCGGTGGGCCGGGCTACTTCGCCACGGTGGACAGCCCGCCCGCGACGGGGATCACCGCACCGGTCACGTACGAGGCCGCCGCCGAAGCCAGATAGATGGCCACCCCGGCCATGTCGTCGGACACGCCGATGCGTCCCAGCGGGACGTCGCGGGCGATCCCCGCGCGGACGGCCGGGTCGTCCAGGGCCCACGCCATCATCTTCGAGTCGAAGGGGCCGGGCGCGATGGCGTTGACCGTGATGTGTTCGGCTGCGAGCTGCTTCCCGAGGTGGCGGGTGAGCATGTGCACGGCGGCTTTCGACGACGAGTAGGAGAAGGAGTCGATCTCGGGGGGAGTCATGCCGTTCACCGACCCCGTGTTGATGACCCGGGCCGGGTGGGCCTCGGTGGCCGCGGCCCGCAGGAGCGGCAGCAGCTTCTGCGTGGTGAAGAACACCGCCCGCACGTTGACGTTCATCACCTTGTCCCAGCCCGGCGCGGGGAACTCGTCGAGGGGAGCACCCCAGGTGGCACCGGCGTTGTTGCACAGGATGTCGAGCGTGTCCCAGCGCGCCGCCACCGCGGTGACGAGGTGGTCGATCCCGTCGTCGGTCGAGAGATCGGCCGGCACCGCGATGCAGGTGCCCCTGGCCGACAGCTCGTCGGCCGCCGCCGCCACCTGCTCGACCTTGCGGGCCGTGATGATCACCTCGCACCCCGCGTCGAGCAGGCCTTCGGCGATCATCCGTCCGATCCCCCGGCTCCCACCGGTGACGACGGCGCGCCGGCCTTCGAGTCCGAACAGTGACGTGAGACGCTCGGCGTCCATCTCGTGCCTCCCTGCGTTGACGCGGCGCCATCATGCCCGCTTCGGGCGACCGCTGGTGTAGACCGGCCCCGACGTGCTCCCCATCCGCGACGAGAACCCCACCCGCCGACCGGCGGTGGCGACCGTGGTGCTGATCGTCGTGTGCGTGGGCACCTTCCTGTTCATCCAGCCGTCGGCCACCCGCAGCATCACCGACCCCGGCACCGCCGAAGTCATCGACCAGATCGAGTTCTCCTACGAGTACGCCGCCATTCCGTGCGAGCTCACCAAGGGTCGGCCGCTCACCGCGGTCGAGATCACCCGGACCCAGGTGCGGGGCGACAGCGACGCCTGCCTCGACGACGCCCGCGGTCCCGTGCCGTTCCCCGACAAGCAGATCTGGCTCGCGGTGGTCGTGTCGCTCTTCCTCCACGGCGGGTGGCTGCACCTGGTCGGCAACATGGTCTTCCTGTGGGTCTTCGGCAACAACATCGAGGACCACCTGGGGATCTTCCGCTACGTCCTCTTCTACGTGCTGGCCGGGGTGGTCGGCACCCTCGCCCACGTCCTCCTCCAGACCGACTCGACGGTTCCCCTCATCGGCGCCAGCGGGGCGGTGGCCGGGGTGATGGGCGCGTACCTGGTGTGGTTCCCGTGGGCCCGGGTCCGCACCCTGTTCCTGTTGGTCGTCGTCCCGGTGTGGCCACGCGTCCCGGCCGCGGTGCTCCTCGCCTTCTGGTTCGTGACCCAGTTCTTCACCGATCCCGATGCGGGTATCGCGTGGGCGGCCCATGTCGGCGGGTTCGCCTTCGGGGTCCTCATGGCCTGGGAGGCCCGCCGCGACGAACGCTTCCGCAACCGTCTGTGGGCCCATCGCTACCGCACCACCGGCACCGGGCCGTGGAACAACCGGCTGGGGCCCAGGGCGGGATGACGTGCGCGTCGTGAGCTGGAACGTCAACTCGATCCGGGTGCGCATCGACCAGGTGCTCGCGTGGGCCGCCGCCCAGGGGCCCGACGTGGTGCTGCTCCAGGAGACCCGCTGCGGCGACGACGCGTTCCCCCACGCCCGCTTCGA
>JABAOE010010193.1_pt2 | contig 21258 bp, 48 predicted proteins | sample 7062141 | NCBI WGS metagenome assembly JABAOE01 (sample SAMN14538627, study PRJNA623070) | marine sediment metagenome | biome: marine biome [ENVO:00000428]; feature: marine pelagic biome [ENVO:01000023]; material: deep marine sediment [ENVO:00002113] | place: India: Gulf of Khambhat ... | reverse complement strand
AGAAGACCAAGAAGAAGCGCGCCAAGAAGACCCGGAAAGTTTGTACCGCCAAGACCAAGGGCGGTCCGAAGAAGTGCAAGAGAGTCAAGAGAAAGCGATGCAAGGCGCGGAAGGCCGCCACGAAGGCACGGGCCGGCCGCGCCTTGCAGCGCGGCGAAAGCTCCGGGGGCCGCACGCTCGGCTACCTATCCTGGTGCCGCAACTACATGAACCTCAACGTCCCCGAGGCCGAGCTCGAGGGGTAATCCCGTGGCCGGCGGCGCCGCAGGAGCAGCACGACGATGGCCAAGATCTTCGATGTCGACCTGTTGGCAGGCCTTGGCGCCGGCGCTTACGCGCTGGTCGCCAAGCTGTGGGTCGCCCAGCTCGAAACGCTCGTTTCTGCGGAGGTAGCCGGTGGCTTTGCCCTCATCGCCCTCGCCCGATGGTACGGGCGCAATCGACGAAAAGCGGTCCCGGCCAAAACCGATGGGGACGGGTGAAACGCGGATCCCCACGGGCTCGTCGTCTCGGCTGTCGAAGAACGAGGCCGAGATGGGGAAGCAGATCGCGGTCCTCGACACCAAGATGGACGAGGTCCGGCGCGATCACGCACGCCTCGAGGGCGCGGTCGGGGAGCACGGAGCCCAGATCGCGGGCGCGGCCGAAAAAGCGAGCGAAGCCTTGGCGCTGGCCAAGCAGGCGCTCGAGGCTGCCAAAAAACCGGCCCCTCCGATCCAGACCGGTCCTCACCCCATCGCCAACGGGCGCGGCCGAGACTTCGCGATCGGCGGCACCGCGGCCGCCGGGGGCGCCGGGATCTTCGCGTTGGTCGAGTTCATTGTCCGGCTCCTGACCCAGTAGCCACGAAGGGAACCCAGATGACCCACCGCTACCAAAACATCAACCTCGACTCGACCCTGACGCAGTCGATCGCTTTTCGGACCACCGACGCCACGCCCCGGGACGTCACGCTGGCGTCGCTGCCCAACGTCGGGGACGCCTTCCAGATCCCCGGAATCAACGTCACCGGCCGCGTCCCCGATGGCAGCGGTGGGATCTCTGCCTTTGTGGCCGGCTCGGTCATGCACCAAAACACGCCGCTGATCTTCCTGATCACCAACGCCGGCGGTACGGCCACGTGGCTTGGGTTTGCGGGCACCGTTATCATCGGCGCGGTCGGAACCGACTTTGTGGCCCGCTGCACGGGGGTTGCGGCCACCAACGTCGATTGGCTCGTCACCTGGAGTATGATTCCGATCGCGAGCATCACCTGAACGTGGCGGCCTCCTCGACGACGATCTGGAAGATTGCGCTCGGCGTACTGGTGGCGTACCTGCTGCTGGCCCGCCGGGGCCCCCGCCGCAACGTGGCCGCGCCGCAGGCTCCGGCCGCGCCCCCGGCAGAACCGGCTCCGGCTCCCGCCGCGACGGAGCGCCCGCCGCCCGTGCCCAAGGTTGCCCACGGCCTGCGGATCGTCGACGGCGAGCTGCAGATCGCGAACTGGCACGATTGGATGCGCTTCGCCACTCGGATGGCGCGCCGGGCTGTTGCCGAAGGGGCCTACACGCCCGATCAGGTGATCGCGCGGATCTTCTACGCCGCCTTTCCCGAGCACGACTGGCCCCCCGACGCCGACTCACCGCTGTGCGAAACGTACGACCTGCTCGTCGGTGTCGCCCAGACCAACCTCGACGCGCAGCTGCGCCCGCTGCGTGTCCGCAGCGGCGGCCTGAAGCTGGTGGATTGATGTGGGATACCAGATCAAGGCCGACCGGCGCGATCCGAACGTAGGGCTGTCGCTCGCGGTCTCCCCTGCCAACATCGTCGTCAGTGCCGCCGTCGTCGCGATCCGCGATGAGACGCAGCCGCAGGCCCCGCTGCCGCTGTACCTCGACTTCGCCGATCTGACCTTCAAGACGGTGGGCTGGGCCACCCGGCAGGCGGCGTTGACGGCCCTGGGCGGCAACTTTTTCGCCCTCGACGGTGGCCTCAACGTCGCCGGGTTCACCAACCTCCCCGCCGACACGATCAGTCTGGCCGCGGAGTACGAGGCGACCGTTCCGGGCCCCCGCGACATCTTGGACATCGACCACATCGAGCTCGAGCAGGACAGCACGCAGGCCGAATTCGGATTTGCGCGCCTGGACGCCGCCAACATCGAGGTCACGATCAGCGGCAAGCGGCGCGGGGAGACGGTGCCCCTTTTGACCGCCGCGATCACCTTCTTTGACTCGACCGGCGCTGTCCGCTTCGCCGCCGCGGGGCCCGGGGTGCCCGACGCTCAGGGGGTGATCCGCTTCGCGTTCGCCAACGCCCTGGTGGTGCAGGCCAGCTATGCCACCGCGACCGTCACCGACACGATCGGCACGATCGTCACCACGCGGCACGTGCCGTTCACGTTCTGATGGCGCTGCTTCAGACCCTGGGCCCGTTCACCCAGCCGCTGGCCCCCGCGGCACAGTACCCGACGCCCTACACGCTGGGGCCCTTCACCCAGCCGCTGACCGAGGAGGTCCTGCCGCCGCCGCCCCCACCCCCGGGACCCCCTCGAGGCGGCGGCGTCACCGAATGGTGTCCACCCGAGGAGTGCCCGCCGGGCACCCAGTGGGATCCGGTGTGCCAGCAGTGCGTGCCGATCTGCGCCGAGCTCGACCTGCAGACGGCCCGTGCGACGGCCGCGGCGATGGGCCTCGTCCTCGAGGGGCCCAAGGACTACCAGGTGCTGGCGGCCCGGATGGGGCTTTTGATCGACTGGAACGCGCCCGAGGACGCCTAGGGCAGCGGGGCGACGCAGGGACGTCGTCAACCGGCACACCCTGGGGGTCAAGTACGGTGGCAAGGTCGACCCTGGCCCGGCGTTCCCCTGGGACGCGATCGACTGGCAGGCGCTCGGCTACCGGCGCGTGCGGTACGACTTCAAGCGCCGCGGCTGGGTCTAGCCGGCATCCTCGACCCACACCTGCTTGCTGTCGAAGAGCACGATCTCCTGAGGGTCCCCCGACGGCGCCAGTACGACGATGCTGTCGTAGCCTTTGCGTTTGAGGCCCTGAACAATGGCTCGTGTCAGGTCACCAGACGTGATCTCGCCCTTGCTGTCGACGAAGAGGGGGGCCTTCATGCTGACGCGGGCCTTCACCAGGTAGCGGCCGTATTGGCGGGCGTACCTGTGCCTGGGGCTCACGAAGATTCCGTACTCCGATCCGTGCTCGGGGGAGAGGGAGTGTCCAACCGAGGGGCGCCGGTCGGTGCCGTGGTAGACGGTCTGCTTGTGCTTTGAGCCCTCCAGAAACCCGGAGGGCGGCGGTTCGTAGTTTCGCTTGCGGGTGCGAGACATTCCGAAAAACCTCTCACAGGGTCGGCTGCTGCCGAGCCATGCGTCCTCGAGTAGCCCGCGGCATCGGGCCGCGGAAGTGCTGGCGGACCCGCCGGCCCTGGCCGTTGCTGTCGAGCCACGTCTCCGCGTCGCTGGCGTGGTCCGACTTCGAGCCCGCAGCCGCCGGCAGCAGATCGCCGCGATCGAGCTGCTCACCACCGGGCTGGGTTTCGTAGCACTGGACGTCGAGGTGAACGCCGTTGGGCAGGCATGCGTCGATGCACTGGTGGGGAGTCGCGGGAGCCGGCGGCTTTGTTTGCCGGCTTGATGTCGCGGTGCACGAAAGGGCGAAGAGCAAAAGGACGATCCGTTTCATTCCATCTTGTCCACCTTCTCGGCGAGGTCGGTGCGAAGCTTGATCTCGAGGCCAAGAAGCTCGACGGCCAAGATGTGCTCTGCTTTGACGATGCAGTGCACGCACACGTAGTTGGTGTCGATCGGGTCGTCTTCGGTGACGCCGACCGTCCGAAACTTGCCGCACAGGTCGCAGCGGAAGTCGATCCCTCGTACCACTTTCATGGGCCGATCATCCCTGAAGCGTGGCGTCGGGGGGAAGCCCGTGCCATTCATTGAGGATCTGCTGGCCGGCGGCGCGCGCCTCGTCCTCGGTGAACCCGCACGCGTACACCAGCGCGAAGATCACCATCGGGAGTTCGCGCATCATCAACTTGGCGGCGAGCTCCCACACGACCTCCCCGTCGGCGACCGGCAACTGGCTGAGCGTCTTGGCTTCGAAGTGGAGGTGCCGATACGCGAGTGCATCGTCGCGGCCTGGGGGACACCACGCGGGCTCGTCAGCGGTCGGGCCGACCTCGGCGTCGGCGGGCTGTTGCTCGGGCATGTGCGCATTTTGCACAGATTTCACAGGGATGCGCAACACAAGACCCATTATGTTGCGCATTTTTTCGAGCGCCGGTACGTTCGTCGACGCCGACACCGAGCTCGGCATGGAGCACGATGAACAACAAAGCACGCCTCTTCAATCAGACGATGGACCAGCAGGCCAAGGACCGGGCGACCCAGGCCGAGATCGCGCAGCTCAAAGACCGGATCCGCGAGCTCGAGGAAGAAAACGCCGCCCTGCGCCGGCACCCGGCGATCGCGGACGACCTGGCCACGGCTGCCGCGGCTCGGGAGGAGCCCGGTGCCGCCTGAGGTCGCGGAGATCCAGACCACCGACGGAGCCCTGACGATCCGGCCCTTGCTCGACCAGGTCGTGATCCGTCCGCTGGACTCCTTTGAGGACGCGTCGGGCCTCGTTTTGCCGCAGGCGTACGCCGACGACGACCACGGGGACAACAACGACATGATCCGCGACCGCAATCAGCTGTGCCTAGGCGTGGTGATCGCGGTCGGGCCCGGCTGGAAGTACCCCGGCGGCCGGGTGCCCCTGGACGTTCAGGTCGGGGAGCGGGTGATGTACAACCGCGCGGACGCCAAGCGCGTCACCGGGAGCGACCCGCCGCTGGTGTGGGTGCGGCACCACGCGATCTTCTTGCGCGTCGACGGCAGCGTGCGGCAGGTCGTCGGAGGCCTCGTCTCGCAGTGACCGACGAGCCGCGGGCGCTGGTCGCTTTTCGGGAGCAGCCGGCGCCCGAGCTCGCACCGATCGCCGTCACCGACCTGCTCGCCGACGCGATGGCGGCGCAGGCCGAGCGCACGCGCAAGGCCTACGGGCGCGATCTGCAGGCGTTTGCCCGGTTTGTGGGCATCGAGCAGGTCGATGCCGCGCTGCGGAAGTTTGTGGGCAGTCCCAGCGCGGTCGCCAACGGCGTCGCCTTGGCGTTTCAGGCCGAGATGACCCGCCGGGGGCTGGCCCGCGCGACGATCAACCGGCGGATCGCGGCGCTGCGCTCGGTGGTGAAGCTCGCCGCCGGGGCCGGGATCACCGACGTGCGCCTCGAGCTGGTCAAGACGCTCAAGGTGGAAGAAAAGACCCGCGACGTCCGTGGGCCCGGGCTGGCGGTGGTGCGGAGGCTGGTCGCCGTCGCGGACGCGGACGGCTCGGCCGCCGGGGCTCGAGACGCCGCAATGCTGCGCTGGCTGTACCTGCTGGGCCTTCGTCGCAACGAGGTGCGGCTGCTTCTGCTGGGCGACTGCGAGCTGCGCGGGGAGGTGCCCACGATCTGGGTGGAACAAAAGGGGAAGGAGAAGAAGCAGCCGATCCGGGTGCAGGCCCAGCTGCGCCGCACCTTGGTGCGGTGGCTGGCGGTGCGGACCAGCGCCGCCGGAGCGCTGTTTTGCAGCCTGGATCGTCGTTCTGCCGGCGCGTTTCGGACCATCGACCCGTCGGGGATCAACCGGATCGTGCGGCGACGGGCCGAGGAAGCCGGCTACGCCGAGGGGCGCCTCGAGGACGGCCGCGCGATCACCCCCCACGCGATCCGGCACACCGCGATCACCCGTGTGGCGGCCGAGAAGGGCCTGATCGTCGCGCAGGCGTTTGCCCGGCACGAAAACCCGGCGACGACCAAGCGCTACCTCGACGAGATGGACGCGATGAGCATGGACGCGCAAGCCTTCATGATCGGCACCCTATGAAAGCCCGGCCGGGCCCCGAAGGGCCCGGCGAGCGCCAATGCCTGCTTTCGTAAATGACGTGCCGCGCGAGTGGCCAGCGCGTGAGAGTAGGGAGTTGAACCCCGTTCTCGGAGTGTAAATCCGATCGCCCGCCGCGGACTTTGGTTGCGTGTTGGCGCTGGACGGATGCGCGGCGGGTCACAGCGTAGCAGATCGCCGCCGCGCGCGGGCCCGCAGGTAGCGATCACCGTTGAAGGCGATCGTGACCATCCCCGCGGTCGCCACAAACAGCCCCAGCAGATCGGCGCGGCGGTAGCCGACCGCGATCATTGCAGGCCCCAGCGCCAACACGTCGACCAGGCGCACAAACTGCACGCCGTCGCTGCAGTCGAGCTCGCGGGTGCATTCGGCCACACCCGATGATACGTCACCACTTGTGCGCGGTGTCGGCTGACGGCTTTGCCCTCGCCTTGGTCCGCGCCTGGCCGATTGCGGTGGCCAGATCGGCGTGGCGCCCCTTCGCCACGCGGGTCCCGCGGCGCGCATAGACCACAAACACCGGTTCGTGGGTCCAGCTTGAGGGGGGACCGCTGCGGTCGCGGTGGTGGCTGATCTCGACGGCCCATCCTTCCGAAAGCAGCACGAGCACCGGATACCAGTCGTGGGCCTGCATGCCTGCGCGGCTCATCGACGCCTCCGTTGGTAGATCCCGTACGCAGAGCCCACCAGCGACACGGCCGCGAGCGCGATGTACAACCGAACGTCGAGAACCCCGAAGACGAGCGCGACGATCGTGCCGGCCAGCAGCCCGATCCCCACGCCCACAAGCCACTGCCGCAGCAAAGATCGCGTGCTCATGTTCGTTCCAACCTAGCGGCGCGCTCGCTTGGTCTTGCGCCGGGTGCCGTTGGTCTTTTGCTTGCGCTCGGCCTGCTCGTTGAGCTCGCGCACCGACGCCTCGAAGGCATCCTCGAGCTCGGGGGGCAACGGTGCGGTCCGCTGCTGGAATCCGAGGAGGATCGGGCGAAGGAGCGATTCGTGCACTTCGTGCGTCACCGGGAGCTTCTGAAGCGCGTCGACGACGTTTTGGATGAACTGGCGCTCATTGACCACGTAGCGAACGGGGTCTTGCGCCTCGGTTTCGGAGACGGCTTCGGTCATTGGAAGGTATCCGCGACGACAGTACCGGCACAAAGCGGCTCTTGTCCACTGCGGGCCTTGGTCAGAGCGGTGCAGATCGCCGCCTCCGAAAAGCCCGCGGCCTCGAGGTCGTCGAAGGTCGTGTCCTCGGGCACCTCGGTGCCACCGGCGCCTAGGTGCGCCGGCTGATTTTCGAGCACGAACGCAAGCAGCCGCGCGGTCCCGGCCGTAAACACTCCGGCCGCCTCCGTGCCGAGCTGCAGGCGCACGGTGACCTCCTTGCGTAGCAGGTCGACGCTCCACGCGACGATCCTTGCCGTGTCGTAGACGTCCACCGGGTCGCCGGGGCGGTCCTGGTGCGTGAAAATGTTTTCAAGGGTGATCGCCATACCTACGTCCAAACGGGGATCCAGTGTGCCACGCCGCCGATATCGATTTCCAGCCATTGCGCCTGCGCAGCGGCGGTGGGACCCGCCCCGCCGATCGTTCCAAGCGTGGCGGCGGCCCCGCCGCCCAGGGCAATCGGGTTGTTGATGTCCGTTCTGCCGTCAAACCGCGCGTCGCCGGCGGTGCAGCGCAGCGCGTAGTTGAGGGTTCCCCCCACCGGGTTGCTGGTGATCAGCAGCCCGTAGCGGTTGGTGCCGGCGGCCATGCTCGTCTGGATCAGGAGATTGGCGGCGTTGACGATCGAACCGCCCCCGCCGATGACGATGCTGGGCGCGTTGATCGTAAACGTGGCGAAGTTGGTGATCGCGTGCACGACCCCAATCGCGGCCGCACTGGACCACAGCACCTCGGAATAGTCGCCGGCAAGGTTCGTCCCACGCAGCCCCGGGGCAAACGCGAAGACCCAGTTGTTCGTTCCATCGGCCACGGTCGACGGGCCAAACGCGATCTCGACCGTGTCGAAGTTGAGGCCGGCGCTTGTGCTCGAGGTGATCGCGACGTTGTTGGAGTTTTGGAAGTCCCAGTCCAGACCTTCGTTGAAGGCACCGCCCACGCCGATCATCCGCAGCGCACCGGCAAACGGGCGAAGCAGCTCCACTCCGCTGGCGCCCACCGAGCCCAGCACCAGGCTCACGCCGTTGTTCATGTGGATGTCGCCGGCAAACGAGCTGATCGACGTGCCTTCGTGTCGAATGAACTCGTCGGCGTTGCTGTACCCCGAGAGGATCCCGTAGGAGGTCGTCACACCCGCCGCGGGGATGTCGACGAGTTCGATCGCCGTGAATGTTCCAACGGTGCCACCGGCAATCAGGGTGATCCCCTTGCTCGAGAAGTGGCGGAGCGTGGTGATCGTGGCCGAGCCGACGGTGGCGTCGACCGTGGTGGCTGCAAAGTACAGCTCCGCGCTCGTCTGCGTGATCGAACCGCCGTTGATGTTGGGGCCCCACCGCGGCTGTGCGCGCATCGCGTTGTGCTGCGTGCAGGTCCGCACGCCGCCGTCCGCGTACGTGTTGTACTGGTCCAGGAACAAGTAGATCGGCCCGACGGTGGCGACGCACTCGATCTGCACCGCTGCGTTGACCAGCAGCTGCGACGCAAACAAAAACCCCTGGTCTTCGAACCGTGCGGTGTGCACGAAGTTCACGAAGCCGGGCGCAGTGTCGTTGCCCAGGCCCCCCCCGGCCGGGATGTTGAGCGTGATCACCCGGGCCACGTCGGAAAAGAAGACCGCGTTGGTCGTCCCCGTTGCCGTCGTGATCGAAAAATCGTCCGGGTAGACCTCGGCGCCGAAGCGCCCGGTCGCATCGGGCCACCGCGGATTGAACAGCCGCCGCGCCGACGGGCCGATGTCCATGTCATTGGCGGCGACGGCGAAGACCGTGTCGGGCGCGTTGGTCTGGACCTCGAAGAGATCGGTACCCAGCGCCGGCGTGGCGTCGCGGATCTGGATCGGGCCGATCCCGCCGTCCAGGACGATCAGCCCCGGGCTGAGATCGTAGGCGGCTTGGAGGTTGTTGCCGGCGGTCGCGGTGCCCATAGCGCCTCGAGACCGAGCCTACCACGGGCCCGTTCAGATCGCGCTGTCGTGCAGCTCCATGGTCCGGGGCACTCGAGGCGCCTGCGCGTAGGCGTTGCAGACGTCCATCGCGATCCGTTTCGTTCCAACAATGACCGCGATCCGCCGCTGCCCGTGGTCGCGGTTGCGCACGTAGACGTCCCAGGTTTGGCCGTCGGGCCGCTTCCACGCCCACACGTGCTGTCCGGTGACGGAGCTCGCGTAGCCGTGCTTCATCCGCACTCGTCCTTGAACACGGCCCCGGGGTGCCGCTTGGCGTAGTGGTGGTAGAGGTCGCGGTACCGCATGCCGCAGATCGGGCAAAGCTTGCCCTCGGGACCCCGCGCGACCGTAGGGTCGCGATCGGCGGGCCGCTGCTCGTATACGCCGGACCCCCGTCGCGACGTCCGGCTGTTGCCGTGGCCCAGGTTGCCGTCGTGTTTACCGACGACGCGCCCGTGCGGACTGCTGGCGGCCGCCTCGACGGGCTGCTCCATCTGGCACAACAGGCACCCGCCATCGTCGCAAAAGTCGCAGTCGGTCATCGTCCGCATCCCGGGAACGTGAACGTGTTCACGACCCCTCTTCGTCTTGTGACTTCGTGGTAGGCTGGCTCCCCATGGCGAAGGTCCAGACAACCTCAGGCACGATTTGGGCGTATCTCATCGGAGCCTTCGTGCTCGGGTCCATCTTTGGGACCCTCGGCGGTCGTCGGTCTGGGCGCCGGCAAGCGTGCCGTGACCCGTCTGTCTGTCCGTAGGTTCACGATCCCTCTACTTCCTGGGAGGTCGCGGGGCCCGGAACGCCGAGAACGGCCCGTATCCGGGCTTCAAGCTCGGCTGAGCATCCTAGCTCGGGGAAGTCGTCGAGTGCGTCGGCGTCGATCGCTCCGGCTTTCCACAGTTTGCGCAGGACCGCAACGGCGTCCGCGGTGTCGCGCGAAATGATGCCTGCGGCCAAGGCGGCTTTTTCCACGCACCAGTAACAGCGACCGGGGACCTGCGTGAGTGCGCAGGGGGCCATCATCGTCTTGCAAGACTTGCATTCCCACGGCGACCTCGTCTCCGAGCGCCCACAGTGCGAGCAGACAGCGTCGCAGCGACAGTGCACGGTGTGCCCGACCTGGCGAATAATCTGCCCGGCCGGTTGATCGCTGACGTCGATTTCGCGCGGATAGGGCACGTTCCCTCTACTCCTCGAGACGAAAGGTTCCCATCGCGCCGTGCTGCTCGACGGGCGCGATGACGGCGAGGTAGCCGGCGGTGTACTCGATGTCCGACAACCCGAGCTGTCGGCGGATGATCTCGATGGGCACGCCGGCGTAGTGCATGGCGGCGGCGAACGTGTTGCGGAAGCCCTGGGCGTTGAGGCGCTTGCCGAGCTCGGCTTGCTCGGACAGCGCGGCGAGCATGTGGCGCACGTAGCTCGAGTCGAGGGCGCCCCCGCTGAGGTTGCAGAGCAGCGGCTTGCGCTGGCTGGCGCCGGCGATGACCCGCCGGTGCTCCTGCCACGCGTCGTGTAGCTCCTCGAGGCGGTCTCGCTGGGCCCCGGGAATGATGATCTCGCGCTTGCCGGCCTTCACGGCGATGCGGGTGTAGTCCTTCGCGCGCAGGGAGAGGAGCTCGGCGGTCTTGAGCCCCGTGCACCACAGCAGCATGACCGCGAAGCGGTCCCGCGCTCCGGTGGGGGTGTCCGGGCACGCCTTCAGGGCGCGCCGAATCTCGTCCACCTCGTAGACTTCGCGCTTGTTGGTGGCCGTAGAACCGGCCCGGTACGGCTTACTCACGCTTACTCCTATTTTTCGGACCTGCGCAGTCCGATTGCAGGAGCGCACAGGCCGCGTGGTAGGATGGCCCGTGGCACGCAGCCCCTGGACCATCACCGGAATCGCCCTTGCGGCCGGGAGTGCCTTGGATCTGGCGCGTCAAAAGTCGGGGTGGGGTCTGGTGGGTCTGGCGGCCTCGGTGCCCGTGTTCTTGTACGGACGCCACCGCGAGCAGCAAGCGGCCCAAGAGGAATCGTACGACGGCCCCCAAGTCGTCGAAAACCTCGTCAGCGACTACAATCAGCTCGGTTCTCGGGTACGGATCTACGAAGTCGTGCACAGCCACGAGGGAACGATCGGCTACAAAGCCTACGTCAACGCCGTTGGCTTCGCCGCCGAGTCCCCGCGCTTCGACACGATGACCGAGGCCAGCGACTGGGCAACCGAGCAGGCTGAGCGCGGCGCCTGAGCTCACGACCCCTCCGCTTGGTGTGAGGGCTGCACGGCGGCGGTGGCGGCGAGGTCGACGAGCCAGCGGGCAAACGCCGGCGGGGTGCGGCGGCGCTGCTCGGCCGAGCAAAACTGCGAGGCGTAGGGCGTCACGCGTCGTCCTCCGGCTCACGCGGCCGCGCAAACAGGTCGCGCATGGAACGGCCGCTCTGCAACATCGCGCTGCAGTAGTCCATCGCCTCGTTGAAGCCGGTCTGCCACGCGATCCGAAACGGAAGTTCCGGAACGGGGGTGAGCCCACGCGCCATCGCGTCCTCGCAGTGTCTCTCCCACGCTGCAGCGCTTCGGACTCTCATCTCTTCGTCGTTCACGATCCCTCCACGATTCGTTCCAACGCGACGGCGATGCGCTCGAGCGCTTCCACTTCGCGCTTGGCGAAGCTTGGGACCGAGATGCCCCCACAGCTACGACAAAGCTTCGAACCCTCGGTGTTGTACATGGGCCAATCCACGAGGTCGGTGCTGACGTGGCAGGCGGGGCACACGTCGCCGATCCGCATCATTGCGGCCCCCGACTGCGGTGCGTCGTAGAGCTTCTGTGTCACGAGTCCTCCGGTTTGGGTGACCCTACGATGCGCCGGACGGCGGAAGCCGCGGCCTCCTCGGCGACGGCACGGCGCGGGCATCCGTGCCCGGGGTGTTCCACGCGGACGATGCGGTACCAGTACCCCATCTCTGCGGCGGGGAACGTTTCCACTGCCCAGCCGTTGCCCAGGCCCACAGACACGGTATGTGTGCCGTCTGGGTAGCGTTTCTCGATGGGGAGGTCCTTCGTGCTCACGTTCCCTCCGATTTTCGGTAGTGCCCGAGCTGGTACGGCGTCTCGCCCTCGAGACGCCCGCACGCGGCGAGCATTGCGACCATGGGCTCCTCGTGTCGGGCGATCTCGACCCACATGGCGCCATTGTCGTCGCCGTCGAGCGCCGAGACGACGTAGGCGCCATGGTCCATCTCGAGGTGCAGGCGAAACCTGGGCGCTAACCGCTTCCACAGTTCGAACGCATACATCGGCGATTCCCACGACGGCGGGAACCCCTCGAGAATGTTGCGCCAGTGCTGCACGACCTCATCGACGGCGCCGGCGACGTCGCCGCTGGCGTGTGCCCGCTCGACGGCCGCCTCAAGGGCCCGCAGACATCCGCGCAGCGACGTCATCTGGCCTTGCAGGTTGGCTTCGGCGCGGCTCCCGTCTCCTGCTCCGTTCACGACCCCTCCAACAGTTGGGACCGCATGTGCCGAACGTCGCGCGCGGGGCCGATCACGCGCAGCTCCTCGTCGTTGATCCGGCGCCTCACGTGCAACGCGTGGATGCCATCTTCGCGCCACTCGATGGAACGATTGCCGACGCCGCGAAGCGCCCGGCCCATCAAGCGCTCGACCTCGGCGCGCTCCTTCGCGGTCCAATCGGCGACGGGTACCAGCGCAAGCTGCCCTCGGACCGCGACGCTTGCGTGCCAGACCGGCACGCCGCCGTAGCTCTCCATTCATTCCCAGCCGTTGTTGAGGGTCAGCCGCACCGAGTAGGCGCCGATCGCCCAGCCATACGCCGGGTCGGCGGTCAGCTCCTCGAGCGGGCACGGGTGCTTGAAGGCGTAGCGTTGGCGTGGAGTCACGACCCCTCCTGCTTGTGCGACAGCGCCGCGGCACAGCCGCGGGCCCACGCCGCAAAGGCGTCCGACTTGACCATGATCGTGATCCGGCCCGGGGGGAGCTTTTGGCGCTTGCCCTCGGGCGAGGTCCACTCGATGGGCATCCACTCCGCGTCTTCGTAGGCGCAGATCGTCACCTCGGTGTCCATCTCGTCGATCTGGGCCTCGATGTATGGAATGTTCCCCTGGCTCTCGCCGAGCACTTCGATCTTGATGTTCATCTAGAGCTCCTCGTCGATGATCGCGCCCATGTCCTCGAGGATGTCGAGGCGCAGGCGCTCCAGTTCGGCGGCCATGACAATAGCGATCGCGTCGCGGGCCACCTCGGACAGAAAGAAGGTCGAGGCCCGTCGTGTCGCAAAAAGGGGTGTTCGCCCGTGGTAGTATGGTCGACATGTCCGATTTGCGTTGGCTCGGTTGGGGGGCGGTGGGTGTAGGGGCCGCACTCGCGATCCGCAAGCTTGTCCAGGCGCAAGCCGGGCCCGTCGTCGGGAAGGAAATCCCGAGCTCGAGTCTGCCGCCAGCGCACCTTCCTTTGGGTGGTGCTGACGCGCGTGCTGATGCACCTGTGTCGCCGCTGGGGGCCGACTTGGGGATTATCGAGCTCAAGGATCTTCCGGCCCCGGAGATCGTGGTGCTCAGGCCGGGTGGGTCCGCGACCCTGCGGACCCCCGGGACCGGATCGATGTTTCAGGGGACCGCGCCCGGTTTTGGCTACATCACCACGATCGATTGGCTCGCTGCAGGTCCTGGGGCGACGAACATTGTGGAAAAACCGTTGGCCGGGAACGAGGTGCTGCTGCGCGCGATCGGCTGGTCGGTGGGGCTGTACAACGTCGGCGGCCCGTCGCGCGACAAGCTCGAAAGGGGGGTGCTGCGCGGTGGGGCTCCGACGGATCTGCGGATCCGTGCTCGTACAGATTGGGGGCCGAACGACTGGGTCCAGATCCGGCGATACATAGCCCAGCTCGCAGTTGTCGAGACGTATACCGGGTGGGAGGTTGAGGACACACAGGTGCGGCTCGACTGGGCGCCGGAGTCCACCTGGATCTTTGGCGCGTAAAACCGCTAGGCTGTCGAATTTCGGCGCGGTCATCCGCCACCACCTTTGCGGGAGACGACCCGCACGGGCCGGAGCTCAAGCTGCGAGGGCTCGCGGATCGTCGAGTCCGGGAAGGGCGGACGCCGCTCGTCCCACTTCACGCGCACGAGGGTACGGCCATCGCAGTCCCAAACGTCCTGGACCACGCCGGTGCGGCGTTGAGAGGGCGCCAGCGCGATGTCGAGGACTCGGTCCCCGACCTTGAGGCCGCCCACGGTCGCCCCGGCGTTCACGCCCCACCTGCTTTGCGTGCCATCCCGTGCCGAAGCGACAGCGCGCGAAATCGAGTGTACGCCACGTCGCGGCGCTCGAACGCCTGCCGAGCTCGGCGCGCCTGCACCTGGGCGAGGTCGACCTCGCCGAGGTCGAGCAGGCTCGCACAGCGCACGGCGAACCCGCGCCCGGCGTCGTTCCACCGGTTGCGCCACGCGAGCGCGGCCTGGGCCTGGTAGTGCAAGTCGACGGCCAGTTGGGACCAGTCGACGCCGAGCTGAGCGGGGCTGGGCGCGTTCACGTTTCGGTATCTAAACGTGAACAACCCCCACGTCAAGCGGAATCATTCCATCGGCGTTTTCAGGCCGGGAGCAGGGCGTAGGAGACCGCGGCGGTGTGCTCGGGGACGTAGTGGTCGCCGGCCCCGAAGGGCATGGCCATCACGGTGTACCGCAGGTACACGCGGCCGTCGTCGCGTACAGACAGCGACGGGTCGACCCCGTCGAACGGCTTGCACCCGGAGATCGGCAGGTCCTGCTCGTATTCGTAGTCGAAGCTGCCGGCGGCGGTGCGGCGGTAGACCAGCCGCATGCGGGCGGCGTAGCACGGGCCGGGGCCGGCCCCGGGCATCACGGGGGGGCTAGGCTCGGACTCGAGCTGCAGGCCCAGGACCAGCGCCTGTCCCGGTGCGCCGGCGGGGACGTTTTCCATCCGAAACAGCGGGCCCACCTCGTAGGCCTCGCTGCCGGCGTGGCGCTGATGGTGCTCGGCGAAGTCGCGGCTTTGCTCGCCGGCCATGGCCGGGGGCAGGTCGACGTCGGGCTTGGCCGGGGGCGCCTCGTCCTCTTTGCCCAGGGTCCGCTTGGGCCGAGGCGAGCGGGTCAGCCACCAAAGGGTGCCCGCGGCGATCGCCACGCCGGCCCACTGCTTCCTCGAAAGATCTGGAATGATCGAGCGGGGCATATTCCACCTTCAGCGGGTGAGCAGGTACAAGGCGAGCGCGGCGCCGCCGACGGCCAGCGGGGCGGGGACACCCAGGATCTTCTTTTCGAAGACGGTGGGGGCCTCGCCCAGGCCCGGGCCGACGTCTGGGGGTAGCGTGGTGTCGGTGGGCTCGGGGATCCCGAGCTCGGGCAGGTCTTCGGGGTCGGGGGCCCACCACGCGGGGACGGGCTCGACGCTGGGGCCGGGGATGTCGGCGGGGTCGACCCCGGTGGGGACGTCGGCGACCAGGCCGTCGGCGACGCCCCAGCCGGCCGGGGTGGGCGCTCCGACGCCGGGGACGAAGCCCAGGCCGCCGTACTCCTCTTCCCAGGCGGCCAGGGCTTCGCCGACCAGGACGAGGCGCCAAAGCCCCCACTGCGCGCAGCGCACCGCCTTGGCGGCGTCGACCAGGTTGCGGAGGATCGACGCGCGATCGGCCGCGCGGCGCCCCATGCCCACCGACCCCGGGCAGTAGTACCAGCGGATCGTCTCAACCTCGGTCCCGACCAGCGCGCGCTCTTCGACCCAGTCGCCGCGCACGTCCGCGCATTGCGCGACGTGCTGCTCGATCCGGTCGCCCTCGGGCAGCGGCCAGTCGCTGACGTCGCCCTCGAAGCTCGGCAGAACGGTGCCGTGGTCGGGGTGGACCCCAGCGCCGTCCCAGTACGCGTACAGCTCATCGACGCGGGCGAGGTTGCTGCGGGCCAGATCGACCAGGTAGCGCAGCGAGGCGGCTTCGTCGGCGCTGATCGCCTGCTTGCCTCGAGCGTCGGCGATCTCGGTGAGCAGGTGCGACGCGGCCGCCTCGACGCGCTCGCGGAAGGCCGCTTCCTCGCCGCTGCGCCGCGACCAGAAGTTGGGGGTGGTGGGGAGCTTGGCGACGCGGGGCACCACGTGTTTGCGATCGGCCCCGTACCCGCCGCGGCCGGGGATCTCCCCGGTGACGGTGATCGTCTGCTGGTACGATTCGCCGCAAAACCGCGCTCCCGGCTCGGCTTGGTAACGCTGAGGGACCTGGGCCATGCGCTGGCAGTGTATCAGGGGCCGCTGTACGATGGGCCTCGTGCAGCTGTCGCCCTGGATCTGGGTACCCGTGCTGGCCGCGGGCGGGTGGTGGCTGGGCCAGCGCGGCAAGGGGCGCGTGGGGACCCACCCGTTTGCGAAGCCGAAGTATCGGGGCGCACCGTTCGCGGTCGGCGGCAACCCCGTTTGGCCGATCCACCCCAGCAGCCGGCACTGGGGGGAGTACGACGTTTCCTACCAGGACGTGACCGGCAAGTGGCACGGCCGCGCCGCTCGAGCGTTTCGCTGGAGCCGCGACGGCCGCTGGCACGCCGGCGTCGATCTCTTCGCGAACGCCGGGGACGTCGTGGTCGCCCCCGAGGACGGCGTGGTGGTGGGGCGGCAGACCTTCCTCAACGGCACCGGCGCGATGATGGTGCAGCTCGACAGCGGCCTGAACGTCCTTTTGGGTGAAACGCGCATGGGCGGCGCCGAGGAATTCGGCGTGCGGGTGGGCAGCCGCGTCAAGCGCGGCCAGTGGCTGACGCGGGTCGGGGAGACGCACGCGGGCAGCCACATGCTGCACCTCGAGACGTACCAGTGCTGTCCGACGACCAATGAGCCCTGGTGGAAGGCCCGCGGCCGCCCCGACCTGCTGCGCGACCCCACCGATTGGCTTTTGCGGGCCAAGGCGGCGTCGGAGCGCGTGGCGTGACGTGGCTCTTTCCCGAGTCGGAGCGTCGGCTTTCGCCCAACCGCAACCGCGGACGCCGCGGGCAGACCGCGACGATCTTGGTCCTGCACTACGCCGTCGACGGCGACCAGACCAAGGACGACCCCAATACCGATCCGGAGGCGTCGCTGTCCTTCCAACCGCGCAACGCGTCCGACGACTGCATGGACGTGGCGCGGCTCTTCGCACGCAAGTCGCGCCGCGCCAGCGCGCACTTCGTGATTGGCCGGGACGGCTCGAAGGTGCAGTGCGTGGAGCTGGCCGACACCGCCTGGCACGCCGGCGGCGGGAAGCTGCCCGCCGACGGGGTCGGCCCCTTGAAGGCCGGCCAGCTCAAGATCAATCACCGCAGCATCGGGATCGAGCTGTGCAACGCCGGGTGGGCGGTGGACAAGCTGCGGATCGCGCAGCAGTGGCGCGCTCGAGCAGCGCACCCGGCCAGCCCTCGGCGCACGCAGACCTGGGAGCGCTACCGCCCGGCCCAGATGGGCACCTTGGGGTACATCGCGGCCATGCTGCGCCTGACGGTGCCCACGCTGCGGTACGTGTGCGGCCACGAGGACGTGGTCAACCGGCGGACGCTGGGGGTGCGCTACGGCGGGAAGGTCGACCCGGGGCCCCTGTTTGACTGGGACGGGGTCGACTGGCAGGCGCTGGGGTACCGCCGGGTGCGCTTCGACTTCAAACGAGGCGCTTGGGTGTAGGCGGCCGGCCCGTCCCGCCACACGTCGAGCACCGCTCACCGTCGAGGAGGCCCTTGCCGCTGCACGCAGCGCAGAGCTCGGGCGCGGGGCTGGCAGCGGGCGGGGGCAGCGGCGGCAGCGGAGCCTGCTCGGGCTCGGGCTCAACGTCGGGCTCGGGGGGCGCCTCGAGCGGCTGCGTGGGGGCGTCAGCGGCGGCCGGGAGCTCGTCGTCGGCCTCGGTGCGCTTGCGTCGGGATCCGGTCTTCTTGGGAGCCATCGCGCGATCCTACCCCGCCTGCTCTTCGGCGTCTGCGTCGACCTCGGGCTCGGCGTCGGGCTCGATCCGCGTGGTGGTGCGCTCGGCCTCGAGCTCGCGGCCCTGGGCGGTGACCGTCTCGCGCAGGCCGATCACCTCGCGGACGAGCGCGTTTTGCACGTTGACCATGGCGGTCAGCAGGCCGTGCATCTGGCGGCCATCGGCGACGGCGGCTGGCGGGATCTGGATCGCCAAGCGCGGGTCGGCCTGGTAGTCGACGTTGACGCCGCCGATCTGCGCGCGGCGCAGCGTGGCGTCCACGACGGACGGGCGCTCAGGGGTCACGATCAGTTTGGAATCATCGGCCATCACTTCACCACGACGTACTTGGCGGACTTGGCTTTGCCCTCCGCGCGCAGGTTTGGAACGTTGGCCAGCGCCCGCAGGGCGGTCTGGCGGCTGATCGAAAACGCGTCCATGACCTCGGACGCGCGCAGCTCGGTGCGCTTGCCGATCCACTTTTGGATCTCCTCGACGCGCTGGGCCATCTTGCGGGTTACCCCGTTTTTGGGCGCCGCCCTGGTGGGGGCGGCCGTGGGCTTCCTCGAGCGCTTCGAGGCGCCGTTTTTCGGCGTGGGGGCCGAGGGCTGCTCGGCCGGCCAAAGGTCGCGCACCTGCAGCGACAGCACCAGGGCTTCGCCGCCGGGGACGGTGCCGGCGACGTCGGCCAGCGTCATCTTGGGGTTGGCGCGGGCAAACGTCGCGATCGTCTCTTTGACCATCTGGGCCAAGACGTCGGGTTTGCCGCGCTTCGCGGATCGTGCCATGCGCCGGATTGTGCGCCCATCGCGATCATTCCGCAACCCCACGGGGTAATGGCCCCACGCCTCGGCGGTGTCCACGAACGCCGCCGCGTTCGGGCCGTAGTAGAAAACCACCGACGTGAAGCTCGGCACGCCGCATTCCACGAGCTTGGCGGCCTCGTCCAGCATCCAATAGCGCGTGCGCTCGCTCAGGAACGCCACCGCGTCCGCCCAGCGCCAGGCGTCGGCCCACCATGCGGTGGACGGGTCGTTGCGGACGCACAGCATCCCCTCGGGGTGCAGGCCGGGAGCGATGGGCAGCTGGCGCACGTGCGCCAAGAGCCGATCGATCCACGGTCCGGGATCGCTCCACGGTGGATTGAGCCACACCCGCCCGTACCACGGGGCCGCCAGTCCGTTCTGCCGCCGGGTGTACGTCAGCGCCGCGGTGGAAAACGAGCGGGGGTGCCACGCCGGGTCGGTGTCGGCACCGGCCGACCAGACCGCATCGCGCCATTCCAAAACCTCGGGGGGCGTAAAGCGCTCGTCGGTGGCGGCGTCGTCGGCCAAGGCCGGTGGTATGTACCAAAAAACGCCGCGGACCGCACCCGTCGGTGCGGCGCCGCGGCGCGCGGGGCTACGATGACACTCCGGAGGCGCCCCGCGACGACCTCAGGATCTTCCAGTCATGCGGCGCAGCGCGTCCCGGAGTGTCTGCCGGGCTTCGGACAGGTTGTCGCGCGCGCCTCGCCACGCGGGCGAGTCCGGGTCGGTTTGGCCGAGGTCGGTGTGCGCTTCGATCAGCGCCTCGATCGCGTCGGCCGCGATGTCGTGGGGGTCAATCGGCATGGTTCTCCTCCCCGTAGCGCCACCCGGCGCCCAAGCGGACGCGGGCGGTCGCCACGTCGTCCGCCTCGAAAGGGTAGATTTCCGCCCCGGTGGCCTCCTGGTACCATCGGGCATCGGCGTCGTATTTGAGCCGGACCGCTTCGACGGCGCCGTCCCGGGACTGCGCGACCGCGTAATAGGACTCGCGGCGCGTCTCGTAGATCGCGAGCCAGACATGGGTGGTCACGACTGGCCCCCCGTCTTGAGCGCGTCGGTGCGCGTCAGGAAGTCGCGGAGCCGCTGCCGCGCCTCCGTGGCGAGCTGGTCGGCGCTGCCCTCGAGAGCGAGCAGCGCCGCGTGGGCAGCTTCAACGCCGAGGGTGAGGCAGTTTGCCATCGCGTGTGCGCGACGGCGGTGGGTGTCGTCCATGTTGTCGGGCATGATACTCCTTTGGGGCCGACCGGCCCCGCCCACCGCACCCCCATCCCGACAACCCATGGACGGCCGGGGGGGCGGGACGGCGGGGGCGGTCGGCCCTATTCGTGCCACTCCTGCAGCAGCCGCGCGGCCGTGGCCCACGCGTTGTCCGTCGCTTGGCGTTGCCACGCGCCCGCACGACGCGACCAGCGCCAGCCGGACCCCTTGAGGTCGGACTTTTGGGCCGCGGTGGGCCGGGGTCCGTGGAGCTCCACGCGGTTCGTCTCGGGGTTCTCGGTCGCGGTCCAGTCCCCGACGGTGAGCTCCCGCGCCTCGCGGCCGGCGGTCCGCTCGAGATCGGCGATCCGCTGTTTGACGCGCCGGATGTTTGCGCCGAGGTTTGACAGTACATAGGACGGATGGCCCTTCTTCGGGTCGTGCCAGTCGGTGACGCGGTAGATCCGCGTGATCAGAGCGACGGTTTCGGGGTCGCCCTTGCGGGCAGCTCGGTTCTGCCGCTTGATCGTCTCGCGCTGGGCCTCCATGGCGGCAAGCTTGGCCCGCAGCTTGTCCAGCGCCGCCGGATCGTCGCCACTGATCGCGGTGGACGGGTTGGCGGCCAGCTGCTCGGCGCGGTCGGCCTCGCGCGTGTGCTCCAACGCCTTGCGCATGTTGTCGCCCATCCGTTGCAGGTCGCGGCGGTGCCGTTTCTCGGAATGATGCCCGACCAAGACGGGCTGCCCGGCCATGACGCGGGTCAGATCGTCGACGGTTTGGTGCCGCGCGTCCGCTTCGGCGCGATGCTTCGCGGCGCGGGCTTCTAGGCGGTTGGTTCGGGCCGCGCGTCGCTCGTCGTGATCGTCGCGGCCCACCTTCATGGTGGGTTTGGGGCGTGTCATCGCACCCCGAAAGCCCCGCCGATCCCCCGCGGGAAGCGAGGTCGGTACGGGGCGGGGGCGGGGCCGGGGCTAGTGGCCGTAGCCGCACGCGGTCTGATACTTCCGGCGGCCGTCCCACGGGTAGGCGCGGGTTCCGTAGTCGCTGACGCGGATCGAATCGTCGCGACGATTCATCCGCTTGCGGAGGGGTTCGCCGTCGAAGTTGTCGGGTTGGGGCATGAGGTAGTCGGCCCCGCGGGCTTGGTCGACCACGATCGCGCCGATCTTGCGGATCACGACCGTCGCGCCCGTCTTGGACCGGTCGACGATCTGGTAAAAATCGATGTTCGTTTGGTCGTACCCCCATGAGGCGTACAGGATCGCGCCGATGGACCAAGGATCGGCGGGAGTGTATTCGG
>JABAOE010002459.1_pt2 | contig 21262 bp, 21 predicted proteins | sample 7062141 | NCBI WGS metagenome assembly JABAOE01 (sample SAMN14538627, study PRJNA623070) | marine sediment metagenome | biome: marine biome [ENVO:00000428]; feature: marine pelagic biome [ENVO:01000023]; material: deep marine sediment [ENVO:00002113] | place: India: Gulf of Khambhat ... | reverse complement strand
TCCCAGGCCTCGATGTGTCGAACGCCACTTTTCCGTGCGCGGAGGTTTTCCTCGATCGTCTGCCAATCGTTGCCGATCGGCGAATACGCACCTACGCCCGTAACAACTACGCGATGGGTCAACACAAGCCCCCATTTACTGAAATCACCTGGCGCGTAATGTAACCCGCGTCGGGAGAACAAAGGAACGAAACGAGCGCCGCGACTTCTTCTGCCTGGCCAATACGCCGCAAAGGAATGGCATCGAGCATTTGCTCGAGCGGGAGTTCCTCGGTCATGTCGGACTCGATCAGCCCGGGGGCGACACAATTCACGGTGACCTGGCGCTTGGCAAGCTCGATGGCCAGGGCCTTTGTCGCACCGATAATTCCGGCCTTCGACGCGCTGTAGTTGACCTGCCCGCGATTGCCCATCAAGCCCGATGCGGATGAGATCGTGACGATTCGGCCGGGCTTTCTGCGCCTGAGCATCGGCATCACGATCGGGTGCAGCACGTTGTAGAGGCCGTTCAGGTTGACGTCGATGACCCGGTTCCAGTCGTCGTCCGTCAGCATCGGGAAAGGCCCATCTTTTGTGATGCCGGCATTGCAGACCGCGCCGTAATAAGCGCCGTGATCCGCGATGTCCTGCTCCAGGACGGCTCTCGTCTTGTCGGCATCGGTGACGTCGAAAGACAGCAGCCTGCAGCCACCGCCCTGCTCGACGATCGCATCTCGGGTCGCCGCGGCGCCGGCTTCGTTCCTGCCGTAATGGGCGGCGATTTCGTAGCCATCCGCGGCGAGCCGGATCGCGATAGCCCGGCCGATACCGGAACTCGCGCCCGTGACCAGGATGGCGGACTTCTCATTATTCATTCGGGGATGATTCTTCCGGTGTTTCGAATACTGCAAGGTTGGCTTCCGCAATGATAGCCCCTTTCGACATCAGGCAGCACGAAAACGATCCCATTCCCTGCGAATCCCGGACGATTTCCCGGCATTTCGACTCGTATCGTTGCCCGACCTCGAAATAGGGAATCGAACACTCGTAACTGCGCGTACCCAGCAGGAGGCCCAGGGGCGGCTCGAGCCCCCGAATCCGCGCGCGAGCCCCGGAGTGAACGGCGACACACTGCGCCATGTACTCGATGCCCGCATAGCTCGGCACGCCCAGTCCGGGTACGACCAGCGGAAAATCCTCTGCGACGCGCCATTCGCACTCGGCAAAATCCACGCCGATCGCCGTCAAACGGTCGAGAAACAGCATCGGCTTGCGGTGCAGGACGAAATCTTCAGCGGGGGATCCGACCAGCGACTGCAACTTTGTGGTGAGTTCTTCCGGCGTCATTCGGTCGGCAGGCCGGCTGCCTGCAGGCTGCGAACGACGTTGTCGACGAGCTTTTGTGGCGACCCGAGCGTCAGTTCATGGGTAGTTGCGTCCACGGGGACCTGCACCGTTCTCGCCTTGGTGTAGAGAACGCCGTCGTCGTCTTCGATCTTGTAGTCGACGACGAGGCGCAATTCCCACTCGCGAAGACAGGCAGTGACCCGAACCTCCTGGTTCAGCGTCAGCGGCCGGACGTAGCGGACCGTGGTATCGGCGACCGGCCACAAATAGCCGGATTCCTCCATCTCGTCGTAACTGTAGTTGAATCCCTCGAACAACGTGCAGCGGGCCAGTTCCAGGTACTGGAAGTAACGCCCGTGCCAGGCGACGCCGGCAGGGTCGAGGTCGAAAAAAGGAACCCGGACAAGCACTTCAGCGGTCAGGCAGTTCGAGAAATCAGTCTTGATCATTGCTGTCCTGGTCCTGGTCCTGAGCCGGCCGGGCCGAACTGGTCTGGCGCGCCCAGAAGTCATAGAAGTTGAACCACTGCAGGGGCGACCTGCGGACCTGGGCCTCGAGCGCTGTCGCGAATTTCTGCACTTGCGGTTCGTAGGTCCTCTGTCGGTCCTTCCGTGATGTCCGGATCTCTTCCTCGAGCAACTCTACACGAAGGCGGTACATTCCCGAATCGAAATAGCAGTGCATCATGTAGACCGGGCAGCGCAGCAGGTTGCCGAGGACGTAGGGACCTATCGGAAAGTTCGCTTCGGCTCCCAGGAAGGTCGCCGGGCAAACGTTGTCGCTCAGACCCACGGGAACGCGGTCGCCGGCGATGAGCAGCCACTCGCCCTTTTCCACTCGCTGCCGCAGGCGGAGCGCGAGGTCGAGATCGAGGTCGGTGACCTGGATCAGGTTCAGCCTCGACTCGGGGGCAGCATCGCCAATCAGCCGCGCAAAGTTCGCGGCATGCTGGTCGTAGATCAGGGTATTGATGACGAGATCGGGATGGCGGCGTGAAATTCCGCGAGAATACTCCAGGTTGCCGAAGTGAGATCCGATAAGCAGTATCCCCTTGCCGGAATCGACGATCGAACGCAGCAGCTCGGCATCCTGTTGGCGCACATCGATGCCTGTCGGCTCACCGGTCCAGGCAATGTACTTGTCCAGCAGCGAACGGCCAAAGGCGAGGAAGTGCCGAAACGACGTCCAGAACCCGGGTTTGCCGCCGAGGCTGTCGGGGTACATCTCGTGGACGCGGCAGAGGTAGTCTGTTGACGCCTGCCGCGCGACGGGCCTGCGCAGCAGGAAGTAGAGCATCACGGGCGCCAGGACGACATTGAACCCGACCCGCCCGAGCAGACGATAGGTCCACGCCATAATGCGCAGGCCGGACAGCGCACCCGCCTCGCGGATATCGGACCAGTGCTGATTGGTACTCACGTTCTTCTTCGCCGGACTCTCCGCGCCAGCAGGGACGGCAGCCGGACGAGCATCCCGAAAATCAGTCGCGTGTGCATCCATGATATCTGCACATTGTCGCGAAAGTAGCGAAAGTGGGAAGCGCCGCCCTCCGGGTATCGAACTCGTACGGGAATAAAGCGAATCGGGATGCCGGCCCAGGACGCACGCACCAGGACCTCGGGGTCGAACGCCATGCGGGAACCGATGTTCGCATGCTGCAACAACTGCACGACGGGCTCGAGTGGGTAAAGCCTGAATCCGCACATGGCGTCACGGATCTCCGTGCTCAGCGTCTCCAGCCAGACGAGCGAGTGAGTGAGGTAGCGCCCGTAGTAACGGAGTTTCGATATCGACTCGTCGAATACGGGCTCACCACAGATCAGCGTCCCGGGGTATGCCTCGCCAGCCCGGCAGAAATCGGCCACATGGGCCACGTCATGCTGTCCGTCCGCATCAATCTGTAAAGCGTGTGTATATCCGGCCTCGTATGCGGCAAGCAAGCCCGTTGTTACGGCTCCTCCTTTCCCCCGGTTATCGGCGTGCCGAATTACGGTGGCATCGCTGCGCGACTCGTCGAGCAATTGCTGCAACTCTTCGAACGCGGCCTCCGGGCTCGCATCGTCGACAATGACGAACGGGTATTCCGTGCCCAGGAGCCTCGGTAGCAGATCGCGAAACTGCCCCACGTGGTCGTAATGCGGGATCAGCACGCATATCTTCACGACCCGGATGCCCCGAAAACGAGACGGCCTTGTGAATTCTGCAATCCGGCGCCGTGTATCCTGAATTGCACCTCGTTTGCCGCCGGTCTTTCGAGGACGAGCTCGACGATTCGCGGCGGCACTATCACGTTACTGAATTTGAGGCGTTTGATGTGGTGAGGCAGGCCGTCGAGTTCAAACAAAGCCGTCGCGATGACGTTAGCCCAGTGCAGCTGGATGATACCGGGCAGAACGGGCTGGCCGGGAAAATGCCCCTCGAACCAGCTCAGCTCCGAAGAAACCTCGAGCAAGAGGGAAAACCGATCGTCGCCACCGAATCCCGACAGTATCCGCGGCATTTGTCCCGACGCCGATGGCAGTCGCGCAAGCTGTTTCGCGAAGTCGGTCGACGGGACAATGCAACAAGAGCGCCCACGAAGCTCGGTGTCGAGGGCCTCGATACCCCCGTCGCGCACGAGATCGTGACCCTCCTTGCTGAGCACGATATCAACGCATGCCGAATCGGCCGCCGCATTGGAGCAGCTATCGTAGGTTGCGGTCAGCATGAGTGTTCCCGAACGATTTTTTCAGGTCGAGTTAGTCAATGCGCCGATTACATCGTTGATGGTCCGGACGTCTTGGAATTCGTCCGGCGAGATCTTTTTGCCGGTGATGTTCTTGAGTTGCACAAGGAGGTCGACAGCGTCGATGCTGTCCAGCTCCAGTTCGTCGTACAAGTCCGCGTCCGGCGAAATCGAGGACTCATCCAGCTCGAACTGATCGATCAGAATGGCCTTGAGCTGCCCGTACAGATTATCGGTGTCCATGCGGAGATTCTAAGAGACTACTCTCGTTCAGGCTAGCTCTGCCTCGAACATCGATACCAGGGACTCATTGACTCTGTGGCGTGCCCGACGCGGCTCGACATCGCCGGATACGAGCTCGGCGACGGGCACAGGCGGCAGCAATTTGATCCGGAACCGTGGCTGCGAGGGCGGGATGCGATACCAGGGCACGTTCTTGGCCAGCATCTGCGGGTTGCAGTCGATGACAATCGGAACGATGGTCGCATGCGCGCGGAGCGCGATCTCGGCGGCCCCGAGCTTGAATTTCAACGGCTCGCCCCGAATCGCCCGCGTGCCCTGCGGAAACAGCAGCAGGCTGGAACCCGATTTCAGCCGCTCGACGCAGAAGTCGAGCAACTCATCAGGCGCGCGGTTGGATATGTAGTTCGCGGTACCTGCAGACACGCGCAACACGGGATTGCGGGTCACAGCCGCCTTGACGACGCAGTCGATCTGCGGAAACAGCGATAGCAGGATAACCACGTCGATCAGCGTCAAGTGGTTGGCGAGCAGAAGCTGGCTCGCCCCCGCGTCCCAGTGCTCCATGCCCGAGACGTCGCAGCGGATCAGGCGCATGTTGCGCGCGACCCAGACGAAGACGACAAACGCGCCGCGGATCAGGTTCCTCGCGATGACCTGGCGGGATTCCTGATTACGCACAACGAGGTACACGAGCGGCAGGATCACGAAGCCGTAAACGAGCCCGATCAGGCCGAAGAAGATCCAGAACAGCGTGGTACCGATGAAACGATAGACGTAGAAAAGAAGTTTCATTAGCGTCCCAGTAGGGCTTATTCTACACAATGAATCATCGCGATCCCCTGGAGTCAAAAGGCGAATGCGACTAGCAATCGGCCAGTACACCGCCACGTCGGCAATTGGAATCGGTCTCGACCCGATGCGTGAGGCGATTCGCTCGCGCCGGTCCGGGCTGCGACCGAACGATCTTGCCAACTGCGATCTCGAGACCTGGATCGGCCGGGTCGATGGTCTCGAATCGGTCTCGCTTCCCGATGAGCTCGGACACCTGATGAGCCGCAACAACCAGCTGGCCTGGCTGGGACTGCAGCAAGACGGCATGCTCGACAGTATCGCCGAACTCAAGGAGCGGGCAGGCGATGACCGGATCGGAGTCATCATCGGGACGAGCACCTCGAGTATCGGCAGAACCGAGGAGGCGTACACGAAGCTGTTGCCGAACGAAGCGATGGCGCCGGAATACTGCCAGCCCGAGGTGCATAATCTGCATTCACCTGGAATCTTCGTGGTCGAAGCAACCGGCATTCGGGGACCGGCCCTGACAATCAGTACCGCGTGCTCATCGAGCGCCAAGGTATTTGCTTCGGCGGCGCGATGGATAAACCACGGACTCGTCGACGCGGTCCTCGTGGGTGGAATCGACAGCCTGTGCATGAGCATCCTGTATGGCTTCAACTCGCTGGAACTCGTGTCACCAGAGCGCTGCCGCCCGTTCGACAGACGCCGGAACGGCATCAACATCGGCGAGAGCTGCGGATACGCCATCGTGGCGCGCGAGGAACTGATCGATCATGCGGAGTTCATGCTGCTCGGTTATGGCGAGAGTGTCGATGCCTACCACATGTCGCACCCGCATCCCGAGGGCAAAGGAGCGATGCTCGCGATGACGAGAGCTCTCGAGCGTGCAGACGTGGCGCCGACCGACGTCGACTACATCAACCTGCACGGCACCGCGAGCCAGGCCAACGACAGGATCGAGGCCGCCGCACTCGGCCAGCTGTTCTCGGAACACACGCTGGCGAGTTCCACCAAGGCCTGGACGGGTCACACGCTCGGCGCAGCCGGAATACTGGAAGCCATTATCACGCTGGAGGCGATGCGCCAGGATCTCGTGCCGGGGACGCTGAACTGCGACGAGCCCGACGATGACTTCGCGTTCGACGTGATCACCGAAAATGTCGAGCGGCCTGTTCGCCATGCGATGACCAACTCTTTCGGATTTGGCGGCAACAACGCGACACTGGTCTTCGGGTGCGCCAATGACTGAAGTGGATATCGCCGGCTTCGGCATCTGGAGCGCGAGTTTTGCCGATCCGGGCGAATTTCGGGCTGTCCTGGCTGGCCGCGAGGTCGAGTCCGAGGGCACGCTCAAACCCGAGCTGATTCCCGCAAGGGAAAGGCGTCGCGCGCCGGCAATGGTCAAGATGGCTGTCGAGGTCATGGATCAGGCATGCAAGATGGCCGACCTCGATCCGGCGGCCGTGGCCAGCGTATTCGGCTCCGGGATGGGGGATATGCAGATTACCGACTACATGTGCCGGACACTGGCCACGTCACCGCGCGCCGTATCGCCGACGAAGTTTCACAATTCGGTGCACAACGCCTCTACGGGGTACTGGTCGATTGCGACCGGGTCTCATTGTCCGGCCAACGCCGTTTCCGCGTATGCGAACACGGTGGCGGCCACGCTGCTCGAGACGTCGGTGCAGGCGCTCGAGGAGGACACGCCGGTGCTGATGGCGATCGAAGAACTCGCCGCACCGCAGCCGTTCAAGTCAGTGATCGAGGTTGATGCGCCCTTCGCGGCAGCGCTGCTGCTGGTTCCTCCGGGACATTCTGTGACGCCGCTCGGATCACTGAGCCTGGCGCTGCGACCGGAATTTGTCGATGAGCCGGCCCCGCCCGCTCTCGACGATGCCGATTTTTCAAATAACTTCGCCGCAACAATTCTTCCCTTGCTAATTGCATTGGCAGAGGGGCAGCGCGCATCGGTTTCTCTTCCACTATCGCGGCGCTCGACACTGGACGTAACGCTCGAACATGCTGCGGCGCCGGCGACAGCTCATGCCTGACCCTGTTCATAAATACGACGTGGCGATTGCCGGCGGCGGCCTTGCCGGCCTGACGCTTGCGGCCCAGCTGCGCCAGGACGATCCGGACCTCTCGATCGCCGTTCTCGAGCGCAGCACCGTTCCTCCCCCGGCGGCCTCGCACAAGGTCGGCGAGTCCACGGTCGAGATCGGGGCTCATTACCTTGCTGAGACACTCGGCCTTGACGAGCACCTGGACAATACCCAGCTTCGCAAGTTCGGCCTGCGCCTGTTTTTCGGTAGCGGTATGCACGACGACTTGTCGCAAGCGGATGAACTGGGCGCCAGCAAGTTGCTGCCTGCGAAAAGTTACCAGGTCGACCGGGGCAAGCTGGAAGGGGATCTGGTCGACATCCTGAGGCAGCGCGGCGTGTCCGTTTATGACGGCTGTGTCGTCAAGAGCGCCAGCGTCAATGGTAATGGTGCGGGTCACAGGATCAGCGTCACGATGAATGACGAGCCGGCAGACTTCCGTTGCCGCTGGGTCGTCGATGCGAGCTCACGAGCGGCCGTCATCAAGCGGGGTATGCACATCGGCAAGCCCTGCGATCACAAGATGTCATCGGCATGGTTCCGGCTCGACAAGCGGATAGCGGTTGACGACTGGTCGCAGTCGCAGGAATGGCAGGAGAAATGCAATAGGCCAAGGCTCTATTCGACCAATCACCTCATGGGCAGCGGTTACTGGGTCTGGATTATCCCGCTCATCGATGATCGGACGAGTATTGGCCTGGTCGCCGATCCGGAAATTCATCCGCTGTCGTCTTTTGGTAATTTCGAAAAATTCATGAGCTGGCTCGCCGGCAATCAGCCCATGCTGGCCGACGAAATTTCGTCGGCTCGCGATACGCTGATGGACTTCAAGTTCTGCAAGAACCTTTCACAGGACTCGGACAAGCTCTGGTCGGATCAGCGCTGGGCGCTGACCGGTGAAGCGGGCGTCTTTACCGATCCGTTCTACTCGCCGGGTTCCGATTTCATCGGCATCAGCAATACTTTCGTTGCGGACCTCATTCGTCGCGATGGTCTTGGCGAGAACTGTCTCGCACGGTCGAACATTTACGAGAAGATTTACCTGTCGTTTTTCGAGAGCACGATGAGTCTCTACGAAAAGCAATACGCGGGTTTCGGCGACTTCCACCTGATGGCCGTCAAGACAACCTGGGACTACGCGTATTACTGGTCCGTCCTGAGCTGGCTGTTTTTCCGCAATGTGCTGACGGACCTCGATTTCCTGCGCACGGTACAGCCGAGACTAATCGCAATGCGAGCGCTCAACGACACAATGCAGGCAGCGTTCAGGCAGCGAGCTGCCGAACGGATCGTCAGCGAGGGCAGTGGCCGGTTCGTCGATCAGACCGCGATCCCGGTGCTTTATGACCTTAACGAGGCACTGCTCGAGAGTCCGGCGGACATTCTTGGGGAGCTCGATGAGAACTGCGAAAGACTGACCGCGTTGTCGCCGATACTGCTGTCGATGCTTGCCAACGAGTCAGCCGTGTCGCCAGGCACCTGCAGCCTGACGGGCGACCTTGCCAGGCGGCTCAACTGATCGCCACCGGCTGCGGCCGGCTGCCAGCCCAGGCAATCGCAAAACTGACCAGCGAACCCGCGGCGACGGTCAGGCCGAGAAATTTCAGCACTGGAATCGAAGATGTCGCCAGGATCGAGAACGCGATGGTCGTCGAGGCCGCACAGGCGACGACGCCACGACCCGTCGGGCCGCGCTGGCTTTCGGGCTCGGTGCGGCTCAGGAACAGGGCGTAATCCAGGCCGAGCCCCAGCACGAGAAGCAACGCGACCATGTGGATCACGGTCAGGCTGCCATGGACGAAGGTCAGAATGGCGATCGTCACCGTCAATGCCGCGGTTACCGTTAGCCCGATCCAGAGCGTCTGTCGCAGCTGGCCGCGCACCCACCACAGCAGACCGACGATGATAAGCGCCGCGACGAAGATCGTGCGCAACGCCGTGCTTCGGTAGTCGCGCATCAGCCCCACCGAAGCGGACTGAAAATCGATGAAATCGACGTCGATATCGCTCTCGGCAAGGTATGCGGCCAGTTCCTGTGGCCGGGGCTGGCCGAGCGACACGAGCGAAACCCAGCGGTCGCCGATCTGCAGCAGGTGTGCATCGAGCCACGATCGCAATGTCGACGCCTGCAGGTCGGCTACCGTAATCGGTGGCGACGAACGCGCCGCATCCGCGCTCGCAAGGAAGGTGTCGAAAGCATCGGCACGAAACGGAGTGCCGGAGACAGCGACCGCAATCCTCTGCGACAACGTCTCCCTGTTCGGGATGTTCTGCCTGCGCGTTTGCTGCGTTTGCTCACTCGGCAATAGGCGGGTAACCGACTGCCAGCTTTCGAGCAACCCGATATCGACTGCGTCGTCGAGCAGTGCATCAAGCTCCTCGCTGGCGCGCAGCAAACTCTCGAGCGAGTCGGCATTGATCGTCAATTGATAGCGCAGGTCTGCGGTGACGGCGGCGGATCGCAGGTTCTGGTCGGCCGCCAGGCGGTCGCCTGCGACCGGGCTCAGGCTGGACAGGTTGTCGTCCCACAGGGCGCCATCGCTCCCGGGATACACGGCGATGAGCCCTGTCGCAAAAAGGATGACCGTAAATGTAAACGATAGCCGGGGCGCCTGTGTTGCCGTTGGAGCGTCAGACGTAGTAGCACCCTGGTTTCCGAGCAGGTAGGGCAGCCAGGTACGCGTCGCCAGGCTTGCGACCACGACCCCGCCCGCCGTGAAGTAGCCGAGTTGCGCCAGGCCGTCCGAATTGGAGAACGTGAGCGCGAGGTAAGCAACAACCGTGCTCAATACGCCGAGGCGCATCGTCGGCCAGATGCGCTCGATGGCCGTCAGGCCCGAGCTATGACGGGCATGGCTGAACAGGTGCAATGGATAGTCGACGGCAACGCCGAGCAACGTGAAGCCGAATGCGAGCGTGATGCCGTGCACCGTATCGAACAACAAGGTGACGAGCGTCAGTCCGGCCAGGAAGCCGCTGAGCAGTGGAACCGCCGAAAGCAGCAGCAGCCGCGCGTTGCGGAACACGACGAACAGGACGAAAAGCAGCGCGGCACTGGCAAGCACGCTCCTCAAAAAGGCTTCGGCACGGATAGTGCGTTGCAACTCGACACTGAAGGCACCGACGCCGGTGATATCCAGGTCCTGGGTGCCGTCACCGACGGCGGCGAACGCGTCGCGCACCTCGGCGATCGCAGCCTCCTGGGCGGCGACGTCGATTGCTGCGGCTTGCGTTTCTGCAAGCAACACGGCCTCGCCGTTGGGTGCAACCCAGGGTTTGCCGCTCATTTCGGCGGGCATCAGTGACTGCAGTACATCCAGGGTCACGAGGTAGGGATCCCTGGTAATGAGATCGATAAGGGCCGGCCCGCCGCCGAAAGCCAGGTCCCGCAGGCGCGCATCGAGAGCGCGCTCGATTCCGGCATCGCTGAAGTCCAGGTCGCGCATCAGCAGGTAGTGATCGAGAATCGGCGAAGGAATCTCGGCCGTGTCTTCGTCGAACTCGCCGTTGAGCACCGAGACAAACGTCGGGGTAACAAGCAGCTCTTCGCGCAGTCGCCGTCCGGTATCGATAACCTGCTCCTCGGACGCGCCACCAATTCCGATAACGAGCAAACGGGAAGCCGGTCCCTTTCTAACCTGCTCGATGAGCACTTCGTGGATTAGCTCAGTTTGCTTCGGAAAGAATGCGCTCAGGTCAAAGCTGAGCTGCAGCTTCGTGACCAGGATTGCCACGGACAGGGTTGCGGCGGCGAGCCACCAGGCCGACCTTCGCGCTGCGGGAGACATCGAGATTGTCACGGCTCCTCGTGAGAATCGTCCTGAGTATCGCCAATACTCATCAGGTGCCATTCATCGTCACGCAAATCGACGCGAATGCTCGTTACAGCCCGACTGTTTCCGGTGATTTCCAGCGCGGAAACTCGTTTTTCGACCGAGCGGGACAAGGGCGTCATCTGTAGCGTCCAGGCGTCCTCGCCACCCGACAACTCACAGCGAAAAGACGCTTCGAGTCGTTCCTGGTCGCCGGCGAGAACGGCTTCGATGGCGCCGAGAATGACCTGCAATGCACGGCTCCGGTTCAGCGGCAGCTTTTGCGCCTTGTCGTCCCTCCAGACGATGACGTGATCGGCCTCGACCAGGATGTCCTCGGCAAACGGCGTATCGATAGTTTTTCTGAGAACGCCGCTCTCCATATACTCGAGGTGGCCGGTGAGCACCATCGGTTCCTTGAATATCGGGTTATGGCGTTCCTCCCGGAAGCTGACCCGTGCCGGCGGCTCGACGGCCGTATTTTCGAGTATCGCGCCGAGCTCGGCCGGCCACGTCGTCGCAGAGATCAACAACAGCAAAGCCACGATCGCGAAGCGACAGCTAGCCGGACCTGGTGGCACTCTCTCCATCGCTTTTCGTTCCGTTCCTCTGGTTCTCGAATAACTCGAGCATCGCCTTCCTGGCCAGTTTGCCGGTTTCCTGCCGCGGAAGCATTTGTACCTTGTAGAGGGGGCGAGGCAGGAATGCCGGCTCGATGGCCTGTTTGAGATTTTCGAGGATAGCAGAGGGCTCGAGTTCGGGCGCGACCACGAGCGCGGCGAGGCGTTTACTGGTTTCATCGGGGAGAAATATGACGCCGTCGATGACACCGGGGATCTGGTTCAGATGGTAATTCAGGTGAGCCAGGGACCCTCGCTTGCCGGCGATATTGATCATGTCCTGGTCGCGGCCCAGCCATCGGAAGCGCTTGTCTCCGACGATTTCGAGTCGATCACTCAACAAGACGTCCTCGGGCAGGTGCGCTCCCGAGACCTGCACCCCGTCGTTCCGAAGGTCGAACCGGAACGCGTCCATAATGTGCCAGGTTGATTCGCTGGCGGTCGCCCTCCAGGCCAGGGATCCTGCCTCGCTGCAACCGAAGACCTCGGTAACCTGTGCTCCGTAGCGTTCCTCCAGTTCTTGCGCGAGTTCTTGTGACATCGGGGCCGTAGCGCTCAGGATATGGTCGATCCGAAGGTCGCCGGTGTCGGCGCGCAGGAAGGCATCCAGGTGAATCGGGGACGAGACCAGGACCCGTGGCTCCGGAAGCGCTGTGAGCCCGCGCGCTATATCGTCCGGAAACAAAGGCATTTCCGAACTGATCGCAATGGGCGAAACGAGCGGCAGCAGTATCGATGTTTCCAGTCCCCAGTTATGCTGCGGCGGTACGGTCGCCAGCATGCTCACTTTCCCGCCGCGCAGGCGGTAGCCCTTCTCGTTAATTAATGCGCCGTCGCGAAAGGTGCGCCAGTATTTCCTGTGGGGTGTCGAGGCGCCGGTGCTTCCCGAGGTGAACAGGATTGCGCAAAGCTGGTCGTCCGGAATTTCAGGGACCTCCGCCAGCGCAACGTCCGCCGCCGGATCTTGATCGGCGATAAAGCCCGGAATCCGGTCAATACCCGTTTCGCCAAAGGAGTAGCAGTCAGGGTAATCGTCGATCAGCTGCTGGAGCGTGTTGGGCTGCCGGTTCGGCGGTAGCAGCGTGCACTGGTTGGCCACCATGGCGGCGCACAGACCAACCAGGAAATCGTAGCGGTCGCTCGCAAGATTGATCACATAGCGGTGATTGGGCAGCTGTTTGGCGAGAGTCCGGACCTCAGAGACGAAGCGGCCGACCCGGATTCCATCACCGCCGGACCAGGCGATAATATCGTCGGGGCTTCGGGCAGTAAGCGGGTGTGACGAGTTCAACGTCTGGAACGGCGTTTTTACGCAGTGTTTTCAGCGATGTACGTGCTCAGGCTGCCGAGGGATCCGAAAACTTCCTGTACATTGGCGTCGTCGGCTTTGAGCTGCACGGCATATTTCTGTGAAATCGCCAGGGCGAGCTCCAGCGCGTCAATAGAATCCAGCCCAAGACCCTCCCCGAAAAGGGCCTCTTCGGGATCGATATCGGCCGCGCCGATGTCCTCGAGATTCAGTGATTCGACGATGAGTTGAGCGACTTCTTGCTCGAATTCGGATTGGGGCCGCATACGTATGTTCCGGGGGGCGACAGAGCTTTGAGACAATCGATTGCGCATGATAGTTTGTTGGCCAGATTTATCAATATGACGATTGTCGCAATCTATCGATGAGTGTTAGCAAGCCGGATATCCTCGTGATCGGGGGTGGGCCTGCCGGGTCGACTTTTGGCAACCTGGCGGTGCAGCAAGGATGGGATGTTGCCTTGCTCGAAAAAGACGAGCATCCGCGCTTCCATATCGGCGAGTCACTGCTGCCGATGACCATGCCGATCGTCGAGCGCCTGGGGTTGTGGCAGGACCTCGAGCGCATCGGGGTTCGCAAGAACGGCGCGGATTTTACGACGTTCAGGCGCGGCGCCTACCATCACACCTATCCGTTCAGCCGGGCCCTCGGCGACAGCCCGGATCATGCCTTCCAGGTGCGGCGTTCCGAGTTCGACGAAATGCTCTACGAGAAGTGCAGGGATGTGGGCGTGGACGTCAGGGACAGGAACACCGTGACGAAGGTGGAGGAACTCGGCGGCGGCAAGCACCGTGTTACGTCAGTCGACGCGAATGGTGTGGAATCGGTATGGGAGCCGAAATTCCTCGTGGACGCCTCGGGCCGGGATACTTTTCTGTCGGGCGCAAATGGCTGGAAGCAGCGCAACCCACAGCATGCGAGCGCCGCCGTATTTGGTCATTTTCGCGGTGTTCGGCGCAGGGCCGACGAAAACGAAGGCGACATCAGCATCTACTGGTTCGAACATGGCTGGGTGTGGATGATTCCCTTGCGCGATGACGTCATGAGTGTCGGCGCAGTTTGCGATCCCGACTACATCAAGTCCCGGCGCGAGTCCCTGGATGAATTTCTTCTCAAGACGGTAAACCGGATGGTAGGCACGCGGTCTCGGATGCGCGACGCCGTGCAGGACAGGCCGGCGCAGGCAACCGGCAATTATTCGTACCTGTCTAGCCGCATGATGGGCCCTGGCTACCTGATGATCGGCGACGCGTTTGCATTCATCGACCCGGTCTTTTCGAGCGGAGTTCATCTGGCGATGAGCAGTGCAGCCCGCGGTATAGCGGTTGCCGGCGCCTGGCTCGAAGGTGACGCCAGGAAGTACCGAAAGGCTTGCCGCGATTATGAGCAGGAAACCAAGCGAGGTATCGATACGTTTGCCTGGTTTATTTACCGTTTTCGCAGCCCCACAATGTCCTGGCTGTTCAGCAATCCCCGCAATCCGCTTCGGCTTGTCGAGGGGGTCGTGTCGATGCTGGCGGGTGATGTATTTACGAACCGGTCGGTGCGACGCCGCTTGCTCGTGTTCAAGGCGGTCTATGCTATTGCATCTGTGCTGTTGCGCGCCCGGGTGATCAGCGAATCAAGTGGATCGCGGCCGCGGTCGACGCGAAACATGCGGGAAGCGTGATCAGTGAGCAGTTCAGCCCAGTTTAGCGAGCACACCGCCCCCCTGCAGGGTCTCGAGCCGAGGCTGAGTATCACGCTGGGTGATGAAGTGCCGCGGTCCCAGGCCGGCCAGAACCTCCTGCTCGGATTTCATTTCGGACGCAGTAAGCCCGAGCCGTCCGATCCGGCACTGGTCAGCATCGGCGTCGATCCGGTCGGTAGCGATGATCTGTATGAATGCTGGTGGTATGACGGCGCCGTCGAACATTCGATGTCAGGTCGGGCAAGAATCTTGCGGTGTGATGATTTCGCGGCGATCGTCGTACAGGTTCCCGATGCGCCCCCGGAAAATTTTCATGCACTGACGGTTGAGGTCTACGAGGAATTGCTGCAAGCCGTGAATGGCATTGGGGGCGTGCAACTCGCCCGCATATGGAACTACTTCAGCAACATCAATGAAGGCGACGGCGACCAGGAGAAGTACCGCCAGTTCTCGATCGGCAGGGCAGAGGTGTTCGAATCGTTCGGCCTGAACGATGCTTCGGTACCGACCGGTACCGCGGTTGGCAGCGCTCGCGACTGTGACTTCTCGGTCGTTGCGTTAGCAACCAGGCACCATTTTCGAAATGTCGAAAATCCGCGCCAGGTCAGCGCTTTTCGCTATCCGCGCGATTACGGCCCGAGAAGCCCGAAGTTCAGCCGGGGAGGTTGCGTCATCACGGGAGGCCAGCATCTGCAGCTCATTTCGGGTACCGCGGCAATCATCGGCCACGAATCCGTTCACGCCGGCGATACGGCGCTGCAATGTAAGGAAACGCTCGCGAACCTGCAGCAACTTTGCGATGCCATGTCGCTGATCGAAGGGGCAGGCGCCCGCGTCGTACTCGACGATCAGGCTGCGCTGCGCGTCTACCTCAGGGATCCTGCGGACCGGCCCTTCGTGGATGCCCGGCTACGGGAGTTCCTGGGAGGCGAATCACGAACTATCGCGTTCCTCAACGCGGATATCTGCCGGAGTGAACTGCAGCTCGAAATAGAAGCTGCCAGGGTGGTGGGCGCGGTCTCGTGAAGCTCCTGTGGTTTGCGGCGGTCATGATGCTGGCGGTCGAGGCAAGCGCGGATGAAGCGGCCCGTGAAGGCCTCGATATTCTCGTCTATGGCGCGACCGGCAAGGTAGGCGCCCACGTTGTCGATGAAGCACTGGCTCGCGGCCACAAAGTCACGGCAGTTTCCCGTGACCCAACGAGTATCGACAAGCGACATGACAATCTGGTCGCCGTCGCTGGCGACCTGCTCCAACCCGATAGCGTCGCCGCACTGCTGGCCGGAAAGAATGTTGTGATTACATCGGTGCGCGGCGTCATCGGCAATGACAAGGACCCGAAAAAGTCGCTTCAGTACATCGCCGTCATCAATATTATCGAGCAACTGCGCCAATTGGGGGGCGATGCGCCGCGCCTGGTTCATGTCGGTGGTTCGGGGTCGCTCGAAGTGGAGCCCGGCGTAATGTGGGCCGACAAAATTCCGAAGATGTTCCTGCCCAGGAGCATCGAGCTGGAAATCGAAGGGCAGATTCTTGTGCTCGAATACCTGCGACAAATTGACGACGTCGAGTGGACCTACGCGACGCCGGCCAAGAACTTCACGAACGGCGAACGCACCGGCGATTTTCGTATTGGCGGTGACCGGTTAATGGAAGATAAGCGCGGTAAAAGCCGCATTTCACGGGCCGATTTTGCCGTCGCGCTACTCGATGAAGTCGAGCTCGAGAGGCACACGGGAAAGCGATTCTCGGTGGCGTATTAGCCGCGTATACTGGCGGCAGCGGTACTTACGCAGGCCTGGAATAAGTACCCATCAGTCGATTCATGCCGATCACATCAGGCTCGATCTTCTCGAGCAATTGCCACATCGACAGGCCGGGCTCGACAGGCGAGTCATTCGATAGTGCGAACAGCCAGAAGAAATATCGATGCGTGCCGTGTCCTCCGGGCGGCATCGGCCCGCCGTAGCTGGCGTTGCCGAAGTCATTCACACCGCAGGTGAAGTCGGAAACGCCCTCGGGCAACCCGTTGGCTGATGCGGGTATGTTGTACAGCACCCAGTGAACATAGCCATAGGTGCCCGGCTTGACGAGCGGCGCATCCGGGTCGTGACAGATCAGCGCAAAGGCCCTGGTCTCTTCGGGCGCATCGGTCCAGGCGAGCTCGGGCGAGACGTCGTCGCTCTCCCCGGTGTGCCTGGCAGGAATGGCGCCGCCATCGGCGAACGCCGTGCTGGTAAGTTGCATCTCTGACAGTGCGAATCCCATGGCCGGTCTCCTCGAAGCGTTTCTGATTGACAGGACGTCGCAATCTGGACTCGGACCAATCGATCGACGAGTCCTGATATTGAGCCAAAATCTATCTGTTTCGATGGGTTGCTGTCTATTCGTGCTTGCCACGACTTGAGGTCCGGTGGCGTGGCGCCACAACATCAACGGCTAAGGGCTGCCGGGTGAGGTGTGGGCCATGCGCAAGTTCATATTCTTATTAGTACTTCTAGTTTTCGGGAGTTGCGACAGCGACACTAAGATCCGCGAAACACCACCGCAAATGACCGGGCATGCGCCGCAAATAGCCGCCCTGCAGGTGATGCCGAATACGGTCACGCTTATGGACGGCAATGGCGATACTGACATAACAATCCAGTTCGAATTCGCCGACGCGGGCGCCGACATTGCAACCGTGCATGTCGAGATGTCGGATGGCACCAGTTTGACATTCGACTTTCCGGACTTTCCGAATATGGTTGGTGCAAGAGGAACCCACACCGAGTGGTTCGATATATCAACTGCAGAGCTTGGTCCCTGCGACATCGAGATCTGGTTAATCGACGAGGCCGGTAACGCCTCGAATCATTTGACGGCCAGTGTTGTGGTTCAAAGCCCCATTCCTGAAATAACAATGCTCGATCCGGCCGAGATTCCCAAGCGTAGTGACGGATTTGACCTCACCGTGACGGGCACCGATTTCCTGGAAGGCGCCACGGTGACTTGGGACGGAGTCGATCAAACGACGACGTTCAAGAGCGATACCGAGGTCGTCGCATTCATACCGCCGCAAAACCTGATATTCGGTGGCTCCTTTAATGTACGGGTTCGCAATCCGCAGCCGACGGCTGGCTCCAGCAACATCCTGACCTTCGCGGTCACGCCTATCCCAGGGCCATGGCCCGAGCCCGAGGAATTTCCTATCCGCATTACCGAAGGCTTGGACGGGGCAGTACCCAATGGACCGAGCGTGAACGGCGGCCTGGAATGGGAGGGCGCCTATGCAGTCTTCGCGTCGCAGGCGTCGAACCTGGTCGCGGGCGATACCAACGATGCCTATGACCTGTTTGTTCGAGAGACATGCATAGGTATGGCGGATGGCTGCACGCCGACTACGATCCGCGCCGTGATGGGTACCGGGGGATCGGAGCCGAACGGCGATATCGGCGCGACCACAGACAACCCGGACGGCTCGCTGGCAGTGAGCTTCAATGCCCGATTCGTTGCTTTCGTATCATCGGCAAGCAACCTGGTGCCGAATGATACCAACGGCGTCGATGACGTCTTCCTGGTGAATACGTGCATGAGGCCTTGGACCTCCTGCACGCCGGGCGTCATTCGTGTTTCGCTCGGCAATGACGGCGCACAATCGGCGATGCCGGCAAGCTACCCGGCCGTCGCGGATGATGGCCGCTACGTCGCCTTTGTGAGCAGCGATCCCAACCTGGTCGCGGGCGATACCAACGGTGTGGCGGATGTGTTCCTGCGCGACACCTGCCGCGGGGCCGCGCCGGAGTGCACAACGAGCACGACGCGAGTTTCCGTCACGAACAGTGGCGGTGAAGCCAATGCGGCGAGCGGCGAAGCCGCTTTCACGGGTCGCTACGTCGCGTTCAGCTCGTTCGCGAGCAATCTTGTTGCAGGCGATACGAACGGAGCGCTGGACGTATTCCTCCACGATACCTGTCTCGGGGAAGCGGGCTGCGTGCCGTCGACGAAACTCGTTTCTGTTGGTTATCAAGGCGGCCCGGCCAACGGCGACAGCTGGGATCCGCAGGTGAGTTGGGGGTTGGCAGACTTTTATGGGCACGACCAGCACGGGCGCTTTGTCGTGTTCACCTCTGCGGCAAGCAATCTCGTCCCGGGCGACACCAACCATGCCTGGGACGTCTTCGAGCGTGATCTGTGTGCCGGCGAGCCTTTCTGTACTCCATCGACGACCCGAATCTCGGTGACCGAGAGTGGCGGACAAATCGCGGGTCATTCTTTTACCCCGGGCTTCTTGCGCTGGGACGGCGAGACTATAGCGTTTGTCAGCCAAGCGGACGGGGTCGTGACCGGAGACACCAATGGCATCGCGGACGTCTATAAACGGCATCATTGTCCAACTGGCGCGCCGGACTACTGCATCCCGGTAACTGAGCGCATGTCAGTTGGCACCGGAGGGGCGCAAACCGATGGCCCAAGCTATGCACCCCGGATGTCTCACTGTCCGTTTGGTGCGCATCTGATCACCTATATCTCCGAGGCCTCCAACATCACGCCGGATGCAGTACCGATCCCGAATGATGGCCTTATCTATATAGATCTGCCCTAGTTACAAGGCTGGCGTCAGCGGGGCGTCGTGTTCGCACGGCGCCCCGAAATTTTGCGAGCTAATGCATGAACGAGATGGATACTGTGCTTTAGTGCTTATGTAACTATTCTTCGGTATTTAGTCCCATCGAATACCGGAAGCCGATGCCGAAAACCCATACGTCGTAGTCGTACGGGTTGGCGCCCATCGTCAGCACGTTCGGGATCGTGTCGGGCGCCACACCTTCGAGACCCCAGTCCTCTGCTTCGAAACGCTCCCAGCGCGCGCTGAAGTCAAGGGCGAATCGCTCGGATACGTTGTAGCTAAGAGCGACCCTGAGGGAATCCATCGTCGACTCGAGCTCGGGCAACGGCTCGGGCGCAACTGTCTGGCCCGTGACAAGGATCTCGGTCTCGCCGTCGGACCGGGTGTAGTCGAACGTTAGGTCGACCTTCTCGCCGCTGACGCGGAAGCCGCCGCCGTAGTGCGTGAAGTCGTCGTCGTGGGATGCTTCCCAGGCCGGGCCGTTGAACGTCTCGCTGCCGAGTTGCAGCGATTCGAGCGCCTCGGATCCCGCGGTCACGTAGATCGACGAGGTTTCGCTAATGGCCCAGTTGAAGTCCACCGTGAAGCGGTCCTCGCTGCCCTCGAGAATGCCGAGTTCGGACCTCGAGAAGCTGTCTTCGGCCCAGAGGTAGGTCATGCCGATCGAGATGGGCGTTTCGACCAGTGATGCAGACAACCCGACCTCGGCGAACTCGCGGTAGCGATGCGCCAGGTTGTACTTGCGCATGAGCGGGTTCTGGCCGAACACGAGACCGAGATCGGTGTCGTACTCGTCGATTTCCCGGCTCGATGCGCCGCCCTTGAACGTCGCCTCGAGATTCGCTGTCGGCCGCCAGCGGAGCTTGCCCCAGCCCGTGTCCTCGGTCTGGCTCGCGACCTCCTGGAAATCGCGGTCGTAGTCGGTGCGGTCGTACCCGCCCGAGATCGTTACCGTATCGAACAGGCGGAAGTTGCCGCTCAGGTTCAGCCGGCCGCGTTCGAACGAATACGGAATATTCGGTTCCGGGTCGCCCGACGCGAACGCATCGGTGATGACGCGCTCCCAGACCTGCACAGGCGTGCCGTTGTCGCGTTCGTCATAGCGATAGGACAGGCGCAGGTTCAGCTTGCGGTGCGGCCGCGTCGTCAACGTGAGACCGTAGTTCGTCGTGTCGACCTTGCCGTCGATCGGGACTGGCAGGACCAGCGGCGCCGGAATCGTCGGGTTGATCGTCGGCAACAGCATGGTGTCGTTCTGTTCGCCCTGTCCCGAGGCAAGCGAGAACGCGAGAACCGTGTCCCATGCCTGCACCCGGAACGCGCCGGACAGCGAAACCTGCTGGAAGTCGTTGTCGGGCTCGAGCGCCAGGCGGCCCATGTCGGTGCCCGCAAACCCCGTGAACGGGTTGTCCCAGGTCACACCGTCGAGCTCGTTACGGTAGAACGAGCCGTAGTAGGCGAGCGTGACGTTGAACGACTCTCCCGCCCACGCGATGCCGGCGTCGAATCGATCGGTGTAGTCATCGACGGGCCGCGGCAGGTATGCGCCTGCCGTGAAGAACGAGCTGGATATCATGTTCGTGCCGTCCCGCTCCTGGCGGCGATAGTCGGCGTAGAACCTGAAGCTCTTCGACGCGCGGAAGTTGGCGCCAAGATCGAGGACCGTACGATCGAGCTCGATATTGTGCGGCACGAGGGCCGCCGCCAGCCCGGTCATGCCAGCGGTCGTGCCGGCGCGAACCCAGCCTGACGGCAGGGTCAGAATTTCGCCGTTCACGGTGTACGGGGTGACCGTGTCGCCGAATCGGCGGTACGGCAGCTCGCGGTAGCCGAGATCGATGCCGAAGCGCCCGGCCTTGCCGATGCCGAACTCGAAGACACGCGAGTCGAGACCGAGATCCTCGGCATACCAGGTCATCTCGGTGCCTTTCTCGTTGAGTGAGCGTCCCTGGCCGTTGACGTCGGCGTAGACGCCTTTTTCATCGAGGCCGGTACCGTTGCCGAATCGGGCAGCGTCCTCGCTGACATT
>JABAOE010000442.1_pt2 | contig 21265 bp, 18 predicted proteins | sample 7062141 | NCBI WGS metagenome assembly JABAOE01 (sample SAMN14538627, study PRJNA623070) | marine sediment metagenome | biome: marine biome [ENVO:00000428]; feature: marine pelagic biome [ENVO:01000023]; material: deep marine sediment [ENVO:00002113] | place: India: Gulf of Khambhat ... | reverse complement strand
GCGGCGCCTAGCACGAACTGCGGAATCGATATGAAGCGCTTGATGAACGGGTAAACGACGGTCAGGCCGGCGGCGATGACGGCGAGCACCTGCGCCGGGCGATTGAGCATCGCCGCCAGGCCGATCGCGACGAGCGCCAGGGCGATGAACAGGGTCAGCGCTTCTGCGGGTGCGACGGCGCCGGACGCAATCGGCCGCGCACGGGTGCGCTCGACATAGGGATCGATGTTGCGGTCGGCAAAGTCGTTCAGCACACAGCCGGCGGAGCGCATGACGATGACGCCGACGACGAAGACCGTGAATATCCCCGGATCGGGATGGCCCTCGCCGGCGAGCCACAGCGCCCACAGCGTCGGCCAGAGCAAGAGCCAGATGCCGATCGGCTTGTTGAGCCGCATCAGCTCGACATAGTTCCTGAGCTGCGTCAGGAAGCCCGGCGCGAGCGCAACCGCTGGTTTCTTTTTGACTGGAGAGTTTGCCGCCATCGTCTGCCAGGTGAGCTGTCGAGCCGGCACCGAGTCTACCTTATTTGATAATGATAGGAGTCGCCGGCCGGCGACGAAGAGTCGTCTCCAATCGGCCCACCCGGCAGGATATGGCCATCGATGCGCTACAATATCGTCCGTTGACCGCAGGAAGGTGGTACTCCCCGTCTGGCAGCGACAGAGGTGCGATAAGGCATAACAACAATGTCCCTGTTCTCGGAAATCAAGCGGCGCAACGTACTTCGAGTAGGCGTGGCATACCTGGTGGCCGCGTGGCTGATCGTCCAGATCACCGAGACGATATTTCCCCTGTTCGGTTTCGACGAGACGCCGGCTCGTATCGTCGTCATCGTCATGGCGATCGGCTTTCCGGTGGCGCTCATATTCTCCTGGGTATACGAGCTCACTCCTGACGGGCTTAAACTCGAAAGGGAAATCGATCGATCGAAATCCATTACCCATCACACGGGTAAGAGACTGGATCGCGCAATCATCGTGACCCTGGCTCTCGCGGTAACCTATTTTGCAGTCGACAAATTCGTGCTCGACCCTGCCCGAGATGAAGCGCTCGAGGAAGCCGTAACGGAACGGCTGCGCGACGAGATGCTTATCGATTCCTATGGCGACAAGTCGATCGCCGTATTGTCCTTCGTCAACATGAGTGAAGATGCCAGCAACGAGTATTTCTCCGATGGCATCTCCGAGGAAGTGCTGAATCTGCTCGCACGGATCCCGGAACTACGGGTGATATCCCGTTCGTCGGCATTCTCGTTCAAGGGCAAGGACGTCGCGATTCCGACGATTGCCGAGCAACTGAACGTCGCGCATGTGCTGGAAGGCTCGGTTCGCAAGTCCGGCAACACGGTACGAATCACGGCGCAGCTCATCGAAGCCCGAACCGACACCCACCTCTGGTCGGAAACATACGACCGGGAACTGGACGACATCTTCGCGATCCAGGACGAGATAGCGGCCACAGTGGTGGACAAACTCAGAGTGACATTGCTGGGCAGCGCGCCTAAATCTCAGCCGCTCGACGCCGAAGCGTATTCCTTGTTTCTCCAGGCTCGGGAGCTACGGCGGCTGCAAACAGCGGACAGTTTAAGAAGGGCGGAGGAACTATACAGGCAATCATTGGCCCTGGCGCCGGACTACGTGCCGAGTTGGATCGGCCTTAGCGCCGTTTATAGCAATCAGGTGATGACCGACCAGATTCCGTACGAGGAGGGTATGGCGCTGGCGCAAAGCGCTATTGAGAGAGCGCTGCAAATCGATCCAAATTCTGCTGCGGCCCTGGACAGCCTCGGCTGGATTCTCGAAAAGCAAAACAACGATCTGGCTCAGGCTGCTTCGTACGTTCAACGGGCGCTCGAGCTGCAGCCGCGCGACCTGGACGTACTGGCCAGTTCGGCGAGAATTCTGCAAAACCTGGGAAGGCTCGATGAGGCCGTCGTCATTCGGCGATATGTTACCGCTCGGGATCCGTTGAACCCCATTCGCTACAACAATATGGGCGCGCTGAACGTGTACAGCCGTAACTTCACCGAAGCCAGGGCCAATATGGTGCGAATCCTGGAGTTGAGCCCTGACTACCTCGGTGCAAGATACTTCGTTGGCCTGACCGACCTGTTGTTGGGCGATCCCGAATCGGCCCTCGCCAGTTTTGAGCGCGAGGGCGACGAAATCTGGCGGCTGAAAGGAATATCAATGGCCAATTATTCGTTGGGAAATCTCGAGATTGCCGACGAAGCGCTCGAAGAACTGATCACTATCGCTGGTGAGACGTGGCCGAGTGAGGTTGCTCACGTTTATGCGCTCCGAAAGGATCTCGACAATGCATTCAAATGGCTCGAACACGGTCTGGATACTTCCGGAGGATGGGCGGAGGAAAAGCTGAATCCATTGTTCGACAATCTGCGCGATGACCCGAGGTGGCTTGAGCATTTCGAGAAGCTCGGCGTTACCGATGCTCAACTCGCTGAAATCGAATTTGAGGTTGCGTTGCCAGCGCCTGATTCCGAGTAGAGAAGTGCTTGGTGGCTAAGCACTGGCTTGCTAAAGAGCATCGAGATTGAGTTGAACCGGGCAAGAGTAATTATCAGATTCACGATCGTAGCGGCTGCTCTTCTGGCATCCGCCTGCAGCCACCAGGCGCTGCAGCCGCCCGTCGCAGGCGATTGCCGAAATTCGGCGCTGACCGATTACGACGGTCTGGTCATCATCGCACCGCATCCGGACAATGAAGTGCTCGGATTTACAGGGCTGGCAGCTCTGTCTCGATGAGGAAACGCGCGCTGCAAAGCCGTTGGCCATCCATGTCTTCGAGACACAGCTGGGTACGGTTGGCCGAACGCCGGGCTTGCTTCCGGAGTCGCGAAAGGGATTACTCGACTGCTCGGCGTACCTGGGCTCATTTAGTCGCCGAACAGAGGTCTTCGTCGTCAGGGATTTTGCCGATCAGGTTTTGCGGCGCCGACGGCAGCTCGCCGCCTCAAACCTTCCCATAATGATGTGCATCGCCCAGCCAGCGGGTGACGATGTCCCTTTCCGCGCCCGGGTGGTCCGCGGCGATTACGGCAGCGGCTTTCTGGACCAGCGGCATCAGGTGGGCGTCGCGCACCAGGTTCGCGATGCGGTATTCGGGCAGGCCGGTCTGGCGCGTGCCGAGCAGCTCGCCGGGGCCGCGCAGCTCCAGGTCGCGTTGCGCGACGACGAAACCGTCATTGGTTTCCCGCAGCACGCCGAGCCGCGACTTCGCCAGCTGGCCGAGGGGTTGTTTGTAGAGCATGACGCAGTGACTCTGGTCGGCGCCGCGCCCGACCCGGCCGCGCAACTGGTGCAGCTGCGACAAGCCCATGCGCTCCGCGTTCTCGATGATCATCAGGCTCGCGTTCGGCACGTCGACGCCGACCTCGATGACCGTTGTGGCGACGAGGACATCGACGTCGCCAGCCTTGAACGCACGCATGACCTTCTCTCTCGTCGTGTTCTTCATGCGCCCGTGCACGAGCCCGACCGACAGGTTGTTCAGCGACTCGGTCAGCAGCTGGTGACTGGCTTCCGCCGCCTGGTAATCGAGGACATCCGACTCGTCGATGAGCGGGCAGACCCAGTAGGCCTGCTGGCCCTTCTCGCAGGCGTCACGCACACGCTCGATGACTTCATTCCGCCGCGTGTCGGGCAGGGCGATCGTCATCACCGGCTGCCGGCCCGGCGGCAACTCGTCGATGATCGAGGTGTCGAGGTCGGCGTAGGCAGCCATGGCCAGCGTCCGCGGGATCGGCGTCGCCGTCATGACGAGTTGATGCGGATGCCCGCTTCCGGATATGCCCTTGTCGCGCAATGCGACGCGCTGATGGACGCCGAAGCGGTGCTGTTCGTCGATGACGATCAGGCCGAGTTTCGAAAACTCGACGCCTTCCTGGAACAGCGCGTGGGTGCCGATCACGATCTGCGCCTTGCCCGAGCCGATCGCCTCCAGCGACATGCGTCGCTCCGCCTGTTTCTGGCTGCCCGACAACCAGGCGAGTTCGACGCCGAGGGTTTCGAACCAGCCACGAAAACTGGCCCAGTGTTGCTCGGCCAGCAGCTCGGTCGGCGCCATGATGGCCGCCTGTACGCCATGCGCCACCGCCTGGGCGCAGGCAGCGGCAGCGACGACGGTCTTGCCCGAGCCGACGTCTCCCTGAATCAGGCGCATCATCGGATGCGGTTCTTTCAGGTCAGCGCTGATTTCGGCGACGACACGATTCTGCGCCGTCGTCAGTGCGTAAGGCAGGCTGTCGATGAACTGCCGTTGCAGCGGCGGTCCGGGCTGGAGCGGAATGGCAGCCTCACGATTGGCGAGATTCCTGAGATGCCGCAGGCTCATGTAATGCGCAAGCAGCTCCTCGAACGACAGCCTCGCCTGGCAAGGGTGGGCACCCGATTCGATGCTCGCCAGATCGACATCCGCCGGCGGCGAGTGCAGGTAGGCGAGTGCGTCCGACAGCCTGGGCAAGCCGAGCTCTGCGACGATCTCCGCGGGCAGCAATTCCGCCGGCGGAGACTCGCGCATCATCGTCATCGCCTGGTTGACGAGATTTCGCAATCGCCCCTGCTGCACGCCCTCGGTCAGCGGGTAGACCGGCGTCAGCGCGTCATTGACCTCCGGGCTGCGGCCTTTGCCGAGAACGCGATACTCGGGGTGCACCATCTCGAGACCGACAGGTCCCGGCCGGACATCGCCATAGCAACTGACGGTGACGCCGCTCCTGAATTGCGCCTCCTGCTGACGGGAGAAGTAGAAGAAGCGCAAAGTCAGCTGGCCGCTGCCGTCGCCGAGACGTACCAGCAGGCTGCGCCGCCCACGGTAGACCGTTTCCGCGAGCAGCACCTCGCCGCTGGTCAGGCAACGCATCCCGGGCCGCAGTTCGCCAATCCGGTAAAGCGTCGTCCGGTCTTCGTAGCGCAAGGGAAGCAGGAACAGCAGGTCCTCGACGCAATGCAGGTCGAGCTTCGCAAGCGTCTTGGCGAGCGCGGGCCCGACACCCTTCAACACGGTCAACGGCGCAGACAGATCGCTCATTCGAACGGATTCGCTACCTCGAAATCAACAGGTCGCCTTCAGGCAGTTGCAAGACGAGGCGAAAGCGCTCGAGGTAGCGACGTGTGAACGGCAGTACATGCGCATTTCTCATTCGCTTTCAACATGGTATTGCAGTGGCTGAAGACGAGCGTGCTCGGGACTACAAGGCTAAAACCGCCTCGGCTTCGATGTCCGTGCCCATCGGCAGCGAAGCGACGCCGATGGCCGCGCGCGCGGGATAGGGCTCGTTGACGTACTGAGCCATCACTTCGTTGACCGTGGGGAAGTTGGCGAAGTCGGTAATGAAGATGGTCAGTTTGACGGCCTGGTCGAGGCTGGCGCCTGCCGCCTCCGCAACGGCCTGCAGGTTCTGGAACACGCGATGCGCGCGGTCCGAGAATTCGCCTTCCACGAGCGTCATCGTCGCCGGGTCCAGCGGGATCTGGCCCGACATGAAGAGCAGATCGCCGGTGCGTACCGCCTGGGAATAGGTGCCGATCGCGGCGGGCGCGCTGTCGGTGTGAATGATGTCTTTACTCAATGTTATCTCCAGACTTTGCTTGTTATTTGCTGTCCCTGCTGACGCGCAGGACGTTGTGCATTTTTTTGACGTTGCGGATGATGCGCGCGAGATGCGTGCGGTCTTTCACCTGCAACAGGAAGATCATCCCCGATACGTCCGGATGAGAGTTGATGACCGACACTTCTTCGATGTTCGAACCCGAGTCCGCGATGACCGCGGCGACTTCGGCGAGTACGCCGGTCTTGTTGACCGTCTCCACCTGGATCTGGCTGGTGAAGTCACGATCGACGTCGGCTTCCCAGCTGACGGTCAGCCACTTCTCGGGCTGTTTGCGGAAGTTGATCAGGTTGCCGCAGCTGTTCCTGTGAATGACCACGCCGCGACCCGAACTCAGGTAACCCATCACGTGGTCGCCCGGAATCGGGTGGCAGCACTTGGCATAACTGACCACCATGCCCTCTGTACCCGCAATGACGAGGCTGGCCGGCGCCGGTTCCTCGTCAGTGGATTTTTCGCCAACCAGGAAGCGCGCCGTCAACGGCGCGAGGCGCTCGCCGAGACCAATCTGTGCATACAGGTCGCTGGCATGCTCGAGGCCGAGCTCGTCCAGCGCCTCCCGCAGCCTGACCTTGCCGACTTTTCGTAATGACGAGCCGGCGTCCTTGAGCGAACGGTCGAGCAGCCGCTTGCCGAGGTCTTCGGATTCGCTGGCGCGCATGTTCTTCATGTACTGGCGGATCGCGGATCGCGCTTTGGCCGTCGTGACGAAGGTCACCCAGTTCGGGTTCGGCTTGGCGCCGCGCGCGGTAATGATTTCCACGGTCTGGCTGTTCTGCAGCGTCGTCCGCAACGGCACGAGCGTGCGGTCCACTTTTGCGGCGACACAGCGATTGCCGATATCCGTGTGCACGGCGTAGGCGAAGTCGACGACCGTCGCGCCCTTCGGCAGGGGCATGATGTCGCCTTTCGGCGTAAAGACGTAAATCTTGTCGGGAAACAGGTCGACCTTGACGCTCTCGAGGAATTCCTCGGAGGTGCCGGTGCGCTGAATTTCTTCGAGCCGGGCCAGCCAGTCGCGAGCCCGGACCTGCGGCGTCGCGGTGGTCTTGTCGATGGCCTTGTACTGCCAGTGCGCGGCAACGCCGGCTTCGGCGACGCGGTCCATGTCGGCCGTGCGGATCTGCACTTCGAGCGGCAGGCCCTTGGGGCCGAACAGGGTTGTGTGCAGTGACTGGTAGCCGTTGATGCGCGGAATCGCGATGTAATCCTTGAAGCGGCCAGGCATCGGCTTGTAAAGGCTGTGCACGATGCCGAGCATCCGGTAGCAGGTGTTGACATCGTCGACGATGATCCGGAAGCCGTAGACGTCGACGACATCGCTCAGCAGCCGCTTCTTATCGGCCATTTTCTTGTAAATGCTGTAGAGGTGCTTTTCGCGACCGCGCACCTCGCCCTCGATGCCCTCTTCGTCCATCGCCTTCATGATGCTCTCGGAAATGCGCTTGACGATCTGCCGCTGGCTGCCTTTGCTGCGTTTCAGCGCGTTCTGCAGGACCGAGTAACGGAACGGGTACAGGTACCTGAAGCCAAGATCCTCCAGCGCGACCTTCATGTGGTTGATGCCGAGTCGGTTCGCGATAGGCGCGTAGATCTCGAGCGTCTCACGGGCGATGCGGGCCTGTTTGTCGCGCGGCATGGCCTCCAGGGTCTCCATGTTGTGCAGCCGGTCCGCCAGTTTGACGAGGATCACGCGAATGTCCTCTATCATCGCCAGCATCATCTTGCGGAAGCTCTCGGCCTGCGCTTCCGCGCGGCTGTTGAAATGCATCTGGTCGAGCTTGCTGACGCCGTCGACAAGATTGGCGACCTCGGCGCCGAATTGCGCTTCGATCTCTGCGGTCGTGATCTCGGTGTCTTCGATGACGTCGTGCAGGATCGCGGCGACGATGGTCTGCGCGTCGAAGTGCATTTCGGCAAGCGTGCCCGCGACTGCGACCGGGTGGGAGATGTAAGGTTCGCCCGACATCCGGGTCTGGCCCTTATGTGCCACGGCGCCGAACTCATAGGCGCTCATCACCTGCTCGATGTGCTCGGCAGGCATGTAGGACTCCAGCGTTTCGACGAGCCGCTTTAGATCTTTGCTACGTCGCGGAGACGTACCAGGCAGTTTCGACAGGAGGGCGGCCGCGTAGTCCATACGTCCATATTAACGCTTCGCCGCCGTTTGTGGGCGCGCTTCGACCGCTGTCAGTCGCCGATTGAAATACCCCGCATGGGCAGGATGTCATCGGCGACTTCGGTCTGCAGAAACTCGTCGGTGGACGGCTGTTCGATCTCTTCCAGGATCGCCGGCGTAATATGGCCTTCGGCAATTTCGCGCAGGGCAATGACCGTGGGCTTGTCGTTCTCGAGTTCGACGAGCGCGTCGGCGCCGTGCGCCACGCGCCGCGCCCGCTTGGCGGCAACGAGCACCATTTCAAAGATGTTGTCTATGTTTTCAAGACAATCCTCGACCGTAATTCTGGCCATTGATTCCTGACTCCAAATTCTATAAACGGGCCGGCCCGGCGGGCGCTTTTCAAACCCAAGACCCACCAGTCTATCGCATCTGGACGATCCTAAACCAGTATATTTTTGACCTGCTCGATCAGCGCCGGGCTCCGGATCCGCGACGCCTCGCCCTCCCCGGCGAACACGGCCTCGAGATCCAGCGTGGCCCGGTCGAGGTCGTCATTGATGATGACGTGGTCGAATTCGTCCCAGTGGGACATGTCGCCAAGGGCATCGCGCAGGCGACGCGCAATGACTTCATCGGAATCGGTCCTGCGTCCGCGCAGCCGTCGTTCGAGTTCGGGTCGCGACGGCGGCAGGATGAAGATGGTGACGCATTCCGGCATCGCCTTGCGCACCTGCTGCGCGCCCTGCCAGTCGATCTCGAGGATTACGTGGTGGCCGTCGGCCAGGTGCTTCTCGACCTGCGAGCGGCTCGTGCCGTAAAAATTATCAAACACCTCGGCCGATTCGAGCAGCTCTCCTTCGGCCTTCAGCCGGTCGAACTCCGCTTTGTCGACAAAGAAGTAGTCGCGGCCATGCTTCTCGGTTTTGCGCTTGGGCCGGGTGGTGTAGGAAATCGAAAACTTCAGCGCCGGATTGCGATCGACCACCGCCTTGACCAGGGTCGTCTTGCCCGCGCCCGACGGCGCGGCGATCACGAAAAGTGTTGCTTCACCGGCCACGGTCTACTCTACGTTCTGGATCTGCTCGCGCATCTGTTCGATCAGCACCTTCAGGTCGACGGCCGCCCTGGTGGTCTCGGTATCGGCCGACTTCGAACCCAGTGTGTTGGCTTCGCGGTTCAGTTCCTGCATCAGGAAGTCGAGACGTCGGCCGACCGGCTCGTCGCTGCCGAGCGCCGTCCGGACTTCACTGACATGACTCTCGAGCCGGTCGAGCTCTTCGTCGACATCGAGTTTCTGGGCAATGAGCGCAAGTTCGGTTTCCAGACGCGCCGGATCGGCCTCGACGTCGAGCTTGTCGATGCGCTCCTGCTGCTTGGCGCGTACCGCGTCCAGGACCGCGGGCATCCGCGCCCGCACCGCAGCCGCGATGGTCAGGATGTCCTCGAGGCGGCCGTCGATCATGCTACGGATGCGCTCGCCCTCGCTGGAGCGCATCTCGACCATCGCCTGCAGGGCTTTGTCGACGATGGCCGCCGCCTCGGCGAACAGCGGCTCCGTCTCGATCTCCGGTTCGACGACGACACCCGGCCAGCGCAGGACGTCGATCGGGTCCAGCGCGTGGGCCTCGGGAAGCAATTCGGAAATCTCACCCGCGCGGGCTGCGAGCTGCTGGACGAGGGCGTCGTTGACGCTGAGTTCTGCAGTCGCCGCCTTGCCGCGCTTCAGGTAGACGAAGCACTCCACCTTGCCGCGCTTGAGCGACTCCCCGATACGGTTACGCAGCTCGATCTCCTTCGCCCGCAGCTCATCCGGCAGGCGAAACTGAATGTCGAGGAACCGGTGATTCACGGCGCGCATCTCGCAGGTCATCGTGCCGAACGGCGTGTCAGCCGTCTCGCGGGCAAAGCCGGTCATACTGTTCAACATCGAAAACCCCGGGGTACAGAAGCGGTTGAAATGCAATTACTGGCGATCCATCACAGTCGGGGTTTGCCGGCCCCGAGATAATGGAACGGTCAATCTGCAGCGTGCAGATACGGTAGATTTGCTGGTTTTGTTTATTGGGACATTTATTTTAAGCTGGCCGGCCGACTCGGACCAGCATAAACCGGAAGATTGAGGGTCAACCGTCCGCGAATGAAAATCGAATACGCAAAAGTATCCGCACTGGGCGATCGCCAGGATAACCAGGACCGGGCCGCGGTCATCGTTGCCGATGACGCCGCGATCATGCTCGTATTCGACGGCATGGGCGGGCACTCGGACGGCGCTGTGGCCGCCGAGGTCGGCCTGAATACGGTGCAGGAGCAGTTCACGTCGACCAGCCTGCCGATATTCGATCCGCAAGGGTTCCTGTACATGGCGCTGTCGCGGGCGCATGACGAAGTCGTCCGGCTCGGCGTCGACCAGGAAGTCGACTTCCGGCCGCGAGCCACCTGCGCCATTTGCCTGATCCAGGAAACCGGCAGCTGGTGGGCGCATATCGGCGACAGTCGCATCTACCTGCTGCGCAATGGCGAGGTCATGTCGCGTTCGCGCGATCACAGCCATGTCGAGGTGCTTATCCAGGAAGGCGCGATCACGGAAGAAGAAGCGCTCGATCATCCGATGCGAAATTTCGTCGAATGCTGTATCGGCGGGGACGCGCCGGTGCCGGACATGAGCATCACGCGCAAGAAGCCGCTTGAGGACGGCGACGTGCTGCTCGCCTGTTCGGACGGCCTCTGGTCGGGCATGAACGACACTGAAATTGCGGAGATTTCGACTCACCGGACCATCGGTCTCGCCGAGAATCTGAAGGCGCTCAGCATGAAGGCGCTGCGGATGAACGCCCCGTACAGCGATAATACGACCGGCACCGCAATCCTCTGGCTGGGCGACTAGCCGTCCCTGCGCTGGCTCAGGCGAGCGCGGTACCGCGTTAAAATCTCCTCAAAATATGCGCGTATTTATGTATACACTGCTTTTTTCGTCGATTTTGCCTTGTCCTGCGCTCGCCTGAGCCAGCGGACAGACGGCCAGCAATTCATTTCAGGGGAATGTGGTCATGAGACCCAGTGGTCGTGCAGCGGACGAACTGCGGCCGGTGCAGTTCATTACCGATTTCACCCGCCACGCGGAGGGCAGCGTCCTGGCCGAGTTCGGCGGCACGCGCGTGCTGTGCACCGCCAGCGTCGAAGGCCGGGTGCCGCCCTGGCTTCGCGGCCAGGGCGGCGGCTGGGTCACCGCCGAATATGGCATGCTGCCGGGCTCGACGCATACGCGATCCGGCCGCGAAGCCGCGCGCGGTAAACAGTCCGGCCGCACCCAGGAAATCCAGAGACTGATCGGCCGGTCGCTGCGGGCGGCGACCGATCTCGGCGCGCTGGGCGAGCGAACCGTGACCCTCGACTGTGATGTGTTGCAGGCTGACGGCGGCACGCGTACGGCTGCGATCAGCGGCGCCTTCGTCGCGTTGCAGATCGCGATGAACCGGCTCTGCAGCAGGCGCGAACTGAAGAAGAATCCCGTGCACGGGCATATCGCCGCCGTCTCGGTCGGCATATTCAACGGCACGCCGATACTCGATCTCGATTATGTCGAGGATTCCGAAGCAGAGACCGACATGAATATCGTCATGAACGATCTCGGCAAATTCGTCGAAGTCCAGGGCACGGCGGAAGGACATGCGTTCGACCGCATAGAGTTCGATGCGCTGCTCGGTCTTGCAAGCAAGGGCGTGGATGAAATCATCAGCGCCCAGGTCGAAGCGATCGAATCAGCAGATTAATCGTCGTGCAAAAGATCGTCCTGGCTACCGGCAACGTCGGCAAGATCCGCGAGATTGCCGAGCTTTTTTCCTGCATCGATGTGCAGGTCGTCGCGCAGTCGGACTTCGGCATCGAGTCCCCCGAAGAGACGGGGGGCACGTTTGCAGAGAACGCATTACTGAAAGCCCGCTTCGCGGCGGCGCGTTCGGGTTTGCCGGCGATGGCGGATGATTCGGGCATTTGCGTCGACGCGCTCGGCGGTCGGCCGGGCGTACGCTCCGCCCGCTTCGCCGGCGAGGATGCGACCGATGACGACAACCTGGACCTGTTACTGCAGGAGCTCGAGTCCGTCAGCGACGCGGAGCGTGGCGCGGGCTTTCACTGCGCGGCCGTGCTTGCCTGGCCCGGCGACCAGCATGAACCGATCGTGATCGAGGAAGTCTGGCGCGGCGTAATCCTGCACGAGCGACGCGGCGAGGGCGGCTTCGGCTACGACCCCGTGTTCCTCGATCCGGACAAGCAGAAGACGGGCGCGGAGATGAGTCGCGACGAAAAGAATGCAATCAGTCATCGTGGCAAGGCCTTTCGACGCCTGCGGGATCGCCTGCAGGAGCTGACCGAGGCCGGCTGATGGACCGTGAACTCCCGCCGCTGTCGCTTTACATTCATATTCCCTGGTGCGTGCGCAAATGTCCGTACTGCGACTTCAACTCGCATAAGGCCGGCAACGACGCGCCCCGTGATCGCTATGTCGCCGCCGTCGTTGCGGACATCGAGCGGGAGGCGCAAGCCGGCGCGGGCCGAACCGTCGGCACGGTCTTCATCGGCGGCGGCACGCCGAGCCTGTTCGCGCCTGCGCAGATCGACACGATCCTCGATGCCTGCCGACGGCATGCGGCGCTCGCGCCGGACTGCGAGATCACGATGGAGGCCAATCCCGGCACCGTCGAGCACGGCAGTCTTCGCGACTATCGCGAAGCAGGCGTCACCCGGCTGTCGATCGGCGCGCAGAGCTTCGATGCCCGGATGTTGCAGGCGCTCGGCCGCATCCACGGGCCCGATGAGATCGTCGATACTTATGACGAAGCCCGGGACGCCGGCTTCGACAGCATCAACATCGACCTGATGTTTGCGCTGCCCGGCCAGGATTTACGCGGTGCGCTGGCAGATATCGAATCGCTGATCTGTTTGTCGCCGCAGCACGTCTCCTGGTACCAGCTGAGCCTCGAACCGAACACCGTCTTCTACCGACAACCGCCGCTCGGCCTCCCCGACGCGGATCTCGCCTGGGAGATACAGCTGGCCGGCGGCCGCCTGCTTGCCGATGCGGGCTACCAACAATACGAGATTTCTGCGTTCGCCAAACCCGGCCAGCGCTGTCTGCACAATCTCAACTACTGGCAGTTCGGCGACTATCTCGCGGCAGGCGCCGGGGCGCACGGCAAACTGAGCCACCGCGATGGCAGCGTCCGTCGCTATCGCAAGCCCGCCAATCCGCTCGCCTACATGGAACAGGTGGAGTCAGGCCGGAGCGATCCCGCCGCGACCGTCGTGAACGACGCGGACCTCGGCTTCGAGTTCATGCTCAACGCGCTCAGGCTGATCGACGGGGTGCCGGTATCGCTGCTGGAGGCGCGTACCGGGCTGCCGGCAGAAACGCTGGCGAGCGAAATCGATGCCGCCGTCGGCGACGGCCTGCTGGTCGATCCTGCCCATGGACAGTTTCGGCCGACGGCCGACGGCTTGCGGCTGCTGAACGAGCTGCAGGCGCGTTTTCTGCCCTGAGCCGGGTCCGCCTCGGCGCCTGGTCGGGCCGCCCCGGGCCGCCCAGCCGCTGTCGGGCGTTATGCACAAGGCACATCGTCTGCTAAAAATTCGGGCAAATAAGCGCGGATTTTCAGCCGGGCCCTGCAGAAGGCAATATAAGCTATTGATAATAAAAGTAATATAAAATTGGACACAAAATAGACATATTCGCAACTGTCTTTTAAAAACCCCGACTTACGGTACTCGTTCAATTTTTCTTCACAGAGTTATCCACAGGATTTGTGGATAACATAAGGCCGCCGCCGACGGACTTGCGGTAGCCAGTCCGTCGCTATATGCTACGCGCCCTTTTTCCAGCGCTTGGCCCGAACAGGAACACCAAAATGAAAGCCGATATCCACCCCGACTACAACGACATCAAGGTCACCTGTAGTTGCGGCAACGAGTTCACCACTCGCTCGACGCTTGGTGAAGACCTGGCCATCGAGGTCTGCTCGGCCTGTCATCCGTTCTACACGGGCAAGCAGAAAATCGTCGACACTGGCGGTCGCGTCGACAAATTCCGCCGCAAGTACGGGATGGGCTAGCCGAAGACTTGGCTCGCTCAAGGCAGAACCACGAAGTTTCACCAATTGCTCGCATCTCCGGCTTTCGGCAACATTCACTGTTGCGGGCCGGCGCTTTGTCACGCCCGGAATAATCGAAGGTTAATGGACTTATGACCAAGGAAGTATTCACGCTTACCAGCCCTGACGGCACGACAATGGAACTGCCTGTCCGCAAGGGTACGACCGGTCCGGACGTCATCGAGATCGGCCGCCTCTATGCCGAGCAGGGGGTGTTCACCTACGACCCCGGCTTCGTGTCCACGGGCAGCTGCGACAGCACGATTACCTACATCGACGGCGAGGACGGCGTGCTCATGTACCGCGGCTACCCGGTGGAGCAGCTTGCCAAACAGTCCAATTTTATCGAGGTCGCCTATCTCCTTTTATACGGGGAGTTGCCGACCGCGGATGAGTTCGACGAGTTCGAAACCTTGATCACCCGGCACACGATGCTGAACGAGGGCATGCTGCGCTTCTTCACCGGTTTTCGCTATGACGCGCATCCGATGGCCGTCGTGTCGGCTGTCGTCGGCTCGATGTCCGCCTACTATCACGACACGATGGACGTCAATAATCCGGAGGCGCGCGAGGTGTTCACGCATCGCATCATCGCGAAACTTCCGACCATTGCGGCTGCGGCGCACAAGCTGACCGCAGGCCAGCCGTTTATCTATCCGCGCAACGATCTGAGCTATGCCGAGAACTTCCTGCGCATGCTGTTCGCCGTACCGGCGGAAGAATACGAGATCGACGAGGTCGCCGCCGAGGCGCTCGACCTGTTGTTCATCCTGCACGCCGACCACGAGCAAAACTGCTCGACTTCGACGGTCAGGATGGCGGGCAGCTCCGGCGCGAACCCTTATTCGGCAATCGCAGCCGGCATCGCGGCGCTCTGGGGTCCGGCCCATGGCGGCGCCAACGAAGCCGTGCTCCGTATGCTCAAGGAAATCGGCGACGCGAAGAACATCCCGAAATTCGTCGCCAGGGCGAAGGACAAGGACGACCCGTTTCGGCTGATGGGCTTCGGGCACCGCGTTTACAAGAATTTCGACCCGCGTGCGACGATCATTCGCGAGATGTGCCACAAGGTGCTGCAGAAGGTGGGCCGCACGGATTCGCCACTGTTCGAGCTTGCCCTGGAACTGGAGCAAGTGGCGCTCAACGACGACTACTTCATCGAGAAGAAGCTGTATCCGAACGTCGACTTCTACTCCGGCATCATCTACCGGGCGCTCGGCATCCCGACATCGATGTTCACGGTGATGTTCGCGATCGGCCGTACGGTGGGCTGGGTAGCCCACTGGCGCGAGATGATTACCGATCCGCACGGTCGGATCAGCCGTCCGCGTCAGCTGTACTCCGGTCCGCCGAAGCGCGACTACGTCCCGGTCGAGAAACGTAAGTAGTGGTCGGCTGCCCTTCGGCAGTCGACTCCTTTTCCTTGTTCCCCAAAGTATCCGCACGGTGACAGCGTGCCGCCGCTCTGTGTCGGTGGTCGTGGGTCTGCATGCCGGTTGGCGAGGGCGAGACCTCGGGAACGTTGCTTTCCCGAAGTAAAGCGCAGGCCACGCAGTGGCCGAGCCATGAGGGATGGGAATGCGCCGCGATAACGGCCCCGACCTGTGACCTAGTCGTCGTCGAGCAGTTTCTGCACGGCTGCGGCGTCGGCACGCTTCATCGGCCGGCCGTCGACCGGGCTGATCGGCGCCTGCCGCATGCCGTCGACCGGGAACACCGTTGCCTCGACCGCAAGGTCGCTGTGCAGGAATCGATACCCGGCAAATGTCTCGACACAGTCGCGCCGGCTTTTGAGTCGCCGCTCGTAGGGCTTGTAAGCCAGCTGGTTCTCGTCGAGCTTCATCGCGATGAGTTCGGGCGTGTCGGAGAACACGTGCAGGTTGACTGCCGAGTTGGCTGCGGCAGTGCCGTGCAGGACCGGGCCGACGAGGCGCGGACTGAAGGGCGAGAGGATCTCCATGGCCGAGAGCGCCACGCGGCGGAAGGATTGCAACAGATCGGTATGGGACTCGCGTCCGAACAGCTGGAGATGCTCGCCGACGGCTTGCTGGATTTCGCTGTTGCCGGGCAGTGAGCCCCGCTCTTTCAGGCCGAGTCTTTCGGCAGCCTTGGTCTTGGCGACGCGGAAATCCTGGATGCCCTGTTCGACGATGATGCGTGCGGCTTCCTGGGCGAGCATCTTGCGTGCGCGATCATTATTCGAAACCTTTCGCTTGCCCATGCCGCTGGCTCCTTTTCAGCGTCGCTAGAACAGATCGGTCGATTCGTCCGAAGTGTTGAAGATGTCCGGGACGGCGTCGTCTATTTCACACTCAGGCGTCATGTCCTCGCGGAAGTATTCGAACATCACGTCCTCGAATGGCGTCGATGCATCGGCAGGACAGCCTGTCGTTTTCGAGATGCGCACGCTGACGATTCCCTCCGGTATGTCCAGCCGGTGGTTCGGCATGCCCTTGAAGGCGTTCCTCGCAAACTCGATCCAGATCGGCAGGGCCGTGCGCGAACCCTCCTCGCGCGGTCCGAGCGCCGAGTCATCGTCATAGCCCACCCACACCACGCCGACGATGTCGGCGTTGAAACCCGCGAACCAGGCGTCGCGCCGGTCGTTGGATGTCCCGGTCTTGCCGGAGAGGTCGGACCGCCCAAGGACGCGCGCGCGAACGCCAGTGCCGCGGCGGATGACGTCGCGCATTGCGTCCTGGATCAGGAACGCATTCTGCGGGCTGATGATGCGTTCCGCGACCTTGACGTCCGCGAACAGCTCCGGAGCGACCGTCGCATCCGGCTGATACGACTCACCCATGTCAGCCATCTGTTCCAGGGATACGAGGCCGTCGCCATAAAAATCCTGGTAGGCGGGATCGAGATCGTCGATAGTCACTGCGCCACCGGCGTTGCTCCAGCTGTCGGAATCGCGGCCATCATCGGTCGGCTTGCCGACAAGCTTCGGGTCCGTTACCGGCGGTTGCGTGCCGGACACCTTGTCGGCGCCCGGCAAGTGGACCGGGAACTGCGGCTCCGGTCCGACCGGTAGCGGCGGCTCCTCCGCAGGTTCGCACTCGGGACAGACAACCAGCGGATCCGCCCGGTAGAGTATTTCGCTGCTCGGGCCGATGATCGCGTCGATGACGTACGGCTTGACCGCGTAACCACCATTCGCAAAAGTCGCATAAGCCTGGGCCATGTCCAGCGGCGATGCGTTGCCGCCGCCGAGCGCGAGCGAGCCGTTTCTCGGCAGCGCCGCATCATTGAAGCCGAAAGGCCGCAGGTGATTGATCGCGTTGCCGATGCCGGTGTTGTTGAGCAGCAGTCGCACCGACGCCAGGTTCATCGAACGCACCATCGCTTCGCGCACCCGCTGATCGCCATAAAAACGGCCACTGTAGTTCACCGGTCGCCACAGGCGTTCGAGCGCGGCCGAGCTGATCACGACGGGAGAATCCGGAACGATTGTCGCCAGCGTATTGCCGTGCTCGAGTGCGGCCGAGTAGATAAAGGGTTTGAACGACGAGCCCGGTTGCCGCGCTGACTGCACGGCACGATTGAACTTGCTGAGAGAAAAATCGAGGCCGCCGACAAGGCTCGTGATGGCGCCATCCTGCGGATCGACCGAGACGATGGCGGCCTGCGCGGTCGGCAATTGCGCAAGCGCCCAGCCGCCGATCGTTATCGGCATGACATAGATAATGTCACCGGCAGCGAGCACGTCGGTGACGGCTTCGGGCGGCGGGCCTGTCGTTTCGCGATCGACGTAGGGGCGCGCCCACTTGATGCCGTGCCAGGCGATCGTCGATGGAATGCCGTTCTGCAGGACGATATCGACGCTGTTGTCTTCGTTGAGCGCAGTGACCAGCGCGACCTCGAGTTCGGCCGGATTGCCGTAATCCTGCAGCTGGCGCCGGAGTTCCTCGGGCCAGTCCTGGTAATCGGCGGCGAGGATCTCCGGCTCGAGTTCCAGTGACTCGATCGGGCCGCGATAACCGCGTCGACGGGTGAATTCCAGCAGGCCGTTCCTGACTGCATAGCGCGCCGCGGACTGCAGGCGGGAATCGAGCGTGGTAATGACGCGATAACCGGCGGAGTAGGTATCCTCGCCGTAGCGCACCAGCATTTCACGGCGGACCATCTCCGCGACGTATGGCGCCGACAGCTCGTTCTTGGTGCCGTAAAGTCTCGATTCGAGCGGGTATTCCAGCGCTTCTTCGAGCTGGCGTTCGTCGATGTAGTCGAGCTCGTGCATCCGGTTCAGCACGTAACGGCGGCGCATCTCGGCGTTCGCCGGACTGCGTACCGGGTTGTACTCGGAGGGCGCCGGCAACACGCCGGCCAGGGTGGCCGCTTCCGCGATATTGATCGCGGTCAGCGGTTTGCCGTAATAGACCTGCGCGGCGGCCGCGACGCCGTAAGCCCGCTGACCAAAAAACATCTTGTTCAGGAAGAGCGCCATGATCTCTTCCTTGGTAAAGGTCTTCTCGATCTGCCAGGCGAGGAAGGCCTCGCGCAGCTTGCGCGTGAACAGCTGCTCGCGGGTCAGAAAATAATCGCGCGCAAGCTGCTGGGTGATGGTGCTGCCACCGCCGGAAATCTCGCCGCTGGTGATCAGCCTGACGAGCGCGCGCAGGATGCCCTGGTAATCGATGCCCGGATGTTCGAAGAACCGGCCGTCCTCGGCCGACACGAAGGCGTCCACGACGAAAGGCGGCAGGTCATCCCAGGTCACGAGGATGCGGCGCCGCTCGCCGACTTCCTCGATCAGGCGGCCGTCACGACTGTAGATCCGCAACGGAATCTGCAGGGGTATCTCGCGGATGGTCTCCGCTGGCGGCAGGCTCGGCGACACATAATGATAGGCGCCGATGACGGTGGCAGTCGCCGCCATGACGACGCTGACCCCCAGGCCCAGGACGAGCACCGACCAGCGCGCGATGCGTCGTCTCCTGCTCGGGGAGCGGGACGTTTCGTTGCTCGAATATCGTTCCTGCATGATCCTGCTTGCTTCCGGACAGGGGCGGCCGACGTGCCCAACATCAAATGTCGTCGGACCCTGCCGGACTGCTTCACGGTGATGCTGATGCCCAAATGTGGCAATCCGGTGGCGCGGGGCTCGCCAGGGTGCCCCGGACCTGAGCGGATGATAGCCACGTTTATCTTCCGCCCGCAACGAAAACCGGCCGTGAGCTTGCCGGGAGCTGTTTTCTGACGAGACCTGCCGATGCCGACCAGTTCACGGAACGGAGCCGGCCGCGTTAGTAACATAAGGGTCGCTTGGAACTCCATGAATCGTGAGCAAAGTCACGTTTTATTTAACATTTTATTGATATATAGTTAAATCGATTTGCTGAGCTTGGGCCGAAAATTGCTCTGCAACTCACCGACTTAGAAGGATATTTACGTGTTTTTTGGAAAAAAATCACAGCCTCTGCTAGGTCTCGACATAACGACGTCATCGGTGAAGCTGATCGAGCTGTCGCAGAGCGGAAAACGCTTCCGTGTCGAGTCCTATTCGGCAGAGCCCACTCCGCCAAGTTCGGTTAACGAAAAGGCAATTGTGGATGCCAAAGCCGTCGGAGAAGCCATCCGCCGGGCCGTCAAACGTGCTGGCGCCAAAGCCACCGATGTCGCCATCGCGATCAGCGGTGACGCGGCGATCACCAAGGTCATCCAGATGCCGTCGAGCCTCTCCGAACGAGACCTCGAGGGCCAGGTCGAAATCCAGGCCGACCAGTACATCCCGTTCCCGATGGAGGAAGTCAGCTTCGACTATGAGATCGTCGGCCCGAACGAGAACGATCCCGAGCTGCTCGATGTCCTGCTGGTCGCGACGCGCACCGAGAACGTCGAACAGCGGCAGTCGGCGGTGCAGGCTGCGGGCCTGAGCGCCCAGATCGTCGACGTCGAAGCCTTCGCGCTCGAGAACGCCTGCCAGCTCCTCAGTCACCAGATTCCCGACGCAGGCGCCGATCAGTCGGTTGCCATCGTCGATATCGGGGCGAGCAGCACGACCTTCAGTGTGCTGCAGGACCTGAAGGTCATCTACACCCGCGACTTCGCGTTCGGCGGGCAGCAGCTGACGGAAGAAATCATGCGCACCTACGGCCTGTCAATGGAAGACGCCGGGCGCGCCAAGAAGCAGGGCGGCCTGCCGAGCAACTACCAGCCGGAAGTGCTCGAGCCGTTCGTCGACGACATGACGCAACAGGTCAGCCGCTCATTGCAGTTCTACCTGGCCTCGGGCGGCGGCAGGGAGCAACCGGACATGATCCTTGTCTGCGGTGGCTGCGCCAACATCCCGGGCATAGCAGACGTCATCTCCAGCCGGGTCGGCATCCCGACGGAAGTCGGCGATCCGCTCGGGCAGATGAAGATCTCGTCCAAGGCCAAGTCACAGGGCGTTCATAAAGACGCAACCGCACTCCTGACCGCCTGCGGGCTCGCACTGAGGAGCTTCGACTAAGATGCCACGCATTAATCTACTTCCCTGGCGCGAAGCCGAGCGCAAGAAAAGGCAACAGGACTTCATGGTTGCCCTCGCCGGTGCGGTCATCGCCGCAGCCGGAGTGGTCGGCCTGACCTTGTTCATGTTCGTGCAGATGATCGACGGACAGGTGGCGCGCAACCAGCGCCTCGAGGCAGAGATCGCGGAGCTCGAGAAGAGCATCACCGAGATCGACAGCCTGGAGCGCCAGAAGGAACGCCTCCTGGCGCGCATGGATATCATCGAGCAGCTGCAGCGCAGTCGCCCGGAGATCGTGCACCTGTTTGACGAGATCACCCGGCAGATGCCCGAAGGCGTCTACCTGAACGGCATGACGCAGCAGGGTAGCTCCATCGAGCTCAAGGGTATCGCACAGTCGAGCACGCGCGTGTCCGCGCTGATGCGGCAGACGGACCAGTCGCAGTGGTTGACGGATCCGAGCGTCACGAAGGTGGAAACGACCGAGCAGGGCCCTGCCAGGCAGGCCGAGTTCGTGGTCACCTTGAAACAGACCAGTCCTCTGGCTGAAGAGGAGGAAGGGTTATGAATTTCCTCGAAGAACTGCAAAGCCTCGATGCGAATGACATCGGCCGCTGGCCGTTCATGTTCCGTGCCGGCGTCATCGGCATCGTGTTTGCGGTCGTTGTCGGCCTCGGCATCTACTGGATGATTATCGAGGACAAGTATCCGGCACTGCAGCGCGTACAGCAGGAAGAAATCACGCTGCGCGACGTTTTCGAAAATAAGCAGCGCAAGGCGGCGAACTTCGACGCTTACCGCGCTCAGCTGGCGCAGATCGAGCAGTCGTTCGGCACGATGCTACGCCAGCTGCCCGGCGAGACGGAGATCCCGAGCCTGATCGTCGACATTTCGCAGACCGGTCTCGCTGCCGG
>JABAOE010000004.1_pt2 | contig 21298 bp, 25 predicted proteins | sample 7062141 | NCBI WGS metagenome assembly JABAOE01 (sample SAMN14538627, study PRJNA623070) | marine sediment metagenome | biome: marine biome [ENVO:00000428]; feature: marine pelagic biome [ENVO:01000023]; material: deep marine sediment [ENVO:00002113] | place: India: Gulf of Khambhat ... | reverse complement strand
TGTTGGGAAATTTCCATTCCGAGCAGTTGGAAAAGCTGTCGGGACTGGAGAAACCGACGGGTTTGTAAAGATAATATCGGATAAAAGTACTGGTGAGATATTAGGGACACACATTATTGGGCATGGGGCAACAGAATTGATTGCCGAGATAGGAGTTGCAAGGACCCTGGAATCCACTCCTTTAGAGATAGCTATTACTTCTCATGCTCACCCTACTCTATCTGAGGCTGTAATGGAGGCTGCGCTTGCTGCAATGGGGAGGGCACGGAATTCCTAGGTGGCTGAATTATGAATACGCTTAACGTTTATAAAATTGGTTTAGTTCCTTACAAAGATGCTCTGGATCTGCAGATGAGGCTTCTTGAGAAAAGGAAAAATTCAGAGATAGGGGATACTCTTTTACTGTTAGAGCACCCACCTACTTTTACAATCGGCAGAAAGGGGAACAAAGGTCATTTGCTTATTAACGAGCGGTATCTGGCAGATAAGGGAATTGATTTTGAGGAGATAAGCAGAGGAGGAGATATAACCTTCCATGGACCGGGACAGCTCGTCGGATATCCGATAATTGATTTGAATACTAAGGGCAGAGATTTACATAAGTATTTACGCGGTCTTGAGGAGTCCATGATATCAGTGCTTAAGGATTTCGATATAAAAGCAAACCGCATAGAGGGTCTAACAGGTGTTTGGGTAGATGGGCATAAGATTGCCTCTATAGGAGTTGGGGTGAAGAGATGGATTACCTATCATGGATTTGCGATTAATGTTAACACTGATCTTTCCTATTTTGATATGATAGTCCCTTGCGGTATTCCTGATGTGCAAATGACTTCAATTGCAGGATGGCTGGGAGGCAAGGAAGATATTGCGATGGAGGATATAGAGGAGTCTGTAATCAAGTCATTTATCAGAACTTTTAATTTCAATGATGCAAGAGTATTAACCACCTTTAATAATTCCACCGACAACCTGCTTAAGAATGATCTGCTCTTTAACCTTAGTGCAGATTCAGAAGAAGACAAAGACCTGCTTATATAGATCACATATTTGTATTAATCCCTCATGTTGCCAGCTAAACTATCTATATGAATACCCTTAAACTCTTTAGCATAGGCACACTTTTGTTTCTTTTCAGCGCTGTCGCTGTTATTGCTTCGGTAGATAGACTAAGTGTGCCAGATGGATTTAAAATTGAAGAGTATGCAACTAACTTAGGTACTCCAAGGTTTATGGCGCTCAGTCCGGATAACTATCTCTTCGTAACAATAATTGGTGAAGGCAAGGTAGTAGGTATCTCGGATATAGATGATACAACCAAGCATAAAATATATGCTGAAGGCTTAAAACGACCCCATGGGATAGCTTTTCAAGACGGGTATCTGTACGTTGGCGAGACTAATCAGATTGCCAGGTATAAATATGATGGGTACAACGAAAAACTGGGAGAAAAGGAGATTGTAGTTCCCAACCTTCCGACTGGCGGGCATTTTACAAGGACGGTATCATTTGGTCCCGCGGGAAAAATGTATGTCTCGATCGGCTCCACCTGTAATGTCTGCATAGAAAAAGACAAAAGAAGAGCTACTGTAATGAGATTTAATCCTGACGGAACTGGAGGGGAGATATTTGCAACCGGTCTCAGAAATTCCGTAGGGCTGGCATGGCATCCTGTAACCTCAGAGCTCTGGGCAACCGATAATGGTAGAGACTGGCTTGGAGATAACCTGCCTCCGGATGAGATAAACATTGTTCGGGAGGGAAAGGATTACGGGTGGCCGTACTGCTATGGCGACCGGATACCCGATCCTGATTTTAATGATCCTGTCAGATGCGAGAGCACGGTAGCTCCTGTTGTGGAGCTCCAAGCGCATTCAGCACCTCTGGGATTGACTTTTTATAACGGTGATATGTTTCCTGATGACTATAAAGGAGATCTATTTGTCGCATATCACGGGTCCTGGAACCGCAGCGTTCCCACCGGCTATAAAGTTGTCAGAGTAAAAATGAAAGACGGCAAGCCACACGGTGTAGAGGACTTTGCCTCTGGATGGATGACCGCTACTAAAAAATTCGGGAGACCNNTTCATATCCGATGATCTAGGCGGAGTCATATATAAAATCACAGCATATTAAGCTGAATCCTATATATATTGCAATGTGGTGCTATGGTGATATTAGCTTAGACCGCTGAACCAGGTTTGAAATATTGTTTAAAAACTCTCGCATATCTTGCTGAAATATCGGATCACTATAATGTGGTGATTCCAGCTCGGAGCGTTGGTACAGTTTCTTTTGAGATTCTTTCACTGCTGAGAGTGCCTGGTTATAGTTCTTCAACAGCTCTTGACGGGCATTTTTGTCTCTGCTCCTGTTTATTACAAATGTTCTCTTGATAGCATCACTTGATCCTGTGTCATACAGCAGTGTGTTCAGCACATTAATATTTCTCTCGTAATCGTCTAGCTGGGTTTGATATATTTCAGCAAAGATAGTTAATAGATTCAGTGTGGCCTGAACTTGCGGCTCTGTTTCCAAGATTACTTCCTGGGGAGTTTTATGAGCAAAGAAGCTTTGAAAATATGGCTTCCACTGATTTACCGCCTGGACATCTTTCTTACTCTCACTTAATGCCGGCACAATGTTTACAATGTTTTCGTCAATGCCATTGAACCGGGAAATTATCTGAACATTCCTGAATGAAGGACTTTGATTCTGCTCTGCAACTAGTTGTAGTGCTTTACCATAGTCGGTTAGTGCCAGGGAGCTTTCATTAAAGGCCTCAGTTGTCGGTTTGTAAGGTGCGCAGCGCCCTTTGTCGTCTTGTAGCTGTGTCAGGGGTGACCTGGAAGGTGTCTCTCCTAGCTCAACAATTACATTTCTTAACTCAGCGCTTGTGAGGCATGTGTCGTAGGCGCCGGAGTAAAGACGGTTATAAGAGCTTGCAAAATCAGAAGTGCCGAGCCCGAAATCTTGAATGGCTTGAAGATTTGTACATCCGGACACAGAGCCTAATATAAGAATTAAGACTATTGCGTTTAGTAATCGTGCGTTTAGTAATCGTTTGGCTTTCACAGCTCCCATACCTCCGCTAAAATGTTCCCCTACAAGAATTTACATTCTAGCATGTATGTGCTTTGAGTACAATTGCTACTTATAGGTATGGAGCCACAAATGATAGCAGCTCTTAATTATCCGGATCTAAATAATTCCTTTTAACTGAATGCGTTTATTTATATTGAGTTTTCTAAATATCTTTGTAAGGTGATACTTTACCGTTTTTTCGCTAATAAAAACAGCTGGTTGCCGATTTCTTTATTTTTCTTTCCATTTACCACTAATTGTATTATCTCAAGCTCCCGCTTAGTAAATGAAGGTAGTGAAGGAGGGCTTTCATCTCTATATTTGTTTAAGAATTGTTGGTCTGTTATGAATTGCTCTATCACAATTCTTCTGAACCATAGTCTGCCGCTAGCTATGGTGTTTATACACTTGGTGAGTTCTTGTTGTTCAAATTTCTCGGTTATAATCCCCTTTGCACCCATTTTTAGAGNNACTCGGTGAGTTCTTGTTGTTCAAATTTCTCGGTTATAATCCCACTCATTTTTAGAGCGTCGAGCTCTAGATCAAAATCGAAATCGTCTATAATTAAGAGTATCTTAATGCTCGGCACGATGATCATTTTCTAACTAATTCAGAAAAACTCTTCAAGAGCGCTTATTTAAACAAAATATGTATTGAGAGGCCTATAATTTTAATGAGCCAGTTCCAAGTCGAAAGGTTAACCTCGAGGGATGTGCTTTCAATTTTTAAAACACACCCGACGGTTATAGAAAAAAACCGTGTTTATAGCAGCCCTCTGTACACAGAGCCTGATTCGATAATTGGTAGTCTAGAGAAAGAGGGCGAGAAGTTTGATGCTTTAACCGGCAAGGAGAAAAAAGTATTAGCGCTGATAATCAACGGTTTGAGTAATACCGGAATAGCAAAAGAGCTGTCAATTAGTGTAAAAACAGTCGAGACCCACCGGGCCAACATAATGAAGAAGCTGTAAATTCATAATTTGGTCGATCTAGTTAAATTCTCGATGAGGAACGGAATCGCTTAGCAAATTATGATTGAGTTGCAGGTTTTTTTCTAAACAAGTAATAAAGTATCAAGACAACTGTTATTGCTAAAAGTAAAAACTTAATTGCTGCAGCACTTGATGCTATAAATATCATCGTGCCGCTTAAGCTGTCTAAGCTCTGAAGCTGTATTAAGAAAAGAGTGTTCTCTATAATATCTAATACTCCGGCTATGATAGGGATTGAGAATAAAGTAAGGGCTCTTTCGTAATCAATATTTCTCAGCAAAGAACCAAGAAGATTAGCGAGAAAACCAATATAGGAGAATATAAAAATATAGTCCACCCAAAGCATGATCAAATGTGAGCGCACGCCCTCTTCTCCGCAAGCAGATATAATTTGATCAAGTGCACTTTTTGTAAACACGAGCTCCAGTGATATCAGATCCGCGCACCCGGGTGGCCGTATCTGGGCGTCCAGTATAAACATCACAAGTGCAGTTAGTACAAAGAATGTTCCGGAGAAAATTAAGTACTGTTTTACTGCTAGGGCCTGAAATAGGAAATCTAATATTTTTCTGTACATGAGCTCTATTTATTTGCTTTATTAGCCAATGAGTATGCAGTAAAAATATAAACAATCAATATGTACTTATTCAAAAGGAAATTTTCTTGATGCGCAGGGTATGCTAGAATCCTTATAAATCAATTTGAGAGGGAGAGTTTTCTGTAGATGAGTGTATCAAGAATTGAGCAGTTAAAAAAACTAATAGAGAAAGATCCAACTAACCCGCTTGGAAGATACGGGCTTGCAAATGAGTTGTTTAAAGCCGGGTCTTATGAAGAAGCAATTTCAGAAATAGATGAGTATTTAAAGATAAAAGATGATGAGGGTGCTGTATACAGAATGCTGGCAGAGTGTTATGTGAGATTGGGGGATACTGAGAAGGCAAAGGAGTCTTACGGAAAAGGAGTTGAGGCAGCTTATCGTCATGGGCATCCAAGTATGGCTGAGGAATTTGAAGAAGCGATTGAATTTTTAGATGAGTAAACAAAAACTATTTAGAGGCTAATATGGGAGATCTTTTTGAGGTAGCTAGAGCCAGTGAACTTGAGAGTGGACAGGGAATGCTTGTTGAGGCCGACGGCAAGGAAATAGCTCTCTTTAATTGTGAAGGGAAGTACTATGCAGTTGATAATGATTGCACTCATGTGGGCGGACCGCTATGTGATGGGGAGGTGTGTGGAACAACAGTAACATGTCCCTGGCACGGGGCTGAATTTGACCTGAAATCAGGACATGCGCTTGCTCCCCCCGCCGAAAAAGATATAAACACCTACAATGTTCATGTTGACGGGGATATTATTAAAATAGAGATATAACGATGGCTTGCTCCCTTGGGTCTATAAATGAAGCCCTTCAAATAGATCGCCGCCGGGTCTAGCTCTTGAGAGGTCTTCTGCGCTTGCTAGTTCTTCTCTAATTTTTCCCTCCAGTATCAAATCGGAGAGAGCTACTGCTGCTCCGTAGGATATCATAAGCCCCCTGCCTGTGTGGGCAATTGATTCATAAACATTTATAAGACCCGGCACTTTTCCCAAAAATCCTGAACGGTCAGGGGTTTCGGCATAAATGCCAGCCCAGCCTCTTATGAACTTTACTTTTTCAAATTTGCTAATTCTCTTCCACAGCGGCTGCCATATATAATTTACGAAAAGGCTTTCCTCGTCCATCCCCCCAAAGCTAAATTCAAAATTATATCCATATGGCTCATCCATATTTGAGTAACCGGCGAGTATGTTTCCGGACTCGTTATGGAAGTAAATGTCTGATGTGTCTATTATCATTCCATAAGGAGATAAGTCTAAATCTTGACACCTCATTACAACCATTTGACGTCTTCTGGGTTTCACCATAGTATCTTCAAATCCATAAATTTTTGATACCCTTGGCGCCCAGGCACCTGCGGTATTAATAAATACATCGCATTTGAACGAGACTTCCTTGAAACTATCACTAACTTCACTCTCTACCAATATATCATGAACGACGGCGTCCAAGTTTTTCTGCCCTGTATCAGAGGTTTTTAAATCGTAGGCTACGACTTGTGATACCCGGCCATTTTGAGTGACTATCTCTTTTACATACATACGGTCAAAGAATTTCACACCCCCCTCGCGCGCATGTCTCCTGTAATATTCTCTAAGAGAGTAATGATCGATCAAACCCGCTTTTTTAGAGATAGAAAGTCCAAAGATTCCTTCAAGATTGTCTATAAAAGGCAGAAATCCGGGGGTCTCAGTTGCAGCATATAGCTCTACAGGAAGACCATATTCTTTATATATGGGATAATTGCTGTTTATCTCCTCCCAAGATTTATCGCCGTGCATCCAGTAATAGCCTAATTTCCGAAACTGAATCTCTTCTGCTATGGTTTCGAAAAAATCGATAGAGTATTTGCATAACTCAATATTGGCCCTGTTTCTCCAAGTGGCTCTAGCCCCGCCTGCATTTTTAAGCGTAGAGGAGTATTCTCCCTCAAGGTCTAGATCAATTACCCCGATATTTAGATGCTGGCCTTTCTTCTCAAGCTCTTTTGAAAGCGCATAAGCACTTGCCGAGCCCATAATCCCTGCACCAATAAATAGAATATCAAAACTGTGATGAGTCATATAATTATTCTAGCACACCGCTCTGGACAGTATTGTTTATTTTTTAGTTGTTCTCTCAATAAAAACCCCTTGGCGGAAATGGGAAAAGGGTTCATAATTATCATAGTGGGGAGGGAATTTTTTATGGGCGACAACTCAGATAAAACTCTTGATTACCTCTTTTTAGATATGAACTCCTATTTTGCCTCGGTCGAGCAGCACTTAAGGCCTGAGCTAAGGGGTACTCCTACCGCTGTAGTTCCGGTTATGGCAGACAGCACTTGCTGCATAGCGGCAAGCTATGAGGCTAAGAGGTTTGGGATAAAAACCGGTACCGGGGTCGGGATGGCAAAGAAGCTCTGTCCTACCCTTAACGTCGTTCAGGCAAGGCCGACCCTATATATTGACTGTCATAATAAGATTGTCTCCGCGGTAAGAGAGGTCTTGCCAATAGATAGTGTGCATTCAATCGATGAGATGTCGTGCAGGCTCACGGGAAGACACAGAGAATATGACAATGCGGTTTCTTTAGGCCAAAGGGTCAAAGAGTCTATTAAAAAGAATGTGGGGGAGTCTCTTCGCTGCTCAGTCGGCATTGCGCCCAACCGTTTTATTGCAAAAGTCGCAAGCGGAATGAAAAAGCCCGACGGGTTTACCGTAATAACAAGGGGTGACCTGCCGGAGGCTCTTTATCCCCTCTCACTCAGGGACCTGCCGGGTATAGGAAGGAAGATGCACGCCCGTCTTAAAAAATATGATATTCATAATGTGGAGGACCTTTATTCTCTGTCCGGGGAGAGGTTTCTGGATATTTGGAACAATATTGGCGGAATGCGTCTTCGTTATCTCTTAGATGGACAGGAGGTCCCGGAGAAGGAGACTCAAAGGAGGACGGTAAGCCACTCGCACGTGCTGGCTCCGGAGATGAGGACAGAGGAACGCACGCGCGCCGTGCTCATAAGGCTAATACACAAGGCTGCTTTTAGGCTCAGGAGGCTCAAATATCTGGCCGGAACAATAACTATTAGAGTCAAATATTTTAATGCCTCAAAAAGCTGGAAGAAAACCCTTAAGATAGGAAAGCGCCACGACACCCAAAGCATGATTCAGGCATTCTCTGAGATATGGAGGGAAAGACCAAGGGGGCTTACGCCTCTTAGCGCAGCCGTGGTGCTCTCTGAGCTGACACCGGCAAATGAGACGAGCTATTCTCTTTTCTCAAATGAGTTTAAGCAGGACAGGCTGGCTCTGGCTGTTGATAGGATAAATGAGCGCTATGGGATGAACAGTATATATTTCGGATCGATGCATGAGGCTTCTGAGTCCGCTCCTCTTCGCATTTCCTTCACATCAATCCCGGATGTAGTTGCCGAGGGTACAAAATCGGAGCGCTCAAGTTTGTCAGAGACTAATTGAACTGCATTAATCCTTTGAAAATGGAAAAAGATATTGTCCCGTATCTTTGGAAATCTCAAAATTTCGGGATGTAACTTTGTTAACAAACTTTATGGATTTGCCGTCGGTAATAAGATTCCAGTTTTGAGGTGTCTGCAGAACATCGGGCATTTTTTCCTTGATAAAATCCAGTATGTCGCGAAAACGGTTTACATGTATCCCGTTCTTTTGTAGCGATATAAGCCATCTGAGGACAATAAAGTCTTCTGTAGAATAGAGCTTAGGGACTCCCCTGCCCTGGGATTTTTTTAAGCTGGGAATCAAAAGCCCGGTGTGCTCGTAATAGTAGAGATGATCAAAATCAAGCTTTATTCCCTCAAGCGCTTCAATTAGATGAATTACATCAATACTCTTAAGCCCGTGCTGAGCCTTCTTTATAGCGATACTCTTGGGCTTGTTTTGTTTTGTGCTCTCTTTGGGCTCTTGGGCCCCAGAGATATACCCTGACTCCATATCTTCAAAGCTATCATAAACGTATGTTGAGTTCAATCATTCTTGACATGCTCTTATGCGCTATCTATTTTTCTATTTAGCATATCTAGGAGACATATAATGACAAAAGGGCAGAAATTAAGAGAAATTCTATCGGATCCGGGAATATTGGTGCTTCCGGGTGTTTATGACTGTGTTAGTGCTAAGTTGTGCGAAAAAGCAGGATTCAAAGTAGCTTTTACGAGCGGTTTCGGTATATCGGCAGCACTGCTCGGCAAACCGGATTTTGGTTTTCTCACTTCAACAGAGATGCTGTGGAGCGTAGGAAGGATTGTGGATTCCTTAGACATACCTGTTGTGGTGGATATTGATACGGGATATGGGAATCCGCTGAACGTCCATAAAACGGTAGAGGATGTAGTTAGAATTGGAGGCGGAGGAATAATTCTTGAGGATCAGGAGTGGCCGAAGAAGTGCGGACACTTTGAAGGCAAGAGAGTGATTTCCGCGGCTGAGCATGTGGAAAAAATACACGCCGCAGTCGAAGCTAGAGGAGATTCGGGACTTGTAATTATCGGACGCACTGACGCAAGAGCATCTATGGGAATAGATGAGGCAATTAGGCGGGGCAGAGCTTATTATGAGGCTGGAGCTGACATCGTTTTTGTAGAAGCACCGGAGAGTATGGAAGAAATAAAGGAAATAGCCCGGGCGTTTGAAGAGGATGTCCATCTATTTGCTAATATGGTGGAGGGAGGAAAGACACCGTCTCTGAGCTCGCGGGAGCTAGAGGAGCTGGGTTATAAAATAGTCGTTTACCCGCTTGCAGGACTATTTTCAGCTACGAAGGCTTTGGAGAGCTGTTTTAAATACTTAGCTGATAACGGCAGTACGCAGGGGTTTTCGGAAATGGTTGATTTTAAGGATTTTGAGCGGGTTGTTGATACGGGAAAATATAGAGAGCTTGAGAGTAAATTTAAAGCTGATTCATGATGGCACTCAGATCTAAAGGGTTTCCGTTTAAGGTTATTTGTCCTAGTGAGTAGCTTGCCTCTAATTCATATTTGCCGTCTTTTAGAATTAGTATCTTCTGGTCGAGCATGTCCTTAATTTCAGCTTGAGCCCGCTCGTTACCCATAGCCTGTAATTCTTCTTCTGAGGGCAGGGTTTTATTGCTGCTTAATAACTCATCTGAGATCTCTTCGATTTTGTAATCCTTGAAAAGATTGTCCATCAGGGGTTTTGAAACTGATAGGGTAATATCTGCAGATATTGCAGCCATTAGAAATATTGGGTTTACCGCAAGCTCCTCGCTGTTGAGGCTGTCTCCGCTTGCTTTAATTATTGCGTGTCCCGTAATCTCTCCCTCGTCGGTAGTTATAGAGAGTTTTGTAATTTCGATTTCAGGCGAGCTTTTAATAAGAGTCGGGAGTGTTTTCATTATTTGGGCTGAAATCATATCGGTTTCATATACACCTTCACTGTTTTGGCTCTCGGTAACAGCCAGCTGTATCTCTTCAAATGCGGCTTTATCTACATTTCTTATTTCCAGTTCATAAATGCCCGGGCCGTAGCTGTTGCCGCCCACAGTAATGCTGCCGATTTCTAAGCTATGATCATGGCCTAAGAGATTGCCTTGCTGGCTGGTGGATGCTCTAATTACAAAATTATTTATAATTACCTTATTAGGCCCGTCTGTTTCTTTTCCTTCCGAGTGCAGCTCTTCGATGTTTACTGACATATCACCTAGCGGGTTTTTGTAATTTTCGGCGGGATAATTGAGGTTAGACTCCACATTAATCCCCTTTATGCGTACAAGGGCTTTATCATCCTCAATTTCAAAGCCCGAAGAGTTGAACACGGATGAAACAGAGCTTAAATCGGGCGAGAAATTTATGTATCCATCCAGTCCTGACCAGTTTAGCTTTGTTCCGTCTTCTAGTTTGTCATTCGCTGGTGGTACCGAGACTTCAGTGGTTCCGTTTCCACTTAAAGAGAGGGTTGTCTGAAAATGAGCTTCGGGCACAGAATTTATTAATTCAGCGAACTTCTCTTTAGAGTCTGATTTAAAATCAGCATCAGTTTCAATTACAGCCATTACCGGCTTTAACATAATCTTTCCTTTTGAGAGAAGTCCCAACGGGATTGGGCCGTGGTATAGCATATCTCGCTGGCTGATTTGTATATTTTCATTTTCAGCATCCTGAAGGGTGTATTTAATTTCAGAAGACGATATCAACCATCCCCTGTTATATTTTTTGCTTACAATTTCCAGATTCTCATATTTCGATATGGTCTCAATTAAATTATTGTATTCGTCTTCCGCCCTCATTCCATACCAAAATGGAGTGAGTAGTAACGCTATAACTAAAACGATGATAATTACTAATATTGTACGCATTTTGCTCCTCTTTTTCCGTATACAATAGGGCCCAACTAGGAATCACTATTACTTGTATTTCCCGATGACTGCATTACAGATTGTTTTAAATGATAGCTTAGGTCGGTAGTAAATTCACTTAAAATCTTCTGCATGGCAATGTTCCAGCCGTTCATTAGCGCATTGGGAGATGCTGCGCCGATAGGATGCTCGGAACTGTAGGTTTTGCTCATAAGTATAGCAGGGTCACTTCCGTCTTGTGATGTTTGAAGAAGGAACAGCTGAATTTGAACCACTGCTTTCGCAGCTGATTGATTTCTGTAGTCACCGTATAAATCAACTATGTTTCCCTCGACCACGTATTGAGCCAGAGCCTGGCTGGCGGGGTTTAAAACGTCTTCAAATAAACCTAGTTGAGTAATCCATTGTCTTACAGCCTCTGTGATAAGGTTTTCCGGAGGTCTAAAGAACTGATTATAAAAGTCCTCTTCAAATTGTAAATCGGTAGTTCTGTATATGAATTCCGTTCCCTGACTTGTCGGAGAAATATTAAACCTGTTAACGTCAACAGATGTTCCTTTTACAGTAGTCATCTGCTGAGGGGCAGGTATTTCGAAAAGAAAGTAGATTCTTTGCGGATATTCTTTATTTACACTTGGACACCCGTATGAGAGAGTAATTAATAATAAAAAGATGCAGATAAACGCTGTATTTATTTTTCTCATTCGCTGGTATTCTCCTCTTTGTTGTCATGTCCGATGTGTGGAGGCGGCTCTCCAAAGAGAACCCATGACGGATATCTCCTTACCGTTACCATAAATTCTCTTACATCTTCTGAGATACGCTCAATATTTTGAAGTATTGTCTGAATATTATGTTCTCTGTTTTGTAATAGCCTGTCTGTTCGTCTGAGAGTAACCTTTAGCTGCTCTGTGGTTTGAGAAATATTGGCCAATGTTTTTTTAACATCTTTACTCTGGATTATCTTATCGGTATTTGCAACAGCCTTATCAAGTGTGCCTATCAGGTGTTGAAGGTCTTTGCTTAATTGCGGGATATCGGCTTGCTGGACGGCCATATTTAATGTGACCACTAACTGCTCTACATCGTCCGATATTTCTTTAAAATTGATGCTTTCAATTGTTTTAGTGAGCCTCTCGATAGTTTGTGTTATCTGCTCAATGGTTCCCGGGGCTGAAGGTATGTAGGGATACGTTGGTCTCCAGTCTATGTTTAAAGGAGGATAGAGCTCCGGGTCAAGATATACGGCATTTAAGAAGGCTATACCAGTGATTCCCTGGGAGGCAAGCTGAAGCCTGAGCCCTTTTTCGATCATCTTTTTTAGGCCTCGTTCTCTATCGGTGTCATCTATAAAGAGTTTAGGTTTACCCCTATGTCGGCCTCTGTTGGGATAGATTTCCGCTCTTACTAATACATACTGGTAATCGGTGTCGTAGTCTTGGAATACAAATCCTATCTCACTTATGTTTCCTACCTGCACTCCCTGGAATTTAAGCGCAGCACCTACCTCTAGGCCTTGAACGGACTGGTCAAAATAGGTCTCAACAATATATTTCTCTTCAAAAAATTTGCCCGCGCCAAAAATAATGATTGCTATCGCAAGCACTAACGTTCCCGCTATTACAAATAATCCTATTTTGAAGTAATTAGGTTTCTGGCCCATAGTGTATCCTGATTGCTTTATTTAGCCGCCAAGCTGCTCGTCAGTCTGTCTCCTAAAGAACTTTTGAACTACCGGTATGTCCGAGTTGTCTCTTAGGTATTCAGGCTTTCCGGTTGCAATGATGCCTTTAACACTCTTATCTAGCATAATAACTCTATCAGCGATATTGTAAATACTGTTTAGCTCATGAGTAACTATTACAAATGTAACGCCCAGGCTCTTTGCAAGCTGATTGATGAGCTCATCAAGCTCTGCTGATGTAATCGGGTCAAGACCAGCCGAGGGCTCATCCAGGAACAAAATATCGGGGTCGAGAGCCATAGCCCTTGCAAGGGCCGCACGTTTTATCATTCCGCCGCTCAGCTCGGAGGGGCTTTTGTTTTCTGATCCTGTCAGTCCTACAAGGTTGAGTTTCATCTTTGCTATCAGCTCCATAGAATGCTTGCTGAGATCGGTATATTCCTCAAGAGGGAGCATAACATTCTCAATCACTGTCATGGATCCAAATAGCGCTCCCAGCTGATATGCGACGCCGATGCTTTTCAATATCTGGATTCTGTCACTTCCTTCAGCCTGTCCTATATCCTCTCCCTCAATTAAAATATGACCTCCTGCAGGACGGTATAGCCCAATCATGTGCTTTAGAAGCGTGGTTTTGCCGCATCCTGAGCCTCCAAGGATCACAAATTTCTCACCCTTTAGCACATCGAAGCTAATATTGTCTATTATGACGTTATCGCCGTATGCTGCGGTAAAATCGACTACATTTATGATCTTTTCATCCATGCTATATTCCTAGAATGTAGTATATAACTCCAAATATCCCGTCCACAACTATCATTAAAACAATTCCTACAACTACAGCTTTCGTAGCGGCGTCACCGACTGCTGAAGGGCCTTTTGCCGCCCTCATCCCCGCAAGACAGCCTACACCTGCGATAATAACAGCAAAAAACAGCGTTTTAAACAGCCCGGCAAGCAGCATTCCGTATGTAGCTGCATATGTAATCTGGTTCAGATATGTTGAAAATGTAAATCCGAGTGAGAACATAACTACAAGTCCGCCTATTAATCCGAATAGGTTTCCAAATACTGTTAGGAGCGGCAGCATGATCACTGAGGCTATTACTTTGGGAACCACTAAAAACGGCACAGAATCAAGCCCCATAGTATCCAGCGCATCCAGCTCTTCATTTACCTTCATCGTCCCAAGCTCTGCAGCAAAAGCTGATCCGCTTCTGCCGTTTACTACAAATGCCGTCATAAGTGGGCCGAGCTCCTTGAAGTATGCAATTACCAACAGATCTGCAACAAATATTTGAGCACCGTACTGCTTCATGGGGACGGCAGACTGAAAGGCTATTACCAAGCCTACCAAAAAATTAACAAGCGCTATTATAAACAGGGCATTTGCTCCAAACTTCTCTGAGGTGATTAATACATCCTTCCAGCGGATTTTCGCAGGATTAAGCATTGCCCTAATAAGCGCAACAGTGACGCGGCCGGTAAATACTATATTGGTTCTGATTTCCTCCCAGGCATTATATCCTGCCTTTCCTGCGGCGGTAATAAAACTATCTTTATCTTTGGATTCAGAATCCTCCGGTTCTTCAAAATCTTTTGGATTAAAGAGCTTATAGAGCTTGGATATTTCATCAGAGAGCCCTTCTACCCTGTATGAGCCCCCGGCTTCGTCTTGCTTAATTCCTAAATCTGTTATAAATGCAATTCCCGATGCATCACAGTAATTGATTCCTGAGCCGTCAAGTATCAACTCTCTTGGCTTTGATTTCTTGAGCTCGGCCAAAGAGTCTTTCCATATATTTGTGGTAGTGTATGCATTTAAGGTGCCTTTTACGGCTATTCTGAGCGTGGTGCTGTTCTCTTTTATAGTCTCAAGCTGAGGTTGTGGAATATTAGCATGGGGTTTGGTCATTATAACTGTCCGAATTTATTTGATTCTATTTGAAGCACGCGCCCTCTAAAGATGGTTTAGAGTCAGGTTAACATAGAACGATAATCAGAGTCAATTACGGGGGTAAATAGATGAAATGAGCCTATATTGCGCCATGTGAGCTATAGTAAATTATAGCGAAATAGTATGAGACCGGAAAAACGAAGATTAGGCTGTCGAATCTGTCCAGAACGCCCCCGTGTCCGGGCACTATATCACCAGAGTCTTTTATTCCTGCTCCCCGTTTTATTGAAGATTCAACTAGGTCTCCCAAGATTGCGGCAATAGAAACCAGTAGTGCAAAAGCCACGGTCCAATCGGAGCTAAGGGGGTTGCCGAAGAGGAAATTTACAATTAGTCCAGTGATAATGCATACAACGATTCCGCCTATTGAGCCTTCTATGGTTTTCCCGGGACTAATTTTAGGGGCTAATTTGTGTCTTCCGATCAATTTTCCGGTATAAAATGCACCGGTATCGTTTAGAAAGGTACAAGCTACTGCAAATACTACAAGAAAAAAGCCCAGATCAGAAAGCCCCTGGTTATTAGTGGCATAAATCCTAATATTCTCATAGTTGTCAATGTTCCGCAGTAACACTCCATGGCCAAGAAGCCAGCCCAAGTATATTACTCCAAAGAGGGTTGCACCGATATTGGTTACAATCTGGCTGAAATCTCCTTTTCTCAAATCCACTATGAGTATTATCAATACCACTACTGTGAAGCAGAAAGTGAAATAGTAGTAACCAAAATATGCTGTTAATCCCAAAAGAAGTGAAGAGATTATTCCTAGAATTTTCTCATTTGGCAGGTTCTTTGATTCAAGCAGTTTTTGATATTCAACCTGTCCTACTACAATAAGCGCAAGGAAAAAAAGCAGATACAGCACGCCCCCGATTAGGAAAATTATATACATAATCGGGACTGCTACAGCTGCTGTGAGTAGTCTTTGAATTGAGTTGCTCATAGTATTATTATAGATATAATGTCCCTGAACCTATTAATATTGGCAAATGAAGTCTAAAGGAAAGATAGAATCTATGAACAATAGCGTAAGTGAGCAGATTTACATCCCGGGTAATGATCCCATGAGTGTGGCAGTTTTTTTGTCGGGCTCGGGAACAAACTTCTTGGAAATATATGAGGAGCAGAGGCGCCTTGAAGAAAAAGGAATCAAGAATTACGGAAGAGTAGATGTAGTTTTTACTAACGTCCCTAACTGCATAGGGTCTCAGATAGCCCAGGAGTATGGTATACCGGTCGTAGAGTTTAGCTCTAAGAGCTATTTTGAGCTGATTGGCAGAGATCCTGAGGATGATTCTGCGCGTAGCGGCTATGATGCGGCGGTTATACAGATGATAGAGCAGGTCTGTGAACCTGATTTAATTGTTCTTGCGGGCTACAGAAGGCGGCTTAGCTCAATATTTTTGGACAGATACAAGAACAGGGTTATAAATCTATATCCCGGAGATATTACAAAAACAAATCTGATACGGGGTGTTGATGCCCCGGTTCAGGCACTAAGAGCCGGGGAGGACAGCATTAAATGCACAGTGTACTTACAGAGGCACGGCGAGCGTTTCGGCCCTGCTATTATACAGTCCAAACCTATATCCCTTGAAGGTTTTACCGAAAGCGACAAGAATCTTATGAGCGAGAAGATCAGGGAAGAAGGAGAATGGAAGATATTCCCCTATGCGGTGCATAACTTAATCGCTAAAGGCTGTCTGGCGATAGACAAGGAGGACAATCTTTATATGGACGGGGTTAAGCTTGAGCGTGCAGGGCTTCAGCACGGAGGCTGAGGAATATTTTTAGGTTATCCCCCTTTAACTTTTGCCCATGTGTCTCTAAGAGTAACCGTTCTGTTAAATGCGGTCCCGCCCCCCTCGGATGGCACAGGGTCGGCAATAAAGTATCCAAGTCGCTCAAACTGATAGTTGACTCCCGGTTTTGCATCCGCCAGGCTAGGCTCGAGATAACAATCCCTAAGCACTTTAAGAGAGTCAGGGTTCAAGAACTCGGTGAAGTCTTTTCCCTCTTTATTGTGCTCCGGATCAGGGTCGGTAAAGAGTCTATCGTATAGCCTTACCTCTCTTTTAATAGCGTGCCCGGCAGAGACCCAATGGATTGTTGCCTTAACTTTTCTTCCATCAGGCGCATTGCCGCCTTTAGTGTCCGGGTCGTATGTGCAGTGAAGCTCTACGACCTCGCCGTTATCGTTTTTAATGACGTCTGTGCAGGTAAGAAAATAAGCATATCTAAAGCGAACCTCTCTTCCGGGCGCAAGGCGGTAGAATTTCTTGGGCGGGTCTTCCATAAAGTCGTCCCTTTCAATATAGAGCTCTCTTGAGAATGGAACTTTTCTTGTCCCGGCACTCTCATCCTCGGGGTTGTTCACCGCATCAAGCTCTTCGCTATTATTCTCCGGGTAGTTTGTTATAACGATTTTCAAGGGGTTTAAGACTCCCATTACTCTAAGAGCATTTTTATTCAAATCGTCTCTTAGGCTGTGTTCAAGCAGCGCTACGTCTATTATGCTGTCGTGCTTAGTTACTCCGATTGCCTCGCAAAAGTTTCTTATCGATGCAGGCGTGTAGCCCCTTCTTCTTAGCCCTGATATTGTGGGCATTCTAGGGTCGTCCCAGCCCGAAACGCGGCCTTCTGTTACAAGCTGCATAAGTTTTCTTTTGCTAAGCACTGTGTATGAAAGGTTTAAGCGCGCAAACTCGATCTGCCTTGGCGCATAAATATCGATGTTTTCAATGAACCAGTTGTAGAGCGGCCTGTGGTCTTCGAACTCGAGTGTGCACAGTGAATGAGTGATCCTCTCGAGAGAATCCGACTGTCCGTGGGCAAAGTCATACATCGGGTATATCGACCACTTGTCTCCTGTTCTATGATGAGTCTCTTTAAGAATTCTGTACATAATCGGGTCGCGCATGTTGATATTGTCAGAGGACATATCTATTTTTGCCCTAAGCACATGCTCGCCCTCTTTAAATTCGCCGTTTTTCATCCTCTCAAATAAGTCCAAGCTCTCCTCGATGGGTCTTTCTCTGAACGGGCTTTCCCTGCCGGGCTCGCTTAGAGTGCCCCTGTACTCCCTTATCTCGTCCGCGCTTAGGCTGTCTACATAGGCCTTTCCATCCTTAATGAGCTTAACGGCATAGTCATATAGATCCTGAAAATAATCTGACGCGTAGTACAGGCGGTCGTCCCAGCTAAACCCTAGCCACCTTACATCTTCCATAATGGACTCTACGTATTCGGTTTCTTCCTTGGTGGGATTTGTGTCATCTAACCTCAGGTTGCATGTGCCCCCAAACTCCTCGGCTACTCCAAAATTTAGGCAGATCGATTTAGCATGGCCTATATGCAGATAGCCGTTCGGCTCGGGAGGGAACCTTGTGGCTACCCTGCCCTCATTCTTATTGTTAGCGATATCCTCTGTGATAATAGCCCGAATGAAGTCGAGGCTTTTATTATCCTTTTCCATAACTATCTCCGATCTGAGAGAGGAAATTAATATTATACGATTGCCCGCAAACATCAACGCATATTGCCTATGGTGATATAAGCAATTAAACTACAGGCCATGTATTTCCCAGCATATAGACCGAGAAGATTGAGAAAAAACTCTGCTATCCGTGAGCTTGTAACCGAGACAAGGCTCAGTGCGGATGATTTTATCTACCCAATGTTTGTAATGCCCGGCAAGAATAAAAGAGTAGCAGTTAAATCCATGCCGGGAATATACAAGCAGTCTATCGACAATTTGATTAAAGAGATACGCGAAGTTAAAAAACTCGGTATAAAGGCAATACTTCTCTTCGGTATTCCATCGCATAAAGATGAAAGGGGTACTGAGGGGTACGATAAGGACGGGATCATACAAAGCGCGGTTAGAGAGATTAAAAAGAGAGTAAAGGATATTATCGTAATTACGGATGTGTGCATGTGTGAGTACACGAGCCACGGCCACTGCGGGATTATAAAAGACGGTGATGTGGACAATGATGAGACGCTCAAGTATTTAGCTCATATGTCACTTTCGCACGCAGAGGCAGGTGCAGACATCGTTGCTCCCTCCGATATGATGGACGGGCGTGTGGGAGTGATTCGTGATGAGCTCGATGAAAACGGTCATCATGATACTGCTATCATGTCCTACTCCGCTAAGTACGCATCGGCTTTTTACGGGCCGTTCAGAGAGGCTGCGGAGTCCCCTCCCCAGTTCGGCGACCGCCGGAGCTATCAGATGGACCCTCCTAACGTGAGGGAGGCGCTTAGGGAAATAGAGCTCGATATTGAGGAAGGGGCAGACATAGTAATGGTTAAGCCTGCTTTGCCGTATTTAGATGTTGTCCGGGCTGCAAGGGAAGAATTTGATCACCCGGTTGCCGCATATCAGGTGAGCGGGGAGTACTCGATGGTTAAGGCTGCCGGAAAGCTTGGCTGGGTTGATGAGGAGCTAGTGATGATGGAGACTCTTACAAGCATCAAACGCGCGGGCGCCGATCTGATCCTAACCTATTTCGCTAAAGATGCTGCAAGGGTACTAAGCAGGTAAGCGTTTTAAGATTTCTTCCAAGTTCGCTATTTTGTGTTCATCCCCAATAGATTCATAGTCATTTTCTCTATCAAGGAGCAGTGCGTGAATTCCAAGCGATCTAGGTCCATGGAAGTCGTTGTAGATATTATCTCCAATGTGAATACATTCTTTGGGGTCTGAGCCGATTTGTGCGAGGGCAATATGGAATATGTTGGGGTCCGGTTTTGCGTGTCCTGCCTCGCTTGAGATGATAAAGCTGTCAAAATATTCATGTATCTCCAGATTATTCATCACGTCATATACTCTTGAATCAAAATTCGAGATAATCCCCAGCTTGTAGTTCTTGTCTTTGAGCTTGTTCAATACTTCCTTTGTTTCCGGAAAGATAGCCCATGCCCGGCTTCGAAAAACCTCAAAAAGCTCATCAAAGTGTGCATCAAACCCTTCAAACATTCCGACCTCATTGTAAACAGTCTCTACAATGTCTTTCCAGTAATCCTTTTCCAGAACTTTTCTTTCTTCCTGTGACACGCCGCCGAATGCGAGAGGCGGGGCCGTGGTAAAAGCTTTTGAGAAAGCTTTTCTCAGGTTGTCCGGGTGAGGATCGGCACCGTGTTTCTTTGCTACTTGGGCATAGGTGTTTCCTAGCCCCTTTTCAATATAGAACAGAGTATCTGCTGCATCGAAAAATATGGTATTAACTTTTCCGTTCCTCATCAGCGCACCTTCTTTGTAGAGTAAGAAGCATTCATATAGAATTATTAAGAGGAGTATATTATATGAGTGATAAGCAGCAGACAAGGGTTGTTGCAGTTTTGGATGACATATTTTTTGCATCTAAAATCAAAGAAGCCGCCAAACAGTCAGGCGTGGAATTAGAGATAATAAACAATGCAGACGGTTTAATGGAGTCTTTGTACGGCAGACTTCCTGATCTAATAATATTTGATCTCAACTCTAACAAACTAAATCCCATGGACCTGATAAAAGAAATAAAGTCTTCCTCTAAGCTCAGTAGTGTAAAAACTATTGGATACCTGCCCCATGTAGAAAAGAAGCTAATGAAAGAAGCTTCGGATGCAGGCTGCGATATCGTGATGCCTAGATCCAGATTCTCAAGAGAGCTGACAGGTATTCTGAAGCAGTAGTCTAGCCTACTGCCTGTTTGCCGGTGGATGTGTCGTATCCCAAATTGGGTCTTAGCCATTTCTCCACATCTGATACAGACATACCTTTTCTTTCAGCGTATTCCTGGATCTGGTCCCTTGCTAGCAGTCCCACATGAAAATATTTGCTCTCGGGATGGCAGAAGTAAAGTCCCGCAACTGAACTTGGGGGATAAATTGCGTAATTCTCTGTGAGACTCACGCCGATATTCTTATCTACGTCCAGAATCTGCCAGAGTATCGCTTTCTCGGTATGATCAGGGCATGCAGGGTATCCCGGAGCGGGTCTGATTCCTCTGTATTTCTCTTTTATTATGTCCTCGGGAGATAAGTTCTCATCTTTTCCATATCCCCAGATATCCCGCGCCTTTTTATGCATCATCTCTGCTAGAGCCTCGGCTATGCGGTCGCCCAAGGCCTGTACCATGATTGCAGAGTAATCATCGTGCTTTTCCTTAAAACTGTCGGAAAACTCTTCTACTTCTTCTCCTGATGTTACCACAAACCCGCCTATATAGTCTTCTATCCCTGTTTCCTTAGGAGCTACGTAGTCGGACAGGGCTAAGTATGTTTCGTTTTCTCCTTTGTCCCTTTGCTGACGGAGAGTATGGAAAGTTGATACAATCTCGGTTCGTGAGTTGTCTTTATATATTTCTATATCATCACCGCTGCTGTTTGCCGGCCAAAAGCCCAGCACAGCCCTTGGTCTGAACCTCTTTTCCTTTCCGATTTGATCTAACAGTGTTTTGGCATCATTGAGGATAGATTTTGCCTGCTTGCCGTATTCTTTGTGGTCAAGAATTTTAGGATATGTGCCCTTGAGCTCCCATACCCAGAATAGCGGCGACCAGTCTATAAACGGGATAATGTCTTCTACAGGAACTTCTATTACCTGACTTCCTATTTTCTCAGGTACATCAATTTTAATTTTATCCCAGTCTGTCTGCAAGCCCT
>JABAOE010006896.1_pt1 | contig 21299 bp, 19 predicted proteins | sample 7062141 | NCBI WGS metagenome assembly JABAOE01 (sample SAMN14538627, study PRJNA623070) | marine sediment metagenome | biome: marine biome [ENVO:00000428]; feature: marine pelagic biome [ENVO:01000023]; material: deep marine sediment [ENVO:00002113] | place: India: Gulf of Khambhat ... | reverse complement strand
TCGCCGCCGACGGGCGGCGCTATCTCGATTTCATGGGCGGCATCGCCGTCAATGTGCTCGGCCACGCCCATCCGCATCTGGTGGCGGCCCTGACGGCCCAGGCGCAGAAGCTGTGGCACGTATCCAACCTGTTCCAGATTCCCGGCCAGCGCAGACTAGCCGAGCGGCTGGTCGCGGCGACCTTTGCCGATAGAGTGTTTTTCACCAATTCCGGCGCCGAGGCGGTGGAATGCGCCATTAAGACGGCGCGCCGCTATCACGCCACGGCCGGCGCGCCGCAGCGCTTCCGGCTGATCACCTTTGAAGGCGCCTTTCACGGCCGCACATTGGCGACGATCGCCGCCGGCGGCCAGGATAAATACCTGGAAGGCTTCGGCCCCAGGGTGGAGGGCTTCGACCAGGTGCCGTTTGCCGATCACGACGCCGTCAAGGCGGCGATCGGGCCGGAGACCGCCGGCATTTTGATTGAGCCGGTGCAGGGCGAGGGCGGCATCCGCGTCGTGCCCAACCAATGCCTGCGCGGCCTGCGTGAACTGTGCGACGAGCACGGCCTGCTGCTGGTCCTCGACGAGATCCAGTGCGGCATGGGCCGCACCGGCAAGCTGTTTGCCCATGAATGGGCCGGCATTGAGCCCGACATCATGGCCATCGCCAAGGGCATCGGTGGCGGCTTTCCGCTCGGCGCCTGCCTGGCCAGCGAGGCTGTGGCGGCCGCCATGACGGTCGGCAGCCATGGCACCACCTTCGGCGGCAACCCGCTCGCCATGGCCGTTGGCAATGCCGTGCTCGACATCGTGCTGGCGGAAGGTTTTCTCGATCATGTGGCGGAAACCGGCCTGCGGCTGAAGCAGAAGCTGGCGGCGATCGCCGACACCCATGACGACGTCATTGAGGAGGTGCGCGGCCTCGGCCTGATGCTCGGGCTGAAATGCCGGGTACCCAACAGCGATGTCATCGCCGCCGCCCGCGCGGAGGGCCTGCTGCTGGTGGCCGCCGGCGACAATGTCGCGCGGCTGCTGCCGCCGCTGATCATCGGCGCGGAGGAGATCGACGAGGCGGCAGGCCGCCTCGATCGCGCCCTGGGCGACCTGACGCGCTCCGATGCCGCCGAATAGCCGGCCCCGCAACGTCCCGATGCCGCAATCGACCATGGCCAGCCTTCGCCATTTCCTCGATCTGTCGCTGTTGGAGACGGCGACGCTGCGCGCCATTGTGGACGACGGCGCCCGCCTGAAGGCTGAGGCGGTGGCCGGCCGGCGTGCCGAAAGGTCGCTTGACGGCCGCCTGCTGGCGATGATTTTCGACAAGCCGTCGACCCGCACCCGCGTCTCCTTCGACGTCGCCATGCGCCAGCTCGGCGGCCAGACGATTGTGCTCAACGCCGATGACATGCAGATCGGCCGCGGCGAGACCATCGCCGATACGGCGCGCGTCCTGTCGCGCTATGTCGACGCCATCATGATCCGCACCACCGCCCATAGCCGGTTAGCCGAGCTCGCCGAACACGCCACGGTCCCGGTCATCAACGGCCTGACCGACCGCACCCATCCCTGCCAGCTGATGGCCGACGTGATGACCTTCGAGGAGCACAAGGGGCCGATCGCCGGCCGCCGCATCGCCTGGACGGGGCCGAGCACCAACGTCCTGACCTCCTTCATCCACGCCGCCGCCCGCTTCCGCTTCCACCTGCATATCGCCACGCCGCCGGAGCGGCAGCCGGACCCGGCGGCGCTCGACTGGGCGCGGTCTCAGGGCGCCGAGATTCACCTGACGTCCGATCCCCATACCGCCGTCGCCGGAGCCGACTGCGTCGTCACCGATACCTGGGTGTCGATGGGCGAGGACGAGCATCAGCGCGGTCACAACATGTTGATGCCCTACCAGGTCAATGAGCGCCTCATGGAAAAAGCCGGCAAAAACGCCATCTTCATGCATTGTCTGCCGGCCCACCGCGGCGAGGAGGTGACCGACGCCGTCATCGACGGGCCGCAGTCGGTGGTCTTTGACGAGGCGGAAAACCGGCTGCATGCCCAGAAGGGCATTCTGCTGTGGTGCATGGGATTGGATGGGAAATGACACGCAAGCAAACCGCGGTCGCAATGAACGGAGGTCCCGGCGCTGCCCTTGCCGGCAGCGGCGACGCCGACCGCGCCTTGCCGTTTCAGGTCGATCAGCTGGAAGTGCGCGGCCGTGTCGTCAGTCTTGGCCCGGCAATCGACGCCATCCTGGCGCGCCACGACTACCCGCATCCGGTCAAGGCGTTGCTCGGCGAGGCCTGCGTTCTGGCGGCTCTGTTGGCGACCTCGTTGAAGGATGTCAGCCGGTTCATCCTGCAAACCCAGACCGACGGGCCGGTTTCCATGCTCGTCGCCGATATCCGCCTGCCTGGGCAGCTGCGCGCCACCGCCTCATGTGAGGCGGCAGCGGTGACCGCGCTGGCTGAGGCCGGCACCGCCGATACGGCCACGCTGCTTGGCAAGGGCACGCTCGCCATGACCATCGAACAGGGGCATGGCGGTCAGCGCTATCAGGGTTTCGTGCCGCTGGACCATGAAAGCCTGGAAGCCGCCGCCCACACCTATTTCCACCGCTCCGAGCAGATCCCGACGCGCATCCGCCTGGCAGTCAGCGAGATGTTCGACCGCGACGAGGACGGCAAGGCCCGCCATCAATGGCGCGCCGGCGGCATTATCGGCCAGTTCATGCCGGAAGCCGAAGATCGCATCCGCCACCGCGACCTGCCGGCCGGCGATGCGCCCGACGACATGCCCGCCGGTCTGCCCGAAGACCTGCAGGGCGCCGGCCTGGAAACTGACGACGAGGCCTGGATGGAAGCCGCCGCCCTGATCGGAACCGTCGCCGACGACGAGCTGACGGATCCGGCCGTTTCGCCTGAGCGCCTTTTGTTCCGGCTGTTCCACGAGCGCGGCGTGCGCGTCTTCAGGCCGGTCCGACTGGAAGACAATTGCACCTGCTCGCGGGCCCGTGTCGAAAAGGTCCTTGATCAGATGGATGTTGGCGAGATCGCCGATGCCGCCGTCGGCGGCGAAATCGAGGTGCGTTGCGAATTTTGCGGCCTGCGCTACCATTTTGACGCCGACAGGCTGCCCGGCGCGGCCGATGGCGAGGCAAAGCATGGCCGGATTCAGGGCGGGCCCCTGACAAATCTTTAATTTGCAATCAGCGATACTAGCTGCCACCTAGGAGAAGCGTTCCAGATGGTCTGTCTTTCATGCAGTGGCCGGGCAGGAACAAAACGGGAAAGCCGCATTGAGCGATAAGGTCAAGGGACCACGTCTTGTCATCGATTCGGCGGCCGCCGAGGCCGATGCCCCGGCCGCCGATCCCGTCGTGCCTCTGGCGCCGGGCGAGCGCGCGCCGCTGCCGCAGTCGGCCGCTCCTGAGGCGCGCCGCGAAGCGCCGGCCGGCGTGCCGCCGGTTGATGCCGGTGCAACGCCGGCGCCGCCGGCAGCCCGCCTTGCCGAGCCGCGACAGCATCGGCTCGTCCTGATCGCCGCCCGCGGCCTGCTGCAAACCATTCTTGTGCTTGCCGTTCTCGCCGGCGCCGTCTGGGGCATGCGCTGGCTTGCCGAATCGCGCGCCGAACGGCCGCAACGGCCAGCCCGCGAACGCGTCTATACGGTCACCACGATGCCGGTGCAGAAGGCCGACCATCAGCCGCAATTCCTCGTTTACGGCACGACCATTGCCGGCCGAACGGTGGAGCTGCGGGCTCTGGTCTCCGGCGAGATCGTCACCGTTCATCCCGATTTGCGGGTTGGCCGGACGGTCGAAAAGGGCGCCGTTCTGGTTGAGATCGATCCGTTTGCCTATGCGGGTGCGGTGACGGAGGCGCGTGCCAATCTGCGCGAGGCCGAGGCCAGGCTGGCGGAAAGCGAGGCGCGCATTGCCTCTGAGCAATCGGCGCTTGACCGCACCCGTGAGCAGCTGGTTCTGGCTGAACGCGATCTTGAGCGCTCCCGCCAGCTTCTGAGCTCCGGTTCCGGCACGCAAAAGGCCGTCGACGACCGCGAGCTGACGCTCAGCCAGCGCGCCCAGGCCGTCGAACAGCGCCAGGCCAATCTGGCGGTCGAACAGGCCAGAGCCGAACAACAGCGGGCTGCCATCGAGCGGCTGCAATGGAAGCTCGCCCAGGCGGAGCGCGATCTGGCCGATACCGCGCTCAAGGCGCCTTTTACCGGTGTCGTGCAGTCTGAAAATGCCGGTGCGGGCCGCAATGTCGGCGCCAATGACGTGCTTGTCACGCTTTATGACGAGGCTGCCATAGAGGTCCGCTTCGTCGTCACCGACAGCCAGTTCGGACGCCTGGCCGGCGATCCCGACGGCGTCGTCGGGCGCCCCGTGGAGGTGGCCTGGACGGTCGGCGGCACGCCGATTGTCTATGACGGCGTCATCGACCGGATCGGCGCCGAGGTGCGCTCCGAACGCGGCGGCGTGGAGCTTTATGCCAGGATCGGCGCGCGCTCCGGCGCCGCCGCCCTGCGTCCCGGCGCCTTTGTCGAGGTGCGGGTGCCGGACAAGACCTATACGGAGACCGTTCGGCTGCCGGAGACGGCCGTTTACGGCGGTGCCTATGTTTTTGTCATCGAAGACGGCCGGCTGCGCCGCCGCGACGTCACCATTGCCGCCTTCACCGGCAACGATGTGCTGATCGGCTCTGGTCTTGACGGCGGCGAGACGGTGCTGGCGACGCAGATCGCCGATGCCCGCGACGGCCTCAAGGTTGTCGAGGAGGGCGCCGCTGGCGGCCAGTCATGGGCCGGCGAGGCAGGCGACGAGGGGGACCGGGCCGGGGCGGATCATTGACACGGCGCTGACACAGCGATGAAGCCACAGCGATGAAACCTCCGCACATTCCAGATTTGGGCTTGCAGACCGGCCGCGGCATCATCTCTGTCTTTGCCCGCCATTCCAATGCGGCCAATCTCCTGATGGCGCTGATGATCATCTTCGGCCTCTATTCGCTGGCCCGCATCAACACCCAGTTTTTCCCCTCCGTGATCACCGAAACGATCCGTGTCAACGTCACATGGTCGGGCGCCAGCGCGGAAGATGTCGAAGCCAATATCCTGGAAGTCCTCGAACCGGAATTGCGCTTTATCGACGGCGTTGACGAGATGACGACGATTGCCCGGGAGGGAGTCGGCCTGCTGCAAATCGATTTTGAACGCGGCACTGACATGCAAAAGGCGCTTTCCGATGTCGAGGCGGCGGTATCCGCCGCCACCACGCTGCCTGAGGATGCCGATGCGCCGAAAGTCTCTTTCTCAAAATGGTTTGACGGCGTTGCGCGGCTGGCCGTCACCGGGCCGTATTCGGAGGCGGCCCTGAAATCGATCGCCAAGCGCATGCGCGACGATCTGATCGCCCGCGGCATCGACAAGGTCTCCATGACCGGTCTGCGCGACGAGGAGATCGCCGTCCGCGTTCCCGAACGTGAATTGCGCCGACTTGAACTGACATTGGGCGAGATTTCCGCTGCCATCGCCGACAACAGTCGCGATCTGCCCTCCGGCAAGCTGGAAGGCACCGTGTCACGTCAGATCCGTTCGCTTTCCGATGCCCAAGATCCGACCCGCCTGCGCGACATTGAGATCAAGTCCTTTTCCAGCGGCGAAAAGATCACCGTCGGCAATATCGCCACCATCGAGCGCCGTTTCGATCCTGACGACAAGGAAGGCTATTCCGGCGGCCGCCGGGCGATCCAGCTCTATATCCAGCGCTCAGCCACCGCCGACACGCTGGAAACGGCGGCCATACTCGACGCCTATCTGCAAGAGATTACACCGGCCCTGCCACCGGGGCTGAAGGTCCTGAAATACGGCGTCCGCGCCGATCTGTTGAAGCAGCGCATTTCGCTGCTTGTGCGCAACGGCGCGACCGGACTGGTTCTTGTCGTCACCGTTCTTTTTGTTTTCCTGAGCGGCCGCGTCGCCTTCTGGGTCGCCGTCGGCATTCCGGTCGCGATACTGGCGACGCTCGGCATCATGTATGTCAGCGGCCAGTCCATCAATATGATCTCGCTTTTCGCCCTGATCATGATGCTCGGCATCGTCGTTGACGATGCCATCGTTGTGGGCGAGCACACCGCCACCCGCCACACCATGGGCGATCCGCCGGCCATTGCCGCGGTGCGCGGCGCCGGTCACATGCTGTCGCCTGTCATGGCCGCCAGTCTGACGACGATCGCCGCCTTCGCGCCGCTGTTTCTGGTGCGCGACACGATCGGTCAGCTGTTCGCCGCATTGCCGCTTGTCGTCATCGCGGTGATCATCGCCAGTCTGATTGAATGTTTCCTGATCCTGCCCGGCCATCTCACCCATTCGCTTAGCCGCGCGCAGCGCGCCGGCTGGTCGTTCTGGCGCTGGGTCGCTTTTGCTTTGGCCTTTTCAGCCCTGCTGATCGTGTTTGCCCGCGACTGGTCCGGTGCCCTGCCATTGCCCGACAGCGTGGTCATGGCGCGGCAGATGCTCGGCGAACTCCCTTTACCCAGACGCTCGCGCTGGCCGCTGGCGCCCTCCTGCTTGGCGCAGTCGCGGAAGCGATATTTCTCTTCATCAGTTCCCGCCACCAGAGATCCGGCCATCGGCGAACGCTGATCCGCCGCGGCCTTGATGCCGGCTTCAACTGGTTTCGCGACGTTCCGTTCGGCTGGCTGGTCAGGCTGTCCTATGCCTATCGCTACCTGACGGTCGCCATTGCCATAGCCAGCCTGATGCTGGCGGTCGGCCTGGTGCGCGGCGGCCATGTCAATTTCGTCTTTTTCCCTTCACCGGAAGCCGAAACCATTCGCGCCCGTGTTGTCTTCAATGCCGGCGTGCCGCGCGAAACCGTCATTGAGGCCGTGCGCCGGATCGAGGGGGCGCTATATGAGGTGGAAAAACGATTATCGCCCGACAAGCCGCTGGTCGTCGCCGCCTTCACCACCGTCGGCGAGGCCGGCCGGTCCGTTGGCGACAATCTGGCGCAGATCCGCGTCCAGTTAACACCTTCCGAAGAACGCGACATCCGCACGCCTGAAATAGGGCGGGCCTGGCGCCAGACAGCGCCGAAAATTGCCGGCATGAAGCGCTTCGCGATATTTGAACATCGCGGCGGGCCGCGCGGCCGCGATGTCGACATCCGCTTCCGCGGCGCCAATACGCAACTGCTCAAGGCCGCCGCCGAAGAGGCCACGGTGGTGCTATCCGGCATTCCGGGCGTCACCGGCGTTGCCGACGACCTGCCTTACGGCAAGCCGGAACTGATCATCCGGCTGACGCCGCGCGGCGCCGCACTCGGCTTTACCGGCGACGAGATCGGCCGTCAGGTCCGCAACGCGCTGGAAGGCGCGATACCGCGCCGCTTCGCCGACGGCGACGAGGAAATCGCCATCCGTGTCCAGGCCGAACTGCGCGAAACCGGCATGGCGGCCTTGCGCGCCTTGGAGCTTCGTGCGCCCTCAGGCGCCTTCGTGCCGCTTGAGGAGGTCGCCGAACTGAGCGAGCGCCAGGGCTTTTCGGCGATCCAGCGTATCGACGGTAAATCGACGGTATCGGTGACCGGCGATGTCAATCTCGCTGTCACCATTCCCGGCGCGGTGCTGACGGAGCTCAGGGAAAGCGGTGCGATCCGCGATATCGCCAGCCGCTATGGCGTGGAAACCGGCTTTTCCGGTCGCGCCGAGGAGCGCGCCAAGGCGTTCTCCGATCTCAAGCTCGGCGCCCTGATCGCCCTGTCGATCATTTATATTATCCTGGCCTGGACCTTCCAATCCTATGCCAAGCCGGTCGCCGTCATGCTGATCATCCCCTTCGGCTTTGTCGGAACCACAGCCGGCCACTGGCTGATGGGCTTTGACCTGACGATCCTGTCCCTTTTCGGCCTGCTCGGCCTGTCCGGCATTCTCGTCAACAATTCCATTATCCTGGTTGCCCGTCTCACCGACCGCCTTGCCGCCGGCGACGCGCTGGCAGAAGCGGCAACCGGCGCCAGCCGCGACCGGCTCCGGGCCGTGCTTTTGACATCGCTGACAACGATCGGCGGTTTGGCTCCGCTGCTTTTTGAGACAAGCCGACAGGCCCAGTTTTTGATGCCGATGGCCATCACCATCGTCTTCGGTCTGGCCATTGCGACATTTCTGGTGCTGTTTCTGGTTCCCGCCATTATCGGCATTGGCGGCGACATCGACGCCTTCTTGCGCTTCGTGGCCGGCCGTCGGGCGATCGATCAGCCGCCGCCCGGCCCGGCCGAATAGCGGCCGCATGGCTGTCGGCAGCGATCGACAGGCAAACCCGTTCAGCTGCGCCAGAACGCCGGCAGCAGCAGCACCAGCACGGTAAACAGCTCCAGGCGGCCGAGGATCATGCCGGCCGACAACAGCCATTTGGCGGTGTCGCTGAGCGACGCGAAATTGCCAGTCGGACCGATGGTCGGCCCCAACCCCGGTCCAACATTGGAGATCGCCGTCGCCGCGCCGGAAAACGCCGTCAGCGGGTCAAGCCCGGTCAGGCTGAGGGCGACCGCCAGAACGATGAAGGAGGCAATATAAAGAAAGATGAAGCTCATCACCGCCGATGAGACGTCTTCTGAAATCGGCCTGCCGTTAAACAGCTTGACGAAGATGCCGTTGGGAAAGATCAGCCGCGCCGTCTGTTGCCGCATTTCCTGAAACAGCACCTGGAAGCGGAAGATCTTGATGCCGCAGGTGGTCGAGCCGGCGCAGCCGCCGACGAACATCAGGAAGATCTTGATGCCGCAGGCGGTCGATCCGGCACAGCCACCGATGAACATGACGATGAAAAACAGGGCTGTGGAAAACAGCCCCCAGCTTTCATAGTCGCCGCTGGCATAGCCGGTGCCGGTCATGATGGAAATGAGGTTGAAGGCCGCGCGCCTGAGACCGGTCAGGCCCGCCTGCTGGCCGGTCAGCGCCAGATAGAACCACAGCACCAGCACGAACGCCACAACCGTCAGGGCGAAGGCCCGCACCTGGGAATCGCGCAGCAGCGGTCCTATGCGGCCGCCCGACAATTGCACGAAGAGGATGAACGGCAGGCTTCCCAAGATCATGAACACGATGGCGATGGTCTCGATCTGGGCGGAACCGAAGGCGCCGATCGAAAGGTCCTTTGACGAGAATCCACCGGTCGCCACCGTCGTCATGGCGTGCATGACGGCATCGGCGGCGCCCATTCCGGCGGCCGCATAGAGCAGGGCGCAGGCGGTGGTCAGCACCGCATAGACCAGCGTCAGAGATCCCGATATCTGGGTCGCCCGCGGCAGGATCTTCTCCGGTGTTTCAAAGGCTTCCGCCTTGAACAGCTGCATGCCGCCGACCTGCAGCATGGGCAGCACGGCGACCGCCATGACGATGATGCCGATCCCGCCGAGCCATTGCAGGATGGCCCGCCAGAACAAAATGCCGGTCGGCAGGTGGTCGAGCCCGCTGATCACCGTCGCGCCGGTCGTCGTGATACCCGACATCGATTCAAAGAAGGCGTCCGTGTAGCTTGTCGTCACGCCGGACCAGTAGAACGGCAAGGCGCCGAGCGCTGCCAGACTTGCCCAGCTGCCGACCGTCATAAGAATCGCCTGGCGCGCACCCAGCTGCGATGTCGTGCCGCGCGCCGACGCCCACAGCCCCAGGCCGACGGTGGTGCTGACTGCCGCGGCACCGATAAAAACCGGCCAGGTCGGATTGCCGAGGGCGAAATCGACAAGGGCCGGCGCCAGCATGGAAACGCCGAGGATCGCCATGAACACGCCGATGACGAGGATAACGGGGCGAAGGTCGATCACGAACGCACACCCGGCTGCCGAATCGCGCCGATCATGGCCATGCTGGGCGTCACGCGCAATGCGCGAGGCCTAAGGCCTAGTTGAGCACCGGCCGCACATCCGGCATATCCAGCGAGAACGCGGGAATGGCGACGATGAAGACATCGCCGTCCTCGCCGACCATCTGATAGCTGCCGACCATGATGCCGGACGGAGTCCTCAGTGGGCAGCCCGACGTATAGCTGAAGGAACCGCCAGGTACGATGATGGGCTGCTCCCCGACGACGCCGGGTCCACGCACCTCCTCAGTGAATCCCTGCCCGNNGCTGCCGACCATGATGCCGGACGGCGTGGAGAGCGGGCAGCCGCTGGTATAGGAGAAACTGCTGCCTGGATTGATCTGCGGCTGCTCGCCGACAACGCCGAGACCGCGCACATCCTCCACCCGGCCGTTGCCGTCGGTGATCCGCCAGTGCCGGGCCAAGAGCTGCACGGATCGCGCGCCCTCATTGCCGATCTCGATCGTATAGGCCCAGAAAAACCGCCCCCTTTCCGGGTCGGATTCCTCCGCCAGATAATGCGGCTCGACGGTGACGCGAATGCCGTTGGTGACAGAACTGTACACGGCTGGCATGTCCCCGGGGCAAGGTTGCCCGCTTTTTTGCGGCAGACGACGGCGCCGTGCAAGATCAAAGATCGAAACGCCGCCCGCCGCCGCCTGCGGCGCAGACGGCCGGGCATCCCAAGCGCACTGTGATCATCCGGGTCGCGGGCGCTGATTCGACGCCGTGCGACTGACTGTGTAGCCTGGCCTGGCGGCGACATAACACATTGCCGCGAGGGTGAGTGCGGGCTTCGGGGGGCTGCGTGTACGGGACGACGATCGGCCTTGACCGGCCGCCCGGCGACAAGCGGCCCGAAGGGTCGATCCGCGACGACGGCGTTGCGGAAGCCGGCGGCTGGCGGCCTGATGGCGATTGTGACCTCGATTCCGCCGTCGCCTTTCTGGACCGATTCGGCATCTCTCGCCGTGCGCTTTTGCTGGCAAGCCGGCTTGCCGCGATCCGCGGAACCGGCGCCCATGACGAACTGATTGCCGCCAAAGTCGTCGACGCCGACGATTACTGGTCGTCTCTGGCGGAAGATCTCGGCCTGCGATTTGTCACCGGCAAGGAGGCCCTGGCGATGGCGCCAACGGCGCCGATCGTGCCGAGCGAAGCCTTGCGGCGTGCCGACCGGCTCACGGTTGCGGAGAGAGGCGCGCCGCTGCTGCTTGTGGCGCCGGCCGGCGCTGTACTGTTTCGCCTTCGCAGCGGTCTCCGTCGCACTCCGCAGATCGCCCGCCGGATCGGCATCGCCACGCCGCAGACGATCCGTTCAGTGCTGCTTCGCCGCTGCGCCGGCCATTACGCCGCATGCGCCGTCCAGCGGCTGCGCCGCGCTTCGGCCGCCAGTTCCGCCTGCGGCCGGCCAGGGCCGCTGGTCACCGCGACAATGGCGGCGATGGCAGGCCTGATTGGCTTTGCTGTCTGGACGGCGCCGGCATTGGCCCTGTTTGCCGTCGCCGGATTTTTGAATCTGGTCTTCCTGAACAGCGTCCTGTGGAAGCTCGCCGCCGCGCTCCACCGCTCGCCGCCTGAGCCGGCGGCGGCGCTTCCTCAAGGCGATCTGCCGGCCTACACGATCATGGTACCGCTTTATCGCGAGGCCAATGTCGTCCCCGATCTCATGCGCTCCTTGGCGGCCATCGACTATCCGCGCGTCAAGCTGCAGGTGCTGCTGATCGTGGAAGCCGATGACGAGGAAACCATCGCGGCGATCCGGCGCTGCGGCGACGATCGCTTCGAAGTGATCCGCGTGCCGCCGGCTTTGCCGCGCACCAAGCCCAAGGCGCTGGTCTTTGCCCTGCCGTTTGCCCGCGGCGATCTGGTTGTCGTCTATGACGCCGAAGACCGGCCCGAACCCGGCCAGTTGCGGGCCGCCGCATCGGCCTTCGCCGCCGACCCCGGCCTTGGTTGCCTCCAGGCGCGGCTGACGCCGGACAATGCCGAGACCTGGCTGTCGCGCATGTTCACCATCGAATATGCCGGCAATTTCGATGTGCTGCTGCCGGCGCTGGCCGCCTGGCGCCTGCCGCTACCGCTTGGCGGCACCTCCAACCATTTCCCGCGCCGCGTCCTGCAGCAGGTTGGTGCCTGGGATCCCTTCAATGTCACCGAAGATGCCGATCTCGGCCTCAGAATTGCCCGCAACGGCTACCGGGTCGGCATGATCGCCTCGCGCACCTACGAAGAGGCGCCGCTGCGCCTGGCGCAGTGGCTGCCGCAGCGGCGCCGCTGGCTGAAGGGCTGGATGCAGACCGTGCTGGTGACGCTCGACCCGCGCCAGCGGTCGCATCGCCGCCTGGCATGGGGCGGCTGGCTGCTCGTCCATGGTCTTCTGACCGGCGGCATCGTCTCGCTGATGATCTATCCGCTGATGTTCGCCTGGCCGCTTGTTCTTCTTCTCATGCCGGAACTCTGGCACGGCCTCGATACGCCGGCATTCGACGTGCTGATCGCCGTCAGCTTGTTCAATATCGGCGCATTCGCGCTGGCGGCGCTTTTTTCTGCCCTGCGCGGCCTGCGAGCGATCGGCAAGCTGCGGCTGGCGCTGCTGCTGCCCAGCCTGCCGGTCTATTATCTGCTGATGTCGCTGGCCGTCTGGCAGGCGCTGGCAGGGCTTTGGCGGGCGCCGTCTGAGTGGGAAAAGACCGCCCACGGCATATCGAAGAAGCGCCGCACGCCGCCCTCTCAGTTCCGGTCGCCTGACTCAGCCAAGGTCCGGGCGATCGATGCGCTGCCGGCTGAAAGCACCCCCATCAGGGCGAAGACATAGGCGAAATCGAGCGCGTCGGCACGGCTTTTGTCGAGAAAGAACATGCCGGCTGCATAGAAACTGAGGACCGCATTGGCGAACAGGATGCGCCACATGATCGGTCTCCCCGCGTTGTTTCGCCTGACCGGCAAAAAACGCGACTATCATGAATGCCAGGTTAATGCGCCGCTAGCAGGGTGAAAATTCGACGGCCCGTTTAAGGCGATTCTTAACGGCGATGGGATAGATGCCGGTGATTGAGGAGGCGGCACATGAACAACGATAAGCGCTCTGAATTCCGCGCGCGTACGCTCAAGCGCGGTCAGGTCAGGATCGACGACGGCGGGTCCGTCTTTGACTGCATCATCCGCGATCTCACTGAATCCGGCGCCAAGCTGCATTTTGAAGACACCGTTGCGCTGCCGGCCAATTTTGACCTTTTTTTGGTTGAAGCCGGCGCCGTGTGGCCGGTCCGCAATGTCTGGCAGAAGGGCGCCGATGTCGGCGTGGCGTTCTTCCCCACCGATATCCCGCGACACAATTGAGCGCGGCAATTGGCCGCTACCGGCGACGGGCTTGGAGCGGGCGATGGGGATCGAACCCACGACATTCAGCTTGGGAAGCTGACGTTCTACCACTGAACTACGCCCGCCAGCCACAATCGCAAAACCGAAACCGGTTTTCGCCGATCAGGCCGGCAAAGGATAGATGGCCCGCATTGGTCAGGCAACCGGTTTGCCGTCATGAGAAGCGTCGTCGGCCCCGGCAGCTCGTCTCAAGGCCGGCGGCGTAAGGCAGGCAGGCAGGGGATATCTGCAATGGCGAAAGCGGTTGTTTCGGCCGGGTAATATGATTTACAAAGCCGGCCGCCACAGGCTCACGCTCCCTCCCACTTGAAAATGTCGGGCCAAACGGCCCGGAGGAATTCCCCACAAGGGTGACGCAAGCTCAGTTTGGCAAAACCGGTATGATTTTGGGTTCTTTCAGGTAAGACGGGAATGCTTCAATGAACGCAACGCATTTCCAGCTCGATTGATTCGGCCACATGCTTGATCGCGAATCTCGCCAGGACTCCACGATAGCGCCCCGCCGCAATCGCTCGGTCGGGTCCCGCTTCGTCAAGCGCGTGATGCAAACCGCCGCGGCTCATCGCCTGGCCAGCTGGCTGATCGCGCAATATGCGAGATTTGTCGTTCGCACGTCGCGCTGGACCTTTATCGGGTCGGACGAGGGACGCATTGCATTTCTGGAAGCCGGCCGTCGCGTGCATGTGCTGCTTTGGCACGATCGCGTTGTGCTCATGCCGTTTGGCTGGAAATTCCGCGACTACCCCTTGACCGTGCTGATTTCCGACCACCGGGACGGCCGCATGATGTCGAGCGTGCTTGATGCGGCGGGCGTCGGCCAGATTCGCGTTCCCGCCAGCGCGCTCGGCGCCAGAACGCGCTTCGGCCATGTCTTGCTGAAGGCGTCGACGGCGCGCCAGATCCGGCGCGAATCCGCGTCAGGCAAGACGATCAGCGTCATCGGCGACGGGCCGACCGGGCCGCGCCATGTGCTCAAGCCCTTTGTCATTGAGCTGGCGCGCCTTTGCGATGCGGAGATCGTGCTTGTGACCTACGCGGTCAAGCGGCGGATCGTGGCGCGAAGCTGGGACCGCCTGATCATTCCACTGCCGTTCAATCGCGGCATATTTCGCGCCAGCACCTGGTCCTATGATTCGCGCAACCTGGACGCCGAGGCCCGCGAAGCGCTGCGCGCTAAAATCGAGAGCGATCTGCGCGATTTTACCGACGAGACCGACGCCATGCTGGGCCATCAGCCGATCGACTAGCGCGTCTTTTCGCTCTGGCGCCCCGCCGCGACGCCGCCTCTTGCCGCGCCGCCAGCCGGCATTCTGTGACGTTATGCCAGCCGTCTTGCTGCCAGGACGGCATTGAGGCCGCCAAAGGCGAAGGAATTGGACATGATCGCCTCAATCGGCGCCTCCACGGCCGTGTTGCGCACGTGGCGCAGATCGCAGGCCGGGTCGGGATCGTCGAGTTTGATCGTCGGCGGCAGCACGCCGTGGTTGAGCGCCTGGAGCGCCAGCACAAACTCAATGGCCGGGCTGGCGCCGAGCGCGTGGCCGTGCATCGATTTTGTCGATGACACCCAGATACCGTCGAGAGCGGCGCCAAGAACGCTGCGCAGCGCGCCGGATTCGGTCTCGTCGTTGGCGCGCGTCCCGGTGCCGTGAGCATTGATGTAGCCGATCGCCTCCGGCGCCAGAGCCGCGTCCTCCAGGCACTGACGGATCGCCGCAGCGCAACCTTCCGCCGAAGGTTCGACGATGCTTGCGGCATCGGCCGAAAGGCCATAGCCGGCAAGCTCGCCATGGATGCGTGCGCCGCGCGCCTTCGCCGCCTCCATCGCCTCCAGCACCACGATGCCCGCCCCCTCGCCGAGCACCATGCCGTTGCGGTGCTTGGAGAACGGTCGGCATCCGTCGTTCGACATGACTCGCAGCGCGTGCCAGGCGGTCACCGTACCGAGTGTGAGAGGCGCCTCGGTGCCGCCGGCAACGGCGACGTCGGCGCGCCCATGCTTTATCATCATATAGGCTTCGCCAATTGCATGGGCGGCAGAGGCGCAGGCCGATGACACTGTAAACACCGGCCCCCTAATCCCGAAAGCGATCGACACATGGCTGGCACTGGCCGACGGCATATTGCGTGGAACAGACAGTGGATGCGCGCGCGGTCGCTGTTCGAAATAGAGCCGCCATGCATTGTCGTCGATTGATCCGATCCCACCGATCCCGGTGCCGGTGACCACGGCGGTGCGCCCCGCAAGGGCGCCGTCGAACACGAGGCCGGAATCGGCGACCGCCGCGCGCGCGGCGACCATGCAGAATTCGCACGAGCGGTCATAGAGGGCAGCCTGATTGGCGTTGACGCCGCCGCCGGGATCGAAATCGTTGATCTGGCCCGCGATAGACTCTCGTAGCCTGTGCGGATAGGCCTCCCGGCCCGCAATCGTCAGGGGGCCGATGCCGCAATGGCCGGCGCAGGCCTTGTCGTAGGCCTCATCGGCGGTCAGGCCAAGGGCTGAAACCGCGCCGATGCCGGTTATCGCGACCCGTCTCATGCGTGGCGAAGCGCCGCAACGGTTCGGTTCATTGCCGCTCGCTGCTCTCAGGCCGTCTTCTGGGCGTCGACATTGGTGGTGAGCCAGTCCAGCATTTGACCGACAGTCGTCAGATTGGCCGACTTTTCGTCCTGCTCGATATCGACGCCGAAATCCTCCTCGATCTCGAAAATGATCTCAATCAGATCGAGCGATTCGATGTTGAGTTCCTGCAGGTCGCTCTCGCGGTTAATCTCTTCGGGAGGGATATCGATATATTTCGCGACAATATCACGAACGCGGGTTTCGACGTCCAGCTCAGTCATGTCCATATCCCCGAGATGCCCCTTCCGGCCGACCGGATGGTAATCAACCCCGTCGCAAAAGGGAAACCTGCCGATTGCCGGCGGCGTGTCAATGATTTCCGCATCCCATATCCGGCCGGATACCGACCAGCCGCAATCGCCAGCCGAAAACCGGTCTTTGCCAGTCAGACCGGCAGGGGCTGGCGCGGCTTCTGTCTGGTCAGCCGGTTTGCGGCGGCCCGGCTCGCTTCAATCCGCCTTGAAATGCTTCGACAGTTTCAGGCCCTGCGCCTGGTAATGCGATTTCAGGTCGGCGCCATAGACATGGTCCGGTGCCGCCGCCATCCTTTCATAGACCAGCCGGCCGATGGTCTGGCCGTGGCCGAGGATGAACGGCACTTCGTGGCTGCGCACCTCCAGCACCGCCCGGGAGCCGTGGCCGCCCGCCGCGTCGTGGCCGAAGCCGGGGTCGAAGAAGCCGGCATAATGCACCCGGAACTCGCCGACCAGCGGATCGAACGGCACCATTTCCGCCGCATAGGCCGGCGGCACATGCACCGCCTCGCGGCTCACCAGAATGTAGAACTGGTCCGGATCGAGCACGATCTCCGGCGCGCCGCGGCGCCGGATCGGCTCCCAGAAGTCGAGAATCTCATAAGCGCCGGGCCTGTCGAGGTCGATGACGCCGGTATGGCGCTTGGCCCGGTAGCCGACGAGGCCGTCGCCGTCGCCCTGCAAATCGATCGACAGGGCCAGGCCGTCGATGAAGCGCGGCTCGCCGGAAGCCAGCCGCTCGCGCTCATGCAGATCGGCCAGTGCGGCGTCGTCAAGCCGCGCGTCGTCGGCCCGGAAGCGGATTTGCGACAGCCGCGAGCCGCGCCTGACGATAATCGGAAAGGTGCGCGGGCTGATCTCCAGATAGAGCGGTCCCTGATAGCCGGCCGGCACCTGGTCGAAGGATCGCGCATGGTCGGTGATCACCCGCGTGAAAACGTCAAGCCGGCCGGTGGAGCTTTTCGGATTGCTGCTGGCGGCGATCGTTTCCGGCAGCGCCAGCCTCTCCAGCAGCGGCACGATATAGACGCAGCCGGTTTCCAGCACGGCGCCGTCGCCAAGATCGATCTCATGCAGGGCCAGATCGGGAAGCCGCTCGGCGACCCGAAGGTCGGGACCGGGCAGGAAGCTGGCGCGCACCCGAAAGGCGCGGTCGCTGAGTCTCAGGTCGAGACTGGCCGGCTGAACCTGGGCGTCGACGAACGGCTCGGCCGGCAGCAACTGGCCGGCATCGGCAAGCGCGCGAATGGCCCAGTCCGGCAGGATTCCCTTGCTCAATCCGCTCAACGCGACGGCCCTTTCGGCCAATTCGGCCCGTTTCGCTCAAGAGCGTTAGCCGATCGCGCATTTGACGCCAAGGCCGCAAGCCGGTAAGGCAGAGGCTTATCCCGTGGTGATTTGAGCCGGTCGGCTTGCAACCACGTGTGCAGCGCCAGAGCCGCGCCGCCGCAAAAATGCTAAAAGGCCGGACTCCATGATTGGAATCCCGGCCCCGGCATGACGACGCGGCCGGGTTTTTGTTGGAGATGATGTCATGGCCGATGCGCCCAAACGCCGCCGTCCCGCCACTGAGATGATCCATGGCGGCACCATGCGCTCCGCTTTCGGCGAGACATCGGAGGCGATCTTTCTGACCCAGGGCTTCGTCTATGACAGCGCCGCGGCCGCCGAGGCGCGTTTCAAGGGTGACGATCCCGGTTTCGTCTATTCGCGCTACGCCAATCCGACCGTGGCGATGTTTGAGGAGCGCATGTGCGCGCTGGAAGGCGCGGAGGCGGCCCGCGCCACCGCCAGCGGCATGGCCGCCGTCACCGCCTCGCTGCTCGCCGATATTGCGGCCGGCGATCATGTCGTCGCCTCGCGTGCCCTGTTCGGCTCCTGCGACTATGTGATCGCCGATTTCCTGCCGCGGCTCGGCGTCGCCTCCACGCTCGTCGACGGCACCGATCTCGATGCCTGGCGGGCCGCCGTGCGACCGGAGACCCGCGCCTTCTTTCTGGAAAGCCCGTCCAATCCCAATCTGGAGCTGATCGACATTGCCGCCGTTGCCGACATCGCCCGCGCCGCTGGCGCCCGGCTTATCGTCGATAATGTCTTCGCCACGCCGCTCTACCAGAAGCCGCTGCAACTCGGCGCCGACATCGTCGTCTATTCCGCCACCAAGCACATCGACGGCCAGGGCCGCTGCCTGGGTGGCGTCGTGCTTTCCGATGCTGAATGGGTGGAGGACAAGCTCGCCCCCTATATAAAGCATATCGGCCCGTCGATGAGCCCGTTCAACGCCTGGGTGCTTCTGAAATCGCTGGAAACGCTGGAGATCCGGGTCGCCCGTCAGGCCGAGAATGCCGTACTTCTGGCTGACCGGATCGCCGCACATCCGGCCGTAATCCGCATCTATTATCCCGGCCGCGCCGACCACCCGCAGGCCGAGCTGGCGCGCCGCCAGATGCATTCCGGCGGCACCATGATCGCCTTTGAGATCGCCGGCGGCAAGGACGCCGCCTTCCGCTTTGCCGACGCTTTGAATGTCGTCCTGATCTCCAACAATCTCGGCGATGCCCGCTCGCTGGTCACCCATCCGGCGACGACCACGCATCAGCGCCTTTCTGAGGAGGAACGCGCCGCGCTCGGCATCGGCGACGGCCATATGCGGCTGTCGGTCGGTCTGGAGGATGTCGACGACCTGAGCGACGATATCCTTGCCGCGCTGACCGCCAGCCAGGCCGCCACCATCCGCGCTGTCTCATAGGCCGAAGGTCGCGGCGCCTATCGGAAGGTCCTGATCGCCAGCACCACCCGGGCACCGGCGGTGAGGAAGCAGACCGCGGCAAAGACCAGGGCGATCGGCGCGAAGGCGGCGGGAAACAGGCAAAACGCGCAAAAGACGGCGATGGTCTCCGTCCCTTCCGCCAGGCCGGTGGTGAAATAGAGCGACTTGGAGCCGCGCGCCACCGTCGTCAGGCCGCGCTTTTCCGCCATGATCGCAAAGGCGAGAAAGCTGGAGCCGTTGACATAGAAGCTGAGCAGCAGCACTGCCCCGGCAACGGCGTTGGCCGCCGGATCGGCGAAAACGAAGCCGAGCGGAATAGCGCCGTAGAAAGCGAAGTCGGAGACGATATCGAGAAAGCCGCCAAGGTCGGTCTTCTCGCTGTGGCGGGCGACGGCGCCGTCAAGGCCGTCGGCCAGCCGCGACAAAAGCAACAGCGCAAGGCCGGCAAGATAGGCTTCTGCGGCAATGACGAGCGCCGCCGCCAAGCCGGCCGCCAGGCCCATGCCGGTTATGGCATTGGCGCTGATGCCGCCGGCGGCCAGCCAGCTGCCCATCCGGTCCAGCACCGGGTCGAGGATCTGTCTGGCCTTGCCGTCGAGCACTACAGGACACCTTGTGCGGCTTTCTGAGAGCGCCGCCTATGGCGCTCGCTTCAATCTGCCGTTAAGCCATAGCGCATGATGCGGGTTCGGTTGAAGGCTGAAGCGGCAGGGGCGGTGCGGCTGCGGGCCGCCAGGCTGGCGGTCGCGGTTCTGGCCGGCATCCTCATGGCGGCCGTCGCCACACCTGCACAGGCGACCGACGACAGGCNNCCGGCGGTCGGCCGGAAGGTCTGGTCGTTCCTAATTTCTGGGATCCGCGGGCCCGCATGGAGCGTCCCGATCCCGGCGAGATCGGCGCCATCCGCTTCCTGACGACGGAGGATTTCCCGCCCTTCAGCTTCCGCGACCGCCGCGGCGCGCTGATCGGCTTCAACATCGATCTCGTCGATGCCGTCTGTGATGTGCTGAAGGTCGATTGCGCGCTGCAGTTTCGGCCGTTTGACACGCTTTACCAGACGCTGATTGCCGGTAACGGCGATGCCGTGATCGCCGGCCTGCGTGCCGCCGCTGCCAGTCCCGATGTCATCGCCACCGCGCCCTATTTGAAGCTGCCGGCCCGCTTCGTCAGCCGTCGCGGCGCCGTCTTCGACCCGGCCGATGCGTCCGGCGGCGAGTTCCTAGGTACGGTCTGCAGCTCCGCCCATGCGGCGTTCGTGACGCGGTTTTTCCCCGACTGGCCCGTCGCCTGCTATCCCTCGCTGGCTGAGGCGCTCGGCGAGCTCAAGGCTGGCCGGATCATCGCCGTGTTCGGCGACGCGCTGCGCATCGCATTCTGGCTGCACGGCGAAATGTCGGCCGATTGCTGCAGTTTCGCCGGCGGGCCATATCTCGATGACCGCTACTTCGGTCCCGGTCTGTCGATTGTCGTGCGCAAGGCCGACCGCCGGCTCAAGACGGCGCTCGATTACGCGCTGCGCGAGGTCTACCGCTCCGGCAAATACGAGGAGCTTTATCTGCGCTATTTCCCCATCAGCCTGTATTGAGGCCGGGCATTTTACGCCGCGGCGGCGGCTCAGCCCCGCCGCAACGGCAGCACCGCGGCCCGGCTCGCCGTCACAATGTCCGGTAGCGCGCCATTGCCGAGCGCTCCAGTGCGGCAACGGTCAATTTGTCGAGATTGAGCCGGTCGCGCAGCATCTGCAGGAAGCGCAGCTCCTCCTGCGCCACGCTCAGGTCGACCGCCGCCACCTCCACCGCTAGCGCATAGGCCGTGTCGTGCAGCTTGCGCGGCAGCGTGTCGGCGACAATGTCCAGCAGCGCGTCGAGCCCGTCCTCCTCCGCCAAGATGGCGCTCGCCGCCCGCGACGTGGCAACCAGCGCGTCGCGGTCATAGCCGTCGAATATCGGCAGCGACTGGACGATGTCGCCGATCTTCTTGAGCTCGTTGTCGGTCATGGTGGAATCGACCGCCGACATCGTCACCATGACATAGATGAGCGCGTCGTGCGGCGTTACGGATTTGGACATGGATGTGCCTTTCAGCCCGGATGGCGATTTTGCGGACCCTAAAGCCGGGCTCCCTCATCGGCAAGGGATGCGATGCCGCTGGCGAGGCCCTGCGTTGACGCCGGTGTCGCACCCTCCTAGGGTCCGCGCCGAAACCACGGGCAGCGGCCCGACAGAGCATGTCCGCCATGACCGACACGTCCCTCTCAGCGGCCGGAACCGGCATCGCCCCGGCCCGATTTCCCGATCACCTGCCCGACGATCTGGTCGCCGCGGCCGGCGTCTCCAGGGCCTGGCCGTTTGAGGAAGCGCGCAAGCTTGTCGCCAGGATGGAGCGCGGCGATTTCGACGGCGACATGCTGTTTGAGACCGGCTACG
>JABAOE010003969.1_pt5 | contig 21300 bp, 21 predicted proteins | sample 7062141 | NCBI WGS metagenome assembly JABAOE01 (sample SAMN14538627, study PRJNA623070) | marine sediment metagenome | biome: marine biome [ENVO:00000428]; feature: marine pelagic biome [ENVO:01000023]; material: deep marine sediment [ENVO:00002113] | place: India: Gulf of Khambhat ... | reverse complement strand
GAAGGGCGGGAGTCTTGACTGACGATAGCGGCGAACGCTGGCGCTTCAGCGCGCTGTAGTTAACTTGCACTTGGGAATTGATCTCCAGGAGTTTTGAGGAGTAGGCATGATAGCGAAACGTAACGTGGTGCTTCTGATTAGCACGCTCGGCGCGATTTTCACTGCGGAAATGGTCGCCGGCCAAGCCGTGGATCAGATCGTCGCGGCCGAAGATCGTCGAATCCAACAGGCGCAAGCCGCGCAAACGGAAATCAATGAGGTGTTCGACGAGACGCAGGATCTTGTCGAGGAATATCGCGCGGTAATGAAGGAGGTCGACGGCCTCCTGGTTTACAACACTTTGCTCGACCGGCAGATCGCAGACCAGAATCAGGAGCTGGACAACCTACGCACCTCGATCGATAGCGTGACGGTCGTCGAGCGACAGATTTTACCGCTGCTGACGCGCATGATCGAAGGTCTGGAGCGATTCGTCGCACTCGACATGCCGTTCCTCCAGGAGGAGCGGACAGGGCGCGTTTCGAATCTGGTCACGTTGCTCGAGCGATCCGACGTGACCGCTGCGGAAAAATTCCGCGTGGTCATGGAGGCTTGGCAGATCGAGAACGAGTACGGCCGGACGATCGAAGCTTATACAGGGGAGCTCGAGCTCGACGGCAACACGCGTGAGGTCGATTTTCTACGTATCGGCCGCGTCGCGTTGTTGTACCAGACGCCTGACGGTCAGAACTCGGGCGCCTGGGATCAGGCCGCGAGGACTTTCGTTCCCGTCGGTAATGAATTCCGCAATGCTATACGCCAGGGCGTGAGGCTCGCGCGCAATCAGGTCGGACCCGATCTATTGCTCTTACCCATCGCCGCGCCGGAGGAAGGCTAATGAAGCACTTTAGAATTGTGCCAGTCGCGATGCTGGCAATGCTCGCCAACGTAGGCGGGGTACAGGCGCAAGAGAACGAAGCCATGAGCCTCGATGAGCTCTTGCAGCGTGTCGAGCAGGGTAGCGCCAGGGATAACCAGGCCGAGGAGCAGCGTCTGCAGCAGTTCCGTCAGGCTCAAGCCCAACAGCAGCAGCTGCTCCAAGAGGCCATCAATCAACGGATCAGCGAGGAGAATCGCAGTGAAGTCCTCGAGACGACCTTCGAGGAGAACGAGCTGCTGATTGCCGACGTGCAGGCACAGCTCGACGCGCGTCTGGGTTCGTTGCGTGAGCTGTTCGGTGTTTTGCAACAGGTTGCGGGCGACGCGCGGGCACAGTTCCAGAACTCGTTCACGAGTGTCGAGCATCCGGATCGCGAAGCGTTCCTGACGGAACTTGCCGCCAAGCTGGCCTCGAGCAGTCAGCTCGCCTCGATCGAAGAGATCGAACGACTGTGGTTCGAGCTGCAACGTGAGGCCACCGAGCTGGGTAAGGTCAAGCTGATTCCGAACTACGAGCTCGTGACGACAGACGGCGAGATCAGCGTGGAGAACATCGTGCGAGTCGGTGCGTTCGGTCTAATTGCCGACGGTCGATACTTGCAGCGTAATCCTGACACCAACTCCGTATCCGAGCTGCAGCGGCAGCCCGAGCAGGGTCGCTTCACGAACAGCACGAGCGAACTCGTGAATGCAGCGCCCGGCACGTTTGCCCGATTCGGTCTGGACCCGACGCGCGGTCAGATTCTTGCTGCGTTCGTGCAAACGCCGAATCTTCAGGAGCGTGTGAATCAGGGCGGTATCGTCGGATACGTGATTATCAGCCTCGGTGTGCTCGGCGTGCTGCTGGCACTCGAACGTCTGCTGAGCCTGACGATCGCCGGACGCAAGGTCAAAGCGCAGCTCAAGCGCGATACGCCGGATAAGGGCAATGCATTGGGTCGCGTGTTGCAGGTGTATCACAACAACCCGCAAGCCGACACGGAGACGCTGGAGCTCAAGCTCGGCGAAGCCATACTCAAGGAGACGCCGAAGCTGCAGCGCGGAATCTTGTTCATCAAGGTCATTTCCGTTGTTGCACCGCTGCTCGGTCTGCTCGGTACGGTCACGGGTATGATCAATACCTTCCAGGCGATTACGCTGTTCGGTACAGGTGACCCGCAGACGATGGCCGGCGGTATTTCTCAGGCGCTCGTCACGACGGTGCTCGGTCTGACTGTGGCTATCCCGACCGTGCTACTGCACACGGTCGTGAGCGGACGCAGCCGGGAGATCACACAGATCCTCCAAGAGCAGAGCGCGGGTATCGTCGCGGAGCAATCCGAGAAGACCCACTAGTCGATACGGGAATTGGGGTTAGGGCCGGCGTTGCGTGCCGGCCCGGTCTCACTCCCGACGGAGACCTACTCGATGCAAACTCTAGTCGATGCATACGAGGCCATCCGAGCCTTTCTCGAGCTCGGCGGGCCGATTCTGCGTCTCATCGGTGTCGTGATCCTGTTCATGTGGATCCTGATTCTCGAACGCCTCATCTATTACCGCACGGGAATGAAGGCAGAGCTCAAGAACGCGGTCACTGAGTGGGAAAGCCGCAAAGAGCGAAAGTCGTGGCATGCACATATGGCGCGCGCACGCATCATCTCCCGCGCGAAGATGGCAGCCGAGTTCGGATTGCCGATGATCCAGACGCTCGTGGCCTTGTGTCCATTGTTCGGCCTGATGGGTACGGTCACGGGCATGATCCAAGTATTCGAGGTCATGGCCTTACAGGGCACGAGTAACGCCCGATCGATGGCTGCAGGCGTGTCGCGCGCGACCGTTCCGACGATGGCCGGCATGGTTGGGGCGCTGTCGGGCGTGTTCTTCGTGACGATCCTGACGCGTACGGCCAAGCGGAACGTGAATTTTCTCGAGGACGAGATGACGATGGACCATTGACGTGATTCACGGTTTTGGTGTATACCTTGAACAACTAGGCATCAGACGCTGAGCCGCGCTCAGCAGGGGATAGTGCGTTGAGAAAGCACATAGCTGCCCTGAAGCAGGAGCAGGACGACAACGAGATCAATCTGACACCGATGCTCGACGTCGTTTTTATCATGTTGATCTTCTTTATCGTGACCGCGACGTTCATTCGAGAGCAGGGGCTCGACGTCAACCGCCCGGATACGCCAGAAGCACAAGTCGTTCAGGAAGAGGGCGCCATTCTCGTCATCATCGATGAAACCGACGATATCTGGATCGACAACCGTATCGTCGATCCGCGAGCCGTTCGTGCCAACGTCGAGCGTCTGCACGCCGAGGACCCGGAGCGACCCGTTGTCGTTCAGACAGCGGCCACGTCGAGCGCGGAAACCTTGGTGACGGTTATGGACGCGTCTCGTTTGGCCGGCGTCTTCAACATCTCAATTGCAACGCAGTAGCCTTAGGACACTGCGCAGAGAGGAACTCAGCACATGCGTGATATATCCGAACAGCTGGACGACCAGGAAGAAGCTGAAATCAACCTGACGCCCATGCTGGACGTCGTTTTCATCATGTTGATTTTCTTTATCGTCACAGCGGTGTTCGTCAAGGAACCGGGTGTCGAGGTTACGCGTCCAGAGGCAATGACGGCGTTTACGCCGGAGGCCGGCAGCATTTTCGTCGCTGTGACGGCCAACAACGAAATCTGGGTCGACGGGCGCAGCATTCCTCCTGAAGGCGTCCGCGCCGCGATCGAGCGGCTCGCCACGGAGAACCCCGAAGGCGGCGTCGTCATTCAGGCTGATCAAGAGGCCTTCAACGAATTTGTCATAAACGTGATGGATGCGGCCAAAGCCGCCGGCGTCGAGGAAATCACGTTGGCTGCAGCGGTCCCGTAAAGGGCAGAGGTGCGTTGCGAAGCATGTTAGAATCCGGTTCGACTAGGCTAATTGCCTAGTGGGGACTATGCCTAGAATGGCCAAGTATTGTATGAGTGGGGGTTAAACGATGATTGCACGGTATGCCATCTCCATTGGGCTCGGCGCTAGCGTAACGTTTGGCTTGTTGTTCGTGATGCAGCTGCTCATCGCGACAGGCCGCGGCGCTTTAACCGAAGCGACGAGTTTCCGCGTCACAGACTTCGTTCGTGTCGAGCGTAACGAGGTTATCGAGTCCAAACGCGACCAGCCGGAGAAGCCGCCGGAGCCCGAGCAGCCCCCGGAGATGCCGACGCCGAACCAAGCTGATAGTTTCGACAATTCCATGGCCGTCTCGATGTCCGCGCCGAGCATGGAAGCGAACTTGAACGTCGGTGGGGTTGGGTTTGGTATCAGCGATGGTGAATATCTTCCAATCGTCAAGGTTGCGCCTGTTTACCCGAACCGCGCACTGACTCGTGGTCTTGAGGGCTGGGTGATCGTCGAGTTCACCGTGACGCCCCAGGGCACGACACGGGATGCCGTAGTCGTGGAGTCTACGAGTAGCCTGTTCGAGCGTGCGGCTGTCGAGGCGGCATTGAAGTTCAAGTACAAGCCCCGCGTCATTGACGGTCAGGCCGTCGAGGTGCCGGGCGTGCGCAACAAAATCACGTTCGAGATTCAAGACTAAACTCTGGGGGAAGCGAGGATGCTGCGTTTTGCACATTTGACACTGATCGTCGCTGGTGCCTTTTTGTTAGGCATGGGTACAGCATCGGCGCAGGGTACCCAGGCGGCTGAAGGCGAAAGCGCCGCGGCGCAGGAAACTCGCAAGACGCCAGCGATGCGCGAGCGCGTCTACCAACGTTTGTCCGAGGCACAGGCCTGTGCCGAGATGGACGATATCGCATGCGCAATGGAGCTATTGACCGAAGTCCGTGAGATGGACGGACTCAACAGTTATGAGATTGCGCAGCTCTGGAATTTCTACGCGTTCATCTATATCGGCCAGGACAACTTCCGCGAGGCGATCAGCTCTTACGAGAGGGTCCTCGAGCAGCCCGATCTCCCACTCGGTATGGAGACTGCGACTCGCTATACGCTCTGCCAGCTCTATTTTCAGCAGGAGCAGTACCGCGAGTCGCTGAACATGCTCGATAGTTGGTTCGCCATAACCGATATGCCGAATCCGGACGCCTATATCCTCAAGGCGCAGATTTTCTACTCGCTCGAGGAGTTCGCCAACGGTATTCCGTCGGTACTCGACGGTATTCGTGTGGCGGAGGAAATGGGTCGGCCGGTACAGGAGAACTGGTACCGCTTGCTTAACGTCTTTTATTACGAGCTAGAAGATTATCCAAACGTCATTAGCACGCTCCGGACGCTGATTCAGAACTGGTCGAAACGTGAGTACTTCGTACAGCTCTCGGCCATGTACGGCCAGGAAGGCGACGAGCTGCGCCAGCTTGCGTTGTGGGAGACCGCCTACGAGGCGGGATGGCTTACGCGCAGCAACGAGCTCGTTCAGCTAGCACAGCTTCTACTCGGCGCCGAAATTCCGGTGAAATCTGCACAGATTATGGCCGATGGTCTCGAGTCGGGTGCAATCGAATCGACGGAGACCAATTGGCGAATTCTCGCTCAATCCTGGCAGCTTGCGCAGGAGCATGAGCTTGCGATACCGGCTATGATCCGCGCAGCGGACCTGACCGAGAGCGGTGAAGTCGATCTGCGCTTGGCGCAGTCCTATCAGAACCTGGGTCGCTACGAGGAATGCGTCGATGCCGCCCGGGAATCGATTAGCAAGGGCGAGCTGCGCAGAGAGGATCAAGCTAACATGATCTTGGGCGCCTGCCTGTTTGAGCTCAAAGAGTACGGCCAGGCCCGCGCGGCTTTCGAGCTTGCGGCAGACGATAACCGCAGCGCTCAAGCCGCGAGTTCCTGGATCGATTACGTGAACCTCGAAGAGGACCGCGAGCGACAGCTGCAGGCCGCACTCAGCCGCTGATTGCGCGCTTGTTTGCGCTCAATAGACCCGCTCTTAGCGACGGGGTTGCCTCGGCAGCCCCGTTGTCGTATGAGGGGATCAGCAGCTGGTCTAGATCGCACACGCTACGCCAAGATCGTGTTGAGTCAACCGCTCATTTGCGCCGCATCGCTTGCTGAGGCCGCGGACAGGGCGAAACTCGTCATCGTCGATTGTCGTCACGAGCTTCAGGACCCTGAGGCCGGACTTCGAAAATTTGTCGAAGGGCATATCCCCGGGTCCCGACATGCACATTTGGATCGCGATCTCGCGCGCCCGCCCAAGGTAACTGAAGGCCGGCACCCGCTCCCCGACGTCGAGCCGTTCGTCCATGCACTCAGGCGCCTCGGAATATCCAACGACTCGTTTGTCGTCGTCTATGACGATTGCGGCGGCGCAATGGCCTCGCGTCTCTGGTGGATGTTGCGTTGGCTCGGACACGAGCAAGTCGCTGTCCTGGATGGCGGCATACAAGCCTGGTGCGCATTGGGTAACGAACTCGAGCACGGAGCGAGTGTAGACAATGTCGTAGCTGACTTTTTCGCGGTAGCAGTAAAAGATGAGTGGATCGTCGAAACCGATGAGCTCATAAGATTGTTGGCGCAGGGCGAAGCGGTGTTGCTCGATGCGCGCGCCAAGCCTCGATTCGAGGGCCTCGTCGAGCCGATCGATCCGGTCGCGGGGCATATACCTGGCGCGCGCAATCTGCCTTTTGACGACCTGTTGTCCGACGACGCAACTTTTCTCGAGCCAGCAGCGCTGATGACACGTTTTTCTCACGTGTTAGGAAGCGGGTCGGCAGAGAGCGCGATTACGATGTGTGGCTCGGGCGTGACTGCTTGCCATCTGCAGCTTGGACTGGAGGTGGCGGGGCTGGGCATGGGGCGCTTGTACGTCGGTTCCTGGAGTGAATGGATTCGCGATCCGCAACGCCCAGTTGCCAAAGGGTAGACGCGCCCGCGCCGCTCCTTGCGTGCACGTGATGAGCAGGGTTTCGCATCGGAACCGATATATGCACAATAGCCGCTTTTCGGGGTAATCACGTGGCAAGCTCAGATTCAATCACGCCGAGCCAGCAGCTCAGCGACGTGCGCTATGAAATTCGTGGCCAGCTCGCGAGACGCGCGCTCGAGCTCGAACGTCAGGGTTACGAGATCTTATCCCTGAACATCGGCAACCCGGGTCTGTTCGGCTTCCGTACCCCCGAGACAATGCGCTTGGCAATGATTGAGAATCTTGCCGCGAGCGAACCTTATTGCAGCCAGAAAGGCATCTTTCCGGCGCGCGAAGCCGTCGTGATGCAGCAGCAGGGGCGCGGCGTAATGGACGTGACCGCCGAGCATGTGTTCATGGGAAACGGCGTCAGCGAGCTGATCGACCTAACGTTGCGAGCGATGTTGAACGCCGATGACGAGGTTCTGATCCCGAGTCCGGATTATCCGCTATGGACCGCGGCGACAGTGCTGAACGGGGGCCGAGCTGTCTACTACTCATGCAAAGAATCCGACGAATTCATGCCCGATCCGGACGAGGTCGACAGTCTAATTACGGATCGCACGCGCGCGATCGTGATCATCAATCCGAATAATCCCACAGGTGCGGTCTATTCGCGGGAACGCCTGGAACGGATCGCACGAATCGCAGAAAAGCGCGGACTCGTCGTGCTCAGCGACGAGATCTACGACCAAATGGTATATCCGCACGTAGAGTTCGTGCCGATGGCGACGCTGTGTCGAGACACGCTATGCGCAACGTTCAGTGGATTGTCGAAGGTCTATCGCGCGTGCGGCTATAGGGTCGGCTGGGTGGCTTTCAGCGGCACGCTCGATCGGGCCCAGGACTACCTCTCAGCAATGGATCTACTCGCTGCGCTACGCTTGTGCAGTAATGTGCCTGGACAATGGGCTGTGCAAACGGCGCTCGGTGGTTACCAGAGCATCAACCGACTGTGCAGTCCTGGTGGACGGCTGTACGAATCTCGTCGTGCGATCGTCGAGGCCGTCGATAGCAGTCCGTTCCTACATGTTGTGGCGCCGAAGGGTTCAATGTACGCGTTCATTGGTGTGAACAGAGACTTTTTCCCGAGCTTCGATGACGAGAGTTTCGCGATGGAACTGCTCGAGCAGCAGCATGTACTGGTCGCGCCGGGCTCGAGCTTCAATACACCGTATCGAGATCATTTCAGAATTACTACGCTTCCGGACGAGACGCAGCTCGAGGAAGTCTTCAGGCGCATTCACGTTCTTCTGGAACAGCTAGCCAGCCAACAGAAAAAGCTAGAAACAATCTGATAAAAATAATATAACTATCTGTTTATAAATGGATAAAGCGCTGTCTCAGCGGTTGGCTCAGGGAGCTACGCTGGTCGTTGATGACAGGCTTACGGCTGTTCAGCTCGAAGCGTACATCGCGCGGGAAGCAAATCTCTTGACAGCAGGTGCGTGGCGCAGCCCGAACGTTGTCACTCACGATGAGTTCTGCGCGTCGCTTTGGACGGCCAATTTCGGTCGGGATCGCTTGTTACTGAGTGGAGCACAAAGTGATGCCCTGTGGCGCAGCGTTATCGCGGCCTCAGTATCCGGTTCGAGTCTCGTCGATACGGCCCGTATCGCGCGATGGGCGCGGCAGGCATGGAGTTTGCTGCACGCATGGCGGCTCGACTTTCGAGAGCTCCGAGCACGCGAAGACGATGCCGGTTTCGCCGAGTTCCTAACCTGGGCGGCTCAATTTCAGGAGACGCTGTTGCAGTCAGGATGGCTGGACGCGGGCGCGCTTGCCCATTCGGTGGCGGAACGGCTCGCGCCGGACAGCCATTGTCCAAGCAGCATCGCATGGGCAGACGTACGTACGCAGACGCCCGTTCAGCAGTCGCTATTGCGCATCTTGGACCAAGCTGGGTGCGACGCAACGACATGGGCGCCGGAGTCCGTCACGCGAACCGTCCATCGAGTCGGACTCGAGGATGCCCAGCAGGAACTTCTCCAGGCGTTACACTGGGCGCAGAGCAAGATTGACAACGCTCCGACCGCGCGTGTGGCGCTTGTCGTGCCAAAGACTGTCGAGAACGACTTGCGCCTCGCACGTTTTTTCGATGACACGCCGCACTCGCAATATTCTAGCTATCAACTGGCGGACGGATCCTCGCTTGATAAACAGCCCATAATCGGTGCGGCGCTGGGTTGCCTCGGGCTCTTTAGTGGGCATGCAGGCTTTCAAGATCTAGGCCGTTTGCTGCGTAGTCCATTCCTCGGCGATGGCGTGGAAGCGCTTCCCGTGCGGTGTCTCGCCGAGGCCGAGCTAAGGGGCGGGTTCTTTGCCCAACTCGGTTTCTTGACTGCATACCGGTCCGCGGGCCTCGATCGACAACTGGGTCGGCGAGCACCGATACTGCAGCACGCACTGACCCGCACTATCGAGCGGCTAGGTCGCATGCCGCGCTATCAGAGTCCGACACGTTGGGTCGGTGTGGCACAGGAGATTCTGAACGAGCTGGGGTGGCCCGGAGCCGATGTAAGCATAAACGGTCCGGTGCTCGATGCCTGGCACCGGGCGCTAGAAGAACTCTCCAGTATGACGCCGGTCTTGGGTCAGGTCGACTACGAACGGGCATTCGCGGAGCTTCGGGCTAGTGTTTCACGCACACGAATTCCAAGTCGCGTATCGCTCGAGGGGGTCACGGTACTGAGCCGACTCGAGGATCTCGGTCCAGGCTATACGTCGGCCTGGATCATGGGAATGAGCGATCGTCTCTGGCCCCGATCGGCTGAACCCAGTCCGCTGCTGCCGCACCAGCTTCAGGCAGTCCAAGAGATGCCGTTTGCGACGCCAGCTGACGCTGTACAGCGATGCCGCAAGTTGACGGACAGACTCATCGCTCGTGTGCCCGAAATCGTATTCAGTTATCCACTGATCGAGAACGAGTTCACCGCTGCGGTCAGCCCGCTGCTGCGCGACATCGGTGAGATAGACACGCGTACGCTGTCGACGCTCGAAACGGCTTACGTACCAAGGGTCCTGGCGCAGCAGACGGAGGACCTCGACGATCCTGTGCCGCCGTTCTGCGGTCGTGCGATTGCTGGGGGCGCCGGCACACTCGCAACGCAGGCGCAGTGCCCCTTGCGCGCGTTCGTCGATAGTCGCCTCTCAGCTCTTCCGCTAGATAGCCCAGACCGTGGTTTCGGTGCGCGACAACGTGGAATCCTGGTGCATCGCGCACTCGAGCTGTTGTTCGCCGCGTTGCCGGGGCAGCAACAACTCGCTGCACTGAATGATGATGCGCTCGCTGAGCAAATCCGCGATTGCGTCGATCGAGCCGTCAGAGAGCGCGTGCGTGGCGCGGGTCGCTCGCTACGCGTATACGCGGCGCTAGAGCGCGACCGCTTGATGCCTCTGATTCTCGAGCTGATAGGATTAGAGCTGGCGCGCAGCGACTTCGTCGTCGAGAAACTAGAGATGAAGTTGACTGCGCAGATCGGCGGGCTAGACGTCGGTTGCCGCATCGATCGCATCGACACGCTTGCGGACGGCTCACTCGCAGTCATCGATTACAAGACGGGTTTGAGCGCGACGCCAGCCGACTGGTTCAAGACTCGGCTGCTCGAGCCACAATTGCCGCTGTATACACAGGTGGTTGAGACGGACGTTGATGCCGTCGTAATCGGTCGCGTGCACCCGCGCTCAGTCACCTACCGAGGGATCTGGCAACAGTCGGGAACGTTCCCGGGATCTTCGTACCGTTCACAGGAGCGACTGGCGTGGCCAGAGCAACGAGCGCGCTGGGGCGCTCAGCTCGAGGCGCTCGTCGCAGAGTACGCCGAAGGGGATGGTCGTATCTTCCTAGCGAGCGTGAGTCACGCAGAGGGTGTCTATGCACCGCTCACGCGCGTATACGAGCAACTTGCGCGCGCAGGCGGTCAGTCGCAGGAACTGAGTGCGTGAGCGACGACGGTCGAGCACGCGCTCAGGCGCTTGATGTGTCGCGGTCGTTTATCGTCCAGGCGCCGGCCGGCTCAGGCAAGACCGAACTACTGATTCAACGCTACCTCGCGCTGCTCGCTCAGGTTGATGTTCCTGAGCAAATTGTCGCAATTACGTTTACTCGCAAGGCCGCCGCCGAAATGCGTCGCAGAATACTCGGCGCGTTGGCTGCTGCCGCAAACGCGGCTCAGCCGAAAGAGCCGCACCGAGCGAAGACGCATTCGCTCGCCAAAGCCGCGCTCGAGCGAGCCCGAATGTTGAGCTGGGATCTGGATCTACAGCCGCAACGTCTGCGAATCGATACGCTCGATGCGATGAATGCCTGGCTCGCACAGCGACTCCCCGTTCTCTCGGGAGGGGTGGCAGGCGCCGACATCATAGAAGCCCCTGTGAGCTGCTATAGAGTTGCCGTCCAGCGTACGCTCGAGTCGCTCGACAGCGACGATGAGCTTGCCGAGGCTCTACAAGCATTGCTGCGGGGCCTCGACAACAACGCGAACCGCCTCGAACGATTGCTGTTGGAGCTCTTGCCGAAAAGGGATCAGTGGTTACCGTATCTGCTCACGGACGTCGACGAGGCGCTCCGCCGTGTGCTCGAGAAGGCGCTGGAACGGCTCGTCGATGAGACGCTGACCGACGTGGCCGCGCGCCTGACGGACCCTTTCGAGCAGGTAGTCGTAGCCGCACTTCGGCATGTGGCAGTCTATGCAACAGATCCTGCGATGGCAGACGTTCTGAAAACCTGGCTTGAGCCGTCTGCCGTGCTCGAGCCCAGAGCCAGTCTGCTCGAGGCATGGCGTGGATTGCCAGAACTGTTGCTGACCCAAAAGGGCGGCTGGCGCAAGACGCTCTACAAGAAGCACGGGTTCGGTCCCGAGCACGCGCAGCTGACGACGCAGCTCAAGGAGCTTCTTGCGCAGTTTGAGGATGACGAAGTCCTAGGCGCAGCCATTCACGCAATACGAACACTCCCGGATGCCGTGTATCGGCAGACCGACTGGGACTCGCTCGTCGCACTGCGGCGAACGCTGATTCATTTGGCCGCGGAACTCAAACTCGTTTTTCGAGAACGGCATGTCGTCGATTTTGTCGAGGTCGCGCTTGGCGCGCATCAGGCGCTCGGAGGCGTCGATGAGCCATCCGAGCTTCTGCTGGCGCTCGACCGGCGTATCCAGCATTTGCTCGTCGATGAGTTTCAGGACACCTCGCACACCCAGCTACGTTTGCTGACCCTGCTGACAGCCGGCTGGCAACAGGACGATGGCCGGACTTTGTTCATGGTTGGCGACCCGATGCAATCAATCTATCGTTTCCGGCAGGCAGATATGGGCCTTTTCCTCAAGACGAAAACGAGAGGTATCGGCGCTATACCCTGTGAGCCGCTGTTACTAGCGAAAAATTTTCGCAGCGCGCCAGCTGTCGTCGAATGGGTCAACGAGACGTTTGCCGCTGTGTTCCCGCCCGAAGACGACATTGGCACGGGCGCAGCGCGTTTTCATGCGTGTGAGGCAACACGCGGCGAGCAGCCCGGGCAGGCAGTTCTATGTCATGCGCTTCGGTCCGATGAATCGGCTGCAGAAATCGACAAAGTCGTCGAAATTTTGAACGAAGAGCTTGCGTCGCGACCGAAGCGCTCCATCGGCGTGCTGGTTCGCAGCCGCAGTCATCTAGTGGGTCTACAGGACACGTTGCGCGCAAAGGGTCTTGCCGCTCACGCGGTCGAGCTCGAAGCGCCCAAGCAGCGCCAGGCGATCCAGGATCTCATCGGCTTGACGCGCGCAATGACACACTTGGCGGACCGGATCGCTTGGTTCGGTGTGCTCCGAGCGCCTTGGTGTGGACTGACGTGGCAGGATCTTGAGCGCTTGAACGCGGGGGGGGCTGAAAACGCCGTGTGGGATCTCATGCACGACGCAGCGGTTCTAGGGAGGTTAAGTGCCGACGGTCAAGAGCGGCTCGTGCATGTACGTAGAGTTCTCGCGGACAGGTTCGAGTGCCGTGGCATTGAGCCGTTCGAGCGCTGGATCGAGCGGACGTGGCTGCAGCTCGGGGGGCCGGCAACGCTCGAGCGGTCGGAGGACGGCCCTGCCGTGGAGCAATTTTTCGCCGTTCTCGCTGGGCTTGTCGAACACGGCGATCTCGACGATCCTGCCGCGCTCGAGGACGGTTTTGCCGAGCCGCACGGACACGGTGAGCCACCCCGCGAATCCGGAATTGAGATCATGACGATTCATCGTGCCAAAGGCTTGGAGTTCGATACCGTGATCTTGTTCGGTCTCGCTCGATCTCTGCCGGCCGATCAGAGCAAGGCGCTCTACTGGCTTGAGCGCACGGCCGATGACGGTAGCGAAGACCTATTGCTCGCGCCGATGAGCACGGGCGAGGATGGCTCAAACGGTCTGGCCGACTTCATCAAGCGCGCGGAAGCTGCACGAGACCGGGCCGAGACGATGCGTTTACTCTACGTGGCCACAACGCGCGCTCGAGATCGCTTGCATCTGGTCGCGCGACTTAAGGAGGAGAACAACAAGCCTAGCGTCCGAAGTCTTCTCGCGTTTCTGTGGCCTCAGTTCGAGACCCTGTTTCCAGAGGCTGCGCGGCACCAAGAAAACACGTCCGGCAAACCTGTATCCATCGTGCCCCGTCTCAGGCGATTGCGCACTCTGCCCACGGCCGCCCTGAACCGCGTCGAGGTCGAGGCAGGCACGGCACGGCCCGAGTTTCTCTGGGCCGGCCATTCAGCGGCACAGATCGGTACCGTGGTGCACGCGACTTTACAGGAGATCGGCAGCGGTGATCTGTCGCAGTGGTCGACGGGAATGATTCGCAAGCGTCGGGCTCGATACGCACGGCAACTCGCCTTGCTCGGCGTCGATGAGGATGAGCTGGAGACCTCCTCGTCGCGCGTTGTCGATGCACTCTGCGCAGTCCTTGATGATCCTCGGGGTCGCTGGCTGCTCGAGAGCCGTAAGGTATCGGCGTCAGAACTGCCGCTTACGGTAGTTGGACAGCACGGGCTCGAGCACCTGCGCATTGACAGGACTTTCGTCGATGACGACGGCTTGCGTTGGATCGTCGACTTCAAGACGAGCTCGCACGAGGGTGGCGATCTTGAGACCTTCCTAGATTCGGAGGTCGAGCGGTATGAGGACCAGCTTGCTCGATACGCCGATGCAATGGCTAGGATCGATGAGCGCCCGATTCGCGTGGGCCTGTATTTTCCGTTGCTACAGGCGTTCCGTTCCTGGTCGCCTAACGCCACAGATTAGCGCCAGTCCGGGCCCGAGCGCCTCGTCGAGAACCAGGCGTGTTAGTCCTCAGCTGCAGCGACGTGGTACGTATGCACTTCGGCTCGGGCGCTAGACTTGTAAAGAAGAACACTCTACCTTAGCAAGCACGAATTACACGAGGGCGCAAAGGGCCGCGGCCCGTGCCGGCGTCGAATAGAACCAGAAGCAGGAGGGGAGCAATGACCAAGAAGAATCGTCTTTTTATTCCAATCGCAGCTGCAATCTTTGGGTTGGGCGTGCTAACCGGCAAGATCACCCAATTTTCCTCGGTTGCGGAGGCGCAGTCTTCTGACCGCGTGTTCGAGCTGCGGACGTATACGGCCAACCCCGGGCACCTCGCTGAGCTCAGCGCGCGATTCGGCGACCACACTGTTGGACTCTTCGAGCGTCACGGTATGACAAACGTCGGCTATTTCGTGCCGCAGGATTCGCCATTGTCCGAGAACACGCTGATTTATTTGCTGGCGCACGACAGTCGTGAGGCTGCGCAGGCAAGCTGGGACGGGTTTCGCAGCGATCCCGACTGGCAGGCCGTCAGGGCGAGCAGTTCGGAAGGTATGGTCGACAACATCGTGAGCGTTTTTCTGAGTCCAACCGACTACTCGCAGATGCGCTAGCTATGGTGAGAAAAGTCGCATTTGCTGTTGCCTGTCTGCTACTCCAGCTGCCGTTGCTTGCAGTCGCGCAGGCTCAGTCACCCGCGGTAGCTGCCGTCGTTGAGGAACTCGTCGCGGCCAACCGAATTCTGGCCGCGAAGGGTATCCTGCCGGGCTACGGTCATGTCAGCGCTCGGCATCCAGAGAACTCGAGCCGATATCTCATATCGCGCTCCCTGGCGCCGGAACTCGTGACAGCCGATGATATTGTCGAACTCGATCTCGATAGTGTGCCCGTGAGCTCGTCCGCGCCTAGAGTCTATCTGGAGCGATTCATTCACGGAGAGATCTACAAGCTACGCCCGGACGTTAATGCGGTTGTGCACAATCACACGCCGACCGTCATCTCGTTCGGCATTGGCTCGACCCCGTTGCGACCTGTCTTCCATCAAGCGGCATTTTTCCTTGATGGGATTCCGATCTGGGATTACCGTGATTTCGGCACGGCGGACGGCGCCCTCGTGGATACGCCGGAGCGAGGTGCGGCTCTTGCCAGAGCGCTCGCCGACAGGCCAGTCGTACTCATGCGTAACCACGGCGTTGCCGTCGTCGGCTCCACATTACCGATGGTAGTGGCGCGCAGCATTACGTTGGAGCTGAACGCCGAGATTCAGAGCCAGGCGCTGGCCCGGGGCGATGAGATCGTTTACCTCGAACAGGACGCGGAATCGCCGGGTAGCACTTTCGATCGCGCATGGGATCTGTGGCTACGTCAGCTCGAGGCTGACTAGGATGATTGAGCGTTCAGAGTCGTCCCGTGAGCTCGAATGAACGCCGACCGGTGTCGTCGGCGGGGGCCAAAAAGACCATTGCCTGCTCGATTTCTTGTGGGGCATCGGGGCGAGGGTTGACGAGCCCACTGAGCTCGTAGCCTCGGTCGTTGCTGAGCGTAAAGCTTCCCTCGACCTCGATGGGGCCTCCCTGGTCCTCGAAGGTCCCACGAACGTCGGGCGTGCCTGAATCGACGAGCTGTACGAGGTAGTTTCCGAGCGCAATTAGGTCACTCGGACCGTTCGGCATCAATAACGGCGTTTCGAGCTCGGCGATGCGTACCTCGCCAACTGCGCGAACGGGCCAACCATCCTCGAGCTCGAGTTCCGCGAGCTGGGCGCTGACTAAGCCTTGCACGTCGCCTACCGGAACGACTTGACGGATCGTTGCGATACTCGTCGTCGCTCGCAGGTCGGCGATTCTTATGGAACCGAGACCAACCGAGACTTGCGCATTGATGAAACCATCTGGTTGGCGGGCCTGTATGCGCGCGCTCAGTCGTCCTGTAAAAAGGGCCCAGGGGCTGATAGACCACTCGAGATCATAAACGCCCAAGCCGGCAATCGACGCCAAGGCCGCACGGCCACGCCAGACGCTGCCCTCGATTCCGGCAATATTCAGTTCGACCGGTGCAAACCAGCGATAGGCAGTACCGGCAGGAAACAACGCGAGCGAGGCGGCCACGTAAACGCCGGCAGCGAGCCCCAGCCACGCAGTATTGAGTCGCATTTGTCAGGAACGTCTGAGTACGAAGGTAGCATTGACGATGCCGGCCTGCCGCCCGCCATCGATCGTCGCCGTCTCGACGGCAACGGCGTAACTGCCCTGAAGCGTGCCGAGCCAAGCAACCAACCCATCGAACGACGCGTTCTGAAACGTCACGCGAATGCCATCGGCTCCATCAGGCTGATTACGCACGAGGGAGCCATCTAGGCCGTAGCTTCGGTGGGTCTGGTCGACGAGCAGCACGAGCGATTGGCGGGTCGACGCATCGACGAGCTGAGCCTGTCCCGCTGGTCCGGCAACCGCGCGCGCACGCTGCAAAGTCGCGAGCATGCGCTGCTTTGCTGCGACTGCATCGGTGAGCTCCGCAGTTCGTGTGGTAATCGGGTTCCAGACGAGGCCCCAGACGACGATGAGCGTGGCAATCGCGGCGCCGCCGACCAAGATCAGGCGTTCTCGTAGCTCTAGATCCGCAAACCACCGCTTCATGGGTTGAGCTCCGCAATTTGTAGACGTCCCTCGACGCCGTTGTCGCCCGGTGTAGCCGATTGTATATTTGCCTGAAAGCGTCCTTCTCGACCAAGTCCTTGTGCAAGCGTATCCAGTGCCTGAACGTCAGGTGCGATTACACGCAGGTTAGTGACCCCGTCCCTGAAGCTCATAGCTTGCAGTAGCGTCTGATCATCGCGCACGGTCGCAACTGCTTGCAGAGTATCGAGAAAGGCACTATCGCTAGCCGGACCGACGCCGTTGTCCGTCATCGCGAGGCGGTCCTGTATTTCGGCCTCGCAGGCGGACAAGCCATTCGTCGCAAACGCGGCCTGACACCCCGACTGGAGCATGGCGGTTAAGGCGTTGTCTTCTCGACTGAGCGAAAGGTAGAGACCTGCCTGTACGAGCACGATAGCTCCGAACAATGCGCCGACGAGGATCGCGGACGTGCGCCACGGCTGCAACAGCTCGTTCCAGTTGGATTGCGGGCGATACGGTCCTTGCAGCAGGTTACTGCCAGGCTCGGTCACGAACGTCGCGGCCAAGCGCGGCAACAGTCCATCAACCAAGACGTTGACGTCAAAGCTCGACGCATCGTCACGAACTCGCTCGAGACCGCGCTCATGAGTCGCGTAGCCGGCATCGTCGGCGTAGACGACGAGATTGTTTAGGTGATCGCTCGGGTCGGGTTCAGCGCGCAGGATATCCATGACGTCTTCGACAGTCATATCGACGAATACGAACGGCTCGCGTTCCGGTAATCGGCCGTAGATTTTCTCGCCCTCGAGTAGAAGCGTGAGATTTCCGGGCGTTTCCGGCACGCCTTGCACGTCGACGAATACGGCATCGGTTCGCAGGCCTGCCTCTGCGCACTGCTCGAGCCACGTATCTACACGCTCACGCGCGACGACCGCAACCGGTATCGAGCCGTCTGCGCGTCGCGCTCCGGCTGCGAACAGCAACGTGTCGACGTCGGCCGCTACTGTGTCTTCGAGCGTGTATGGAAGCATCTGCTCGATTCGGGATTGCCGCGTGACAGGAAGCTGCACGCTCGTCGTTAGCGCGTCGAGCCCCGGTACGAGCAGCAGCACATTGCGACCGCCGGCTTCAGTCGCTGCAGCCGAGAGTGGACCAGTCATCTTTTGAGTGAGCCGGTGGCCCTGTTCGCTGAGCACGACCCAGGACACGTGCATCGGGTCCTCGGCTAGGCGAACAACGAGGTACTCAGACACGGCTATTGGGCTCCCAGGCTTCTAAAGATTGCGCGAACGAGGCCGCTGTTGTCGCGCTCGAGCAAAGAGTACATGGTGAGTTGATGGGTGCCAAGTACGATAGATCCTGAAAGCAGGAAGTAACGACTGACACCGTCGATGCGCCCAAGCACATCTGCTTCGACGAGACCCTCGAACGTTTGATCGATATTCGTGAAGTCCGCCGTACCACGTTCCTGAACGAGCGAGTCCGCTTGGGCAAGGTCGATATCGTCGGACAACGATGCGAGCAAGTACACGCTAGCGGTGTTTACATTCAGGGTCGTGCCGGGCGGCAGCGCCGTTACGTAGGGTGCGAGCACGCTAAAGAGCTCGCGGTCGAAGCCCGCGTTCGCCAACAGCTCGCTCGGCGTCGATATGATACCGTTCGGCGTCCGATACGGTGGATCCATGCCGGCATAGGAAGCATCCTCGCCGCCCCCTGGGAAATTCATCTCCGTGTCAGCGTCGAGCCAATCGACGACGACTCCGGCCAATGTCGGATCAAGCTGAAGGCTTTCGAGCAGGCGCTCGAACTGTCTTCGCGCGAGCGGATCCTCCACGCCTTGTGGCGAGATCAGGTTGTTTATATTGAACCGGCCTTGCAGGTCCTCGATGCGCCCGCTGATCAGACCACCTTCCACAGGCGTCGGCGGGAGTTCGCTTGCCCAGATCTCTCCGAGATGATCGGTCTGCGAGTCGATTTGATCCTGGCGTAGAAAGTCGCCGGCCCAGGCTTCGGCGCCTTGCAAATAGAGCAGGGCCTGATCGCCCGCGAGAGCGGCGCCTGTGCGGCGCTGGTCGAGGCTGGCATTCCACATGAGATTGACCGCGATCATGGTTCCGAGCGTCACGACAAGCATTGCCGTCAGGACGGCGACACCACGCTGCGCACCGGGTAGACGTCTCATCCGCCGGTCTCCACGTCGCGCCAGACCAGACCAAAGTCGTCGAGCTCGAGGGCGAACCTAATTACGCGGGGACGCATGACGAGCGCGTCGGGGCCGGTCATGCCCGTCGGCGGCCATTCGAAATGCTCGGTGCCGCTCTGATCAAAGAAACGCAAATCCACGATTGCGACGTCCTCGAGAAGGTCGGTACGTACTGGTAGCATGCCGGGCGTACGGTCCATGACAGGCCAATGAAAGCGTACGAGCGTGCCATCCTCCTCCCAGTCATAAGCGACCCTGAGAGCCGTTCCACGCGGAAATCCGGCCGGGTTCGCCCAGCCACCACGGCTGATCTCCAACCCGTATTGGGTATTCGGATTCGCCAGCACGCTCGGTTGCCACGTCTCACCGAGCTCGTCACGCATAGGCCGCGGGTGAATCTGAGCTAGGTCTTGAGTGATCATGCGCATCGCGAATTGAATCTCGCGCCAGCGATCGGCGCGCTCCTGGGCGATGGTCTGTTGGCGAATGACTTCGCTTAAGCCGCCGAGCGCCATGATGCCGATGACCGCAATGATGGCCATGGCAACGAGCAGCTCGATGAGCGTGAAGCCGCGCGTCGTCCTCATCCACCCGCACCGAACTCGGCCGATAGCCAGCGCACGGGCAAGAAGCCCGGCGGCGGAGGTGGCTCGATCAAGGCTGAGAGCCTATGAATGAGACGATCGGGATCGTCCTCGAGATAGACGCGCACATCGGCGCGGCGCAGATTCTCGACTTGAGTCTCCGAGATCTCGATCTCGAGCTGCCAATTTCGTTGCGCAAACTCGACATCCTCGTCAGGTAGCGCTCCGATTTCCGGCCAGGTCGGTTGAACACTGAGCTCGGTAATCTTGTTCGAGGCAATCCAGCTTGCGAGTGTCTTCTCCTCGGTCACGACCGAGCTGACCACGAAACGGTTGAGCTGCGTATGGACGGCCATCATGCCGAGCGCGACGATCGCGAGTGCGACCATCGACTCGAGCAGCGTGAATCCGCGGATGCCGTCCTTAAATCGGATCGAAGCCATCGCTCGTAACGCTCGTTGTCCCATCGAACTCAGTGCTCAGAATGAAACGTCCGTCGTTGAGCTCGCGGAAGAAGCCGACCGCGAACGGCGTGACTTCACCCGTGCCAAAGACGATGACTTGCGGCTCGGGCTGCTCGTTGACATCCATGTTGTCGAAGTCCTGCACGAGCCTGACTTCGCGATCGTCGAGCTCGAGCGATAGCTGTACCGGCTCTTCGAGCGTGCGCTCGGCAAGCAGTTGATCGCCGACGGGTTCGAGCCACGTGAGCGTCGGATAGTCGTAAACGTAGAACCGGTAGCCCGTTTCGCTGAACAGCAGCCCGTAATCGCGAGTCTCTAGCACGGCTTCCTCGGCAAGCAAGTCGATGAGGCCCTGTAGACGCGCTGCTTCTCGCTGCAGCATGCGGTCGCTGCCGAGTGTTCCGAGCGACAGTACCGCGACGCCGGCAAATACGGCGATGATCGTGACGACGACGAGCAGCTCCAGTAACGAGAAGCCGCCGTAACGATCGCCCGGTGAACCTCGCAGCTTAGTCGAGGTTCCAGGTGCCGATATCGGCATCGATACCTTCACCACCTTCCTGACCGTTAGCGCCGAGCGTAAATACTTCGTAGTCGCCCTGGCGGCCGGGAGAGGCGTACTGGTAGTCGTTGTTCCAAGGATCCGACGGCACACTGCGCAGGTATTGTTTCCAGTTCGGCGCACTCGCTTCGCCTGGATTCGTGACGAGCGCTTGTAGGCCTTCGTCCGTGCTCGGGTAACGGAAGTTATCGAGCCTGTAGAGATTTAATGCGTTATCGATCGTACGAATGTCGGCACGGGCCCGCGTCACGGCGGCCCTATCGATGTTACCGATCAGATTGGGTGCGACGATTGCTGCGAGCAGGCCGATGATGACGACCACGACCATGATTTCGATGAGCGTGAAGCCGCGCTCGCGCCGGCTGTCTACGCGCTGAGTTGACGACATGCTGTATTCCACCGCAAACGAACCGAAATTAGCGCCGAAGATAGCACAAACAATCGCTTACGGCCGTGAAATCGAACCAGTTCAGCGTCCGGTGCCGGACAGCGTTCCGGTATACTGCCGGCTGCCGCGCAACCTAGGAACCGATCATGGATCTAGCCGAACTGCAGCCCTGGCCGGGAATAGACGGCCAAGTCGCTCTCGTGACGGGTGCTTCGCGCGGCATCGGCCGGGCGATTGCAGAGGCGCTCGGGCGGCAGGGCGCGACGGTTATCGGTACGGCGACGACAGAGCAGGGCGCTACCGGAATTTCTGCTTTTCTCGGGGAGCTCGGAGTCTCGGGGCGAGGTGTGGTTCTCGACGTCAGTGACGCGGTCTCCGTGGAGGCGCT
>JABAOE010002220.1_pt1 | contig 21321 bp, 19 predicted proteins | sample 7062141 | NCBI WGS metagenome assembly JABAOE01 (sample SAMN14538627, study PRJNA623070) | marine sediment metagenome | biome: marine biome [ENVO:00000428]; feature: marine pelagic biome [ENVO:01000023]; material: deep marine sediment [ENVO:00002113] | place: India: Gulf of Khambhat ... | reverse complement strand
TCCAGCCCGATGCGCTCGATCTCCGTCAACGCCCGCGGCCCGACCTCCATTGCCAGCCAGCCGACAGCGACAACGAGCGGGATCATAATCAAGGATAGCGGTCGGTAAATGCCGCCGGTACCGACACGACAAGCCATCATCGCCGGCATTTCGCTGTCTCGATACAGCCGGCCGAGCGCGAGCATCACGGACAGGAAAAGACCGACGGGTACCAGGATCGTCAGGTACTGCAATCCGGTCAGTCCGATGATCTCGAATATGGCATCCCGCGGCAGTTTGTCCTTGGCGACGTCGCCAAGGACCCGTGCAAACTGGTTCGTCAGCAGTATGAACAACAGGACCATCGTCACTGCCAGCCAGGTCTGCGCAATCTCCCGGAAGATATATCGATCGAGTATGCGAAACATTGCTATATCTGTGATTTAACTGGTATTTGGACAGCTGGACGTGGCCCTTGTTCGGCCGGATCGGTTAGACTACCGCTTTTGAAAAGTCCGGGACAGTCCCTGGTTCACACACGGTGCCTGGGGCTGAAGCAACAAGATCAAAGGCCGGAGCCTCACCTGATCCCATGCCTGCTGCGTCGTTGACGCCGTCACACGGGTGATTCTCCGGGTCTCGACGGGAAAGGTCTCAATCAGGGTATGGAATTCTTCACGACCACAAGTGCGGCGTCGCGTCGGGCGGCTGATTGCGTCGTTGTCGGCGTCTACGAAAAAGGTGAACTGGGCCTGGCTGCGGCCGACATCGATGCAGCGAGTGATGGCCTGATCGCTCGCCATGCAAAAGACGGCGACATATCCGGTCGTATCGGAACCAGTCTGCTGTTACCCGCGGTCCCCGGTGTGCACGCCAATCGTGTGCTCGTGATCGGACTCGGAAAAAAGAAAAAATTCGGCGTCACGCAGTTTCGCCAGGCAACCGAGACCGCGATCAACCAGATCAAGGGAAGTAAAGCCGGTGATGTGGTCAATTATCTGACGCTCGAGGATGTTGCCGGCGCGAGTCCCTATTACCTTGCGCGTTACGCCGTCGAGTCGACGGGAAACGCACTGTACGCCTTCGGCGCGATGAAGAGCGGCAAGAAACCTCGCGCGCCCTCCATCAAGAAAGCAGGTCTGGCGATAAAGAAACGCGGCGACGCCGCGAAAAGCATGCTCGGTGCGAAGCACGCACAGGCGATCGTCGATGGCTTGTCGCTTGCACGCGATCTCGGCAATATGCCCGCCAACGTATGCACGCCCGCCTACCTTGCGCGCGCGGCGCAGAAGATTGCGCGGCAGTACAAGAACGTCACGACCAAGGTAATTGGCGAAGCAGAAATAAAACGTCTCGGCATGCGTGCCTTCCTGTCGGTGACCGGCGGCACCAAGGAACCGGCCAAGCTTATCGTCATGCAATACAAGGGCGCGACGAAAAAGAAGCCGGTCGTCCTGGTAGGCAAAGGCATTACGTTCGACGCCGGTGGCATCTCCCTCAAACCGGTCGCCGGAATGGATGAGATGAAGTTCGACATGTGCGGCGCAGCCAGCGTGATCGCAACCATGTCGATTGCCGCAAAACTCAAATTGCCGATCAACCTGGTCGTCGTGGTCCCCAGCTGTGAAAACCTGCCGAGCGGCACGGCGACGCGCCCCGGAGACATCGTCAAGAGCATGTCGGGCAAGACCATCGAAATCCTGAACACGGATGCCGAAGGCCGCCTGCTCCTCTGTGATGCCCTGACGTATGCGCGGCGCTTCAAGCCGGGAGTGATGATCGATGTTGCAACCCTGACCGGCGCATGTGTCATCGCCCTCGGACATCACCGGACCGCCATCATGAGCAGGGACGATGACCTTGCCGACGACCTGACCAGTGCCGGAATTGCTGCCGACGATCACGGCTGGCGCATGCCGCTCGCCGATGAGTACGAAAGACAGTTACGCAGTAACTTTGCCGACTTTGCCAATATCGGCAGCCGCGAAGGCGGCGCCATTACCGCGGCCTGTTTCCTCGGCAAATTTACCGAGGGCATCAAGTGGGCGCACCTCGATATCGCGGGTACTGCGTGGCGCGCAGGTGCCAAGAAAGGCGCCACGGGTCGCCCGGTACCGATGTTGAGCGAATTCCTGCTGCAACGGGCCCGCGCCCTGCCATAGCCGGGCTAATCGTGTCCAAAGTCGACTTCTACGTCCTCAGCGGCGCGGGCAACGAGACCCGGCAGCGATTCGCCTGCCGGCTTGCCGAGAAAGCCTATCGGCTGAATAACACCGTCCACATTCACGTCGCGGATCGTGCATCCGTGCAACAGCTCGACGACCTGTTATGGACCTTTCGTGACGGCAGTTTCGTACCGCATGAGGTCCTGGAAGCGCCGCTCGCCGACGTGCCCGCGCCGATCACGATCGGCTGCGATGTCGCGCCCTCCCGAGACTGCGATCTGCTGATCAACCTGAGCGAGGAAGTGCCGGCGATCGTCGATTCCTTTCCCCGCATCGCCGAAATCGTAACCTCGGACGAAGATGCCCGCACCCGAAGCCGCAAACGATTTGTTGATTATCGCGAGCGGGGGCATACACTCGACACTCACAAACTGTAAATCCCGACTCTGCGGGCACGACATTGATGCGAATCTTTCGCTTAAGCCGTTCTCATGGAAAAGACATATCGCCCTAAGGACATAGAGCAGCGTCAGTACGAACGCTGGGAAAAGAACGGCTGGTTTGCCCCGAGCGGCAAAGGCGACCCTTATTGCATCGTTATCCCGCCACCGAATGTAACGGGCACCTTGCACATGGGTCACGCGTTCCAGGATACGATCATGGACGCGCTCACCCGTTACCACCGCATGCGAGGCTACAACACGCTCTGGCAACCGGGCATGGACCACGCCGGCATCGCGACACAGATGGTTGTCGAACGGCAGCTACAGCTAGAGGGTACCTCGCGCAAGGAAGTCGGCCGCGACGCATTCGTCGAGAGAGTCTGGAAGTGGAAGGACGAGTCCGGCGGCCAAATTTGTAACCAGTTGCGGCGTTTGGGCGGCTCCGTCGATTGGGCGCGCGATCGCTTCACGATGGACGAGGGCTTGTCCGCCGCCGTTCTGGAAGTGTTCGTGCGGCTCTACGACGAGGGGCTGATCTACCGCGGCAATCGACTCGTCAACTGGGATCCGGTACTGCATACCGCCCTGTCAGACCTGGAGGTGCTGGACCACCAGGAGTCGGGGCATCTCTGGCATTTCCGCTATCCACTTGCGAGCGGCGATGGACACCTGACGGTCGCCACGACGCGGCCGGAGACGATGCTTGGCGACAGTGCGGTTGCCGTGCATCCGGACGATGAGCGTTACAAGCATCTCGTCGGGCAGGAAGTCGTACTGCCGCTCGTCGAGCGACGCATGCCGATCATTGCAGATGACTATGTCGATCCGGAGTTCGGTTCGGGTTGCGTCAAGATCACGCCGGCACATGATTTCAACGACTATGAAATCGGCAAGCGGCACGGCCTGCCCGAATACAATATTTTTGACGACGACGCGGCCATCAATGATTCGGCGCCCGAGGCCTATCGCGGTCTCGATCGTTTCGAGGCACGCGACAAGATCGTGGACGATCTCCGGGAACTGGGACTTGTCGAAAGGATTGACGACTATGCCCTGACCTTGCCGCGCGGCGATCGCAGCGGCGCAGTCATCGAGCCCTACCTGACCGACCAGTGGTATATCGACATTGAGCCGCTGGCGAAGCCCGCAATCGAGGCCGTCGAAAGTGGCCGCATCCGTTTCATTCCGGAAAACTGGGCGAAGACCTACTTCGAATGGATGTACAACATCCAGGACTGGTGCATCAGCCGCCAGCTCTGGTGGGGTCACCGCATCCCTGCCTGGTATGACGACGACGGCAACGTCTATGTCGCGAGAAGCGAAGAAGAAGCACGCGAGAAATACAAGCTCGGCGAGTCCGTCGCCCTGCGGCAGGACGACGATGTCCTCGACACCTGGTTCTCCTCGGGGCTTTGGCCGTTCACGACGCAAGGGTGGCCGGAACAAACCGAGTCGCTGAAGACTTTCTATCCCGGCCAGGTCCTGGTGACCGGCTTCGACATCATCTTCTTCTGGGTCGCGCGCATGATCATGTTCGGACTCAAGTTCATGGATGACGTTCCTTTTCACGAGGTTTACATTCACGGGTTGATCCGCGACCAGGACGGCCAGAAGATGTCGAAGTCCAAGGGCAACGTCCTGGACCCACTGGACCTCATCGACGGCGTCAACCTCGACACGCTGCTCGAGAAAAGAACCACCGGCCTGATGCAGACGCACCTGAAACCGAAGATCGAAACGGTAACCCGGAAGCAGTTTCCGAACGGCATCGACGCGTTTGGTGCGGATGCCTTGCGCTTTACGTTTGCCTCGATCGCGACGACCGGGCGCGATCTTCGTTTCGACATCGGGCGAATCGAGGGCTACAAGAATTTTTGCAACAAGTTGTGGAACGCAGCCCGTTACGTGCTGATGAATACCGGCTCGCTCGACGAGGGTGAAGTGGAATACAGCGCCGCGGACAACTGGATCCGCTCGCGCTTACAGGCAGCGACGGATGCGGTCCACCAGGGATACTCCAACTATCGAATGGATCTCGTCGCTCATACGATCTATGAATTCACCTGGCACGAGTTCTGCGACTGGTACCTCGAACTGTCGAAGCCCGTCCTGCAATCGGACGAGTCGAGCGATGAACAAAAACGCGGCACCCGGAGAACCCTGATCGAGGTGCTCGAAGAACTCTTGCGTCTCTTGCATCCGATCATGCCGTTCGTCACTGAGGAAATCTGGGAAGAGGTCGCAGCAATCGCCGGTAAGGAAGGCGACACGATCATGTGGCAGCCCTTTCCCGAGACGGGAACGCATGCAAGCGGTCCGGAAGTCGAGGAAGAAATCGAGTGGGTCAAGGATGTGATTGTGGGAATTCGCAACATCCGCGGCGAAATGGACATATCTCCGGGCAAGTCGCTGCCAGTATGGTTCGAAAATGCCGACGAGACGGATTTCGCCTATGCAGACCAGAACAGGCATTTGCTGGAGAAAGTCGGCAGGATCGAATCTGTCCGCGCAAGGGAAAAAAGCGATGAAGGTACAGCCACGGCAACCGCTATGCGTGGAGAAATGATTCTCCACGTGCCAATGGCGGGGATCATCGACATCGACGCGGAAAAAGCGCGAATCGGCAAACTGCGTGAACGTGCGGAAAATGATCTCGACAACGTGCGGACCCGGCTCGACAACCCGAATTTTGTGAACAATGCACCGCCCGATGTGGTCACAAAGACCAGGCAGCAACTTGCTGACGTCGAACTCAGGATTTCGCAGCTCGACGAGCAGCTGGCGCGGCTCGAGGGCGGCTAAAGAGGGCTCCGAGGAGTTGCTCTTAGAGGGCTGATATAGCAGGATTTTGAGGATTGGTTCACAATCCTGATGGGCACCGGATGCAATGGAACTGGCGATCCGCGACTATTGCGTTGCGGATCCGCGACCGGGCAATGGGCCCACACATGACGGGAGTATCAGATGCAGCGTAGCAGCACCCTGGAGAGCTTACCGCTGGGCGCGGATGCGCAGCGTGCTGCGATCGACAAGGCCAAGGAATCGCTGGGCGGCATCATTCTCGGCAAGAACCCGGAAATTTCACTCGCTCTCGCCTGCCTGCTGGCGCGCGGCCATCTCCTGATCGAGGACCTTCCCGGGCTCGGCAAAACCATCCTCGCGCAGTCACTCGCCAAGGTACTGGGCCTGAGTTACCAGCGGATCCAGTTCACGAGCGACCTGCTGCCGGCAGATATCGTCGGCGTTTCGATTTTCCAGAAGAACGAAGGCGAATTTAAGTTTCAGCCGGGACCGATCTTTGCGCAACTCGTTCTCGCCGACGAAGTCAATCGCGCCACACCCAAAGCGCAGAGTGCGCTTTTGGAAGCGATGGAAGAACACCAGGTATCGGTCGACGGGCAGCGGCACGAGATGCCGGCCCCCTACTTCGTCGTTGCGACGCAGAATCCGTCGGACCAGATCGGCACGTTTCCGCTGCCGGAATCACAACTCGACCGTTTCCTGATGCGCATCGAACTCGGTTACCCGAACGAACAAAACGAGCGCGAGCTGATCAGGGGCGCCGACCGGCGCGAACTGTTGAGCGAGCTCGAGCCAACGCTCAATGCGGAGATACTCCTCGAGCTGCAACGTTCCGCGGAAAAAGTGCATATGTCTGAACCGCTCGTCGACTATGTGCAGGCGCTGGTGCGGTTTACGCGTGAGTCGCCGGATATTGAAACGGGCCTGTCGCCGCGCGGTTCACTGGCACTCGTTGCCGCCGCACGAGCGCACGCGTTCATCGAACATCATTCGGGCGTATTCCCGGACGATGTGCAGGCCGTATTCGCCGCCGTCGCGGGCCATCGACTGAAACCCGCGAGCAATTCTGTATACAGGACGCCTGCCGAACTGTGTCGAAATGTCCTCGATTCCGTGGCAATTCCTTAGGCCGAATACCTATCGCAAGGTCGTAGAGGCCAAGGCGCAGCGCTGGGCCAGGAGGCGTCAGGGCACCGACAAGCCGATTACCGAGCTGCATCCGGGTCGCGTGTATATCCTGCCGACCGCGGTGGGGTTGGTATTCGCGGTAATGGTATTCGCGATGCTGCTCGGCTCGATGAATTACAACAATAATCTTTCCTTCGTACTGACATTCCTGCTTACGGGCCTCGGTTTCGTGTCGATGCACCAGTGCCAGCGTAACCTGGTCGGGCTGGAACTCGGATTTGCAGGGGTCGATCCGGTCTACGCCGGGCAGGCCGCAGAATTCCAGGTCGCCATCACGAATCATTCGAAAAACCGGCGCGCGCATCTGCAAATTTACGCTGGCGAGGTGAAAAGTAATATCGAAGATCTGGAACCCGGCGAGAGCAAGATCTTTTGTCTCGAGATTCCAACCAGGCGGCGGGGTCACGTGCGCCTCGAAAGGTTCGGCGTGAGAACATTGTTTCCCTTCGAGATGTTTCGCGCGTGGGCATGGTTACACATGGACCTCGTGGGCACCGTCTATCCCAAGCCCGCGGATGACGCGCCCGAACCGCCGCCTTCGCAAACCGCGCATGGTCACCGTCAACACGATGCGCGAGGCGAGGAAGATTTTGCGGGTCTGCGCAAATTCCACGTTGGAGATTCTCCACGACACGTCGCCTGGAAAGCCTATGCGCGAACGGGTGACTTGTTGTCCAAGCAATTCTCGGGCGCAGACACGAGCAGCCAGTGGCTCGACTTTGACGGTATCGATACGGACGACGTTGAGCGGCGACTGTCGATCCTGACACGCTGGATCATCGACGCCGACCAGACGCAGCAAGACTACGGACTGCGCTTGTCGGGGCAGGAGTTTCCGCCTGCACACGGCGAGGCTCACCGGCATCAGTGCCTGGAGTCGCTGGCCTTCTTCAACGAACAGGCAGATCACACAGAGGTGCGTGCAGCGTGAGTAAGCGCATGGGCACCGACGGCTCGTTGCTCGCGAGCCTGCCGTGGACGCTTGCCGCCCTGGGATTTTCGATCCTGCCGCATATCCAGTTCCTGCCCTTCTGGGCCACATTCGCGTTCCTCGCTTGCTCGGCCTGGCGCTGGCAGGTCGAGCGCAAGCGCTGGCGATTGCCGCCGGCATGGCTGCGCATACTCCTGTCGCTGGTCTTTTTCATCGGCGTATTGGCTTCCTACGACACAATCAGCGGCGTCGGGCCCGGATCGGCGTTGCTCACGGTCATGGCTGCACTCAAGCTGTTGGAGACCAAACGCCGCCGTGACCAGTTCGTGCTGCTGTTCATTTCGATCTTCCTCATCATGTCCTCCCTGCTACGCGAGCAGTACCTCTGGTCACTGCCGTATCTCGTCGCCGGCGTTCTTTTGACGGCGACGGCCTGGCTGCGTATGTCCACTAGCAGCTCGGTCGGCGTTGCCAGCAGCTTGCGAACCGCAGGGCGCCTCGTCGCCTACGCGGCACCGCTGACCATCGCAATGTGGATATTCTTTCCACGCATCGCGACGCCGTTCTGGGCGGTACCAATCGACACGAGCGCTGCTTCCTCGGGCTTGAGTGACAACATGAGTCCGGGTGACATCAGCTCCCTGTCGTTGTCGAACGCGGTCGCGTTTCGCGTGAAGTTCGAGGATGCCGTGCCGCCCCCACACATGCTCTACTGGCGGGGCCTCGTCTTGCACGATTTCAACGGGCGATCCTGGACCGGTAGTGACGAGCCGTCACCAGGTACCCGGGCGCGACGTGACATCGAGCCGCTCGGCAACCCGGTCAGTTACCAGGTCACGATGGAACCGACGCGACAGCACTGGGTCATTGCGCTCGACATTCCGTACCACTGGGACCTGAAGCGCACGCACATGGGCCGCCAGCAGCAACTGTCGCGCGTTCAACCGATCGACCAGCGCATCGCCTACAGCGCCATTTCGCATCCGCGATTTCGCCTGAACAGCGAGCTGTCCGATTTTGCGCGGTCTTACTACACGCGCATGCCGCAAAACAGGAATCCACGCACGCTGGAGCTCGCGCGGCGCATGCGTGACGAATCGCCCGACGAGGAAACGTTTATCAAGAGGGTCCTCGACAAGTTCAACAAGGAAGAATATTTCTACACGCTCGAGCCGCCATTGCTCGGCAGCAATCCAGTCGATCGTTTCCTGTTCGATACGCGGCGCGGATTTTGCGAGCATTATGCGTCTGCATTCGCGGTCATGATGCGAGCTGTCGGTATACCGTCACGTATCGTGCTCGGCTACCAGGGCGGCGAAATCAACCCGATGGGCGCCTACATGATCGTCCGCCAGGCGGATGCACATGCGTGGACTGAAGTCTGGTTGCGAGGACGTGGCTGGTATCGCATCGACCCGACGGCTGCGGTTGCGCCCGAGCGCATCGAATCGGGTCGCAGCGGCGCCATGTTCGACGGCATCGGCGCGAGCTGGGGCCTGAGCGCGCCGTCTGAATTTCTCTATAACCTGACGCTCACCTGGGACGTTCTCAACGCAAAGTGGAACGAGTGGATTCTCGCCTATGGCCCTGAGAACCAGAACAAGTTCATGCAATGGCTCGGCATGGAGGAACCCGACTGGCGTCAGATGATGCTGACACTCATCGCCATCGTCGTGGTACTGATCGCCATCATCAGCGTCTTGCTGCTGTGGCGATATCGGCCGCCGCCCAAGGATGCAGCGGCCGTCCTCTACCGAAAATTCACGGACAAGGCCGGTCTGACCCCGTCCCGTGGCGAGACGCCGCTCAAATATGCAATGCGCCTGGCTCAGGAACGGCAAGCGATGGCCGCCGACGCACGCGCCATAACGGCCCGCTACCTCGATGCCAGGTACGGTCCGTCGGATCTCGTCACCATCGACAAATTACAAGCGGCCGTGCAGGAATTCTCGCGCCGCCATTAGTCCATTCGCGCTTGCGATGTGTCGACACGCATCAACAACAACGCGCCAAGCACGAACATCGGCAACAGCACAACGAGAATGTATTTTGGCTCGTCGGTCACGAATGCAACGATGCCGACCAGCACCGGGCCGAGTACATGCGAAAACTTGGTCACCATGTTGTAGAAACCGAAAAATTCGCCGGAGTGTTCGACTGGAATGAGCGATGCGTAGAGCGAGCGGCTCATACCCTGTACGCCGCCCTGCACCATACCGATAATGATCGCCATTACGTAGAACTGTTGCACATCTCTGAGAAACGCCGCCCAGCAAGTGATGACGATATAGACGGCAAGACCGAGATACAGGGACAACTTCGGGCCGAAGTAATGGCCGATGAATCCGTAACCGAGCGTTGCCGGAAAACCGACGAAATTCGTTATCAATAACGCCGTTACGAGATCCTGCTCGCTGAATCCCAGTCGCTGGCCGAAATTGACGGCCATGAAAATGACGGTGAACAGACCGCCAATGTAGAACCAGTATGCGCCTAAGAACAGGAATGCTTCGCGATACTTGCGGACCCTGAGAAACGTGTTCTTCAACTCATGGTACGCGGCGCGCACGGTCCCGTCCGTCATCGCCTGCTCATATTTCGTTTCCCGCACGATGAGCATGAGCGGTGCCATCCAGATCAGCCACCAGATGCCGACCATAATGAAGCCGAATCTAATGACGTCATTGATGCCTGCGAAACCTAAAGTACCCGGCGTGGAAATCATCCACACCTGCACCGCGAGTAATATGGCGCCACCGACGTATCCAACGGCATGCCCCAGGTTCGACACGAGCGAATAAAAACGAGATCTGCTGACGTCGACGAGCAGCGAATCGTAAAAGACGTTGGCGCCGTAATAGCCGACCGATGCACAAATGAAGAGGCCGAGTGCGGGCAGCCAGCCACCTTCGCCGATCACGCTGAGCGCCGCCGTGCTCGCAGCCCCGAACGCCGCGAAAACGAACAACAGCCGCTTGCGATAGCCGCCGCTGTCGGCGATGGCGCCGATGACCGGCGCAATGATGCAAACGATCACGCTCGCAATCGCGGTAGCCCAGGTTAGTCGCGAGGTAACCGCCGATCCAGGATCACCGGCACTCCAGTACACGCCGAGGAACAGCGGAAACAGGACCGCGAGTACGCTCAGCGCGAACCCGGAATTGCCGCAATCGTATACGGCCCAGGCGACGGACTGCCGGTTCAGGAATTTGTTTTCAGGCATATCTCAGATCCAGGGCCGCAGTTTACACGCAGAGCCTCAATATTCCCTGGTCTCGCGGAACGTGATCTCCGGCCAGCGCTCCTCGGTCAGGTTCAGGTTGACCTTGCTCGGCGCGATATAGACGAGACTCTCGCTGTGATCGAGCGCGAGATTGCCGTGCGCCTTGCGCTGGAATTCCTGCAACATGCCGTCATCCTCCGTGTCCACCCAGCGTGCTGTCTTTACATTGATCGGTTCGAAGCGACAATCCACGCGATATTCGTCCTTCAGGCGATGCGCCACGACATCGAATTGCAGCGGGCCGACCGCGCCGAGGATCAGCTCATTGCTGGCAAGCGGCCGAAACAGCTGGGTCGCGCCTTCCTCGCAGAGCTGAGCGAGTCCTTTCTTTAATGCCTTTAACTTGAGCGGATCCTCCAGGACCGCCCGTTGAAAGATCTCCGGCGCAAAACTGGGAATCCCGGAGAAGCGAATCTGCTCGCCTTCGGAGAAACTGTCGCCAATGTTGATCGTGCCGTGATTGTGCAGTCCGATGATATCGCCGGCGTATGCCGCCTCCGCGTGTTGCCGGTCAGCCGCCATGAAGGTGATCGCGTCGGCTATTTTCACGTCTTTGCCGCTGCGCAAGTGCTTGAGTCGAATGCCTTTCCTGTATTCGCCCGAGCAAATGCGCATGAAGGCGATGCGATCGCGGTGTCCCGGGTCCATGTTTGCCTGGATCTTGAAGATGAACCCGGTCAGCTTGTCCTCAGTCGGCTGCACGACCCGGCCCTCACTCTCCCGCGCCCCGGGGCCCGGGGCGTGCTCGACGAATTCATCGAGCAGTTCCTGCACGCCGAAATTGGAGATCGCGGAACCGAAGAACACGGGCGTCTGACGGGCGGCAAGGTACTCGGCGACGGAGAACGCCGGACATGCACCCGTGACCAATTCTATTTCCTCGCGAAACCTGTCGTAATCGGTGCCGAGAAATTCGCGGGCTTCGGCGGAATCTATCTTTTCGATAACCTCTATCGTTGACGCCCGGTCCCGCGCCGCGCTTTGATACTTATAAATACAGTCCTTCAGCAGGTGATAGACCCCTTTCAGCGACCGCCCCATGCCGATCGGCCAGGTGACCGGCGAACACTGGATGCCGAGGGTCGACTCGATCTCGTCTAGCAGATCGACCGGTTCGCGGCCATCGCGATCTAGCTTGTTGATGAACGTCATGATCGGCGTATCGCGCAAGCGGCAGACATCCATCAGCTTGATCGTCCTGGCTTCCACGCCCTTGGCACAATCGATGACCATGAGCGCCGAGTCGACGGCGGTCAGCGTCCGATAGGTATCTTCGGAGAAGTCCTCGTGCCCCGGTGTGTCCAGCAGGTTGACGATGCAGTCGCGATAGGGAAACTGCATCACCGACGAGGTCACGGAGATGCCGCGTTGCTGCTCGAGCGCCATCCAGTCGGACGTTGCGTGGCGGCGGGCCTTGCGGCCCTTTACGGTGCCCGCCATGTTGATGGCGCCGCCGAACAGCAACAACTTCTCGGTCAGCGTCGTCTTCCCGGCATCCGGGTGAGAGATGATGGCAAACGTACGCCGCTTGCTGACTTGTTCAGATATCGTTGACATAAAGAGGGAGCCGGAAGAACGGAACGCAGTTTATCCGCCGGGCGTGGATGTGGGAACTAGCTTATCGGTTTCAAGACTTTTGACAGTACCGCCGCGTCTTCGCGACCTTTCCGAGCCTGGTAATAGGCCGGACGGTAGGCGATCTGCCGAAAACCCTTCTTCTGGTACAGAGAAATGGCCGACTCGTTGGACGGCCTGACCTCCAGGAATACCTGGCTGACTTCGGCACGTCTGGCGCGCAGCAGGATTTCATCGAGCAGGCGGTCGCCGTAGCCGAGATTGCGGTAGTTGGGATCGACGCAGAGATTCAGGATATGCGCCTCACCAGCGGCCACCGACAGGATGCCATAGCCGACGACGAGTTCGCCGCGTTCGACGACAATGCAGGTGTAACCGGCAAGCAGGCAATCCCTGAATACGCCGTGGCTCCACGGGAACTCGTAGCTGCGTCGTTCGATATCGGATACGAGCGCAAGATCATCGTGCGACATCGTGCGAATGTGGACCGGAATTTCTTTGATCGGTGTAATCATGCTGCCAGTTCGCTAACGATCTGACGGGCCAGGCACAGGTCCTGCCACGCTTTTCTTTTCTGCGTCGGGCTCCTCAACAGGTACGCAGGATGATACGTCACAACCACCGGCAACTGTCCACCGTCCAGGTAGTGTTTTTGTCCGCGGAGGCGTCCGAGTGGTGCATCCGTCTTCAGCAAGTGCTGCGCCGCGATTCTGCCGACAGCAAGAATCAGTTTTGGCGCGACGAGCGCAATCTGCCGGTCGAGGTATGCCCGGCAGGATGCGGCTTCGTCTGCCGCCGGATCGCGATTATTCGGCGGCCGGCACTTCAATATATTGGCAATGAAGACGCCCTCCCGCGCAAGTCCTACTGCACGCAGCATTTCATCCAGTAACTTGCCGGCGCGGCCGACGAACGGTTCGCCACGCCGATCCTCCTCGGCACCCGGCGCCTCACCAATGATCATCCACTCCGCCGATTCGCTGCCGACACCGAAAACGGTTTGCGTGCGGGTCTTGTGCAGCGGGCAGAGCGTGCATGCCGCAACCTGCTCTCGAAGTTCCAACCAGTCCGGAAGATCTTCGCCCGCATCGACGGCCAGCGGAGCAGCCTCTTCTTCCGCCGCGGCATCCTTGAGCGCCCAGACATTGACTCCTAGCGCCTCGAGATAGGCTCGCCTCGCCCCTTCAGTCGGCACCACACTCATCCTTACTCAAACGAATATTCACTGTGAACTATGCGTGCGGCAACTTGGCCAGCACGTCGGATCCGGCCGCCACGCGCTGGCCGGCGGCTACGAGCACACGCCCGTTGATCGGTAATTGTACTTCGGCGATCCGGGTCAGGCGCAAATACGCGCAACGCTGCCCCTGGCCTACTCGTTCGCCATAACGCAGGAATGCGCGCGGCGCCAGTCCGAAGCGGTGGCCGTGGAATTGCAATATGACGTCGTCATCCTCATCGGTACGCACCCAGAGCCCACTGGCCTCGGACGGAACCTGCTTCGATCCCTGGTCGCCGCGAAAATCCATGATTTTTCCCTCGACCGGGCAGCGGGCCGTATAGGTCCCGAAACTGTTCACGCGAATGATGATCTTGTGCGCTTCGCCATTCAGCGCACTTTTGTCCGTCAGCCCGACATCGACGACGGTACCATCGACCGGGCTGACGATACCGAGAGGCACGGCCGGAACATTCCGCTGCGGATCACGAAACACCAATGCGAAATAAATCAACAGTATCGCTGGCGGGATCGCGTAGTAGACGCCGAGAATTTCGCCGGCGAGCCAGATGGCAAATAGCGATATTGCAAGAAAGGGAATACCTTCCCTGGCAACAAATGGATTACGCCTTCCTTTCAATCTGAGTCATTCCTATTGGCTGCGAATATCGCTGGAGACCGGTCGCTTGCCGGAACGGAGTCTCGTGTAGAATACGCCCCGCCTGAGCTACTCGGACATGAATATACATGCGTTTCACCAAATTTGGACTAACAACCTTAAAGGAGATTCCGGCGGAAGCCGAAATCGTCAGCCACCAGCTCATGCTGCGGGCTGGAATTATTCGCCGACTCGCGTCCGGTCTGTTCACCTGGATGCCGCTCGGACTGCGTGTGCTGCGAAAAGTCGAGCGAATTGTCCGCGAGGAGATGGACCGTGCCGGGGCACTCGAACTCGTCATGCCAGCGATCCAGCCGGCGGAACTTTGGCAGGAAACCGGACGCTGGGAAGAGTATGGACACTTGCTTTTGCGCATGAAGGACCGGCACGAACGGGACTTCTGCTTCGGTCCGACCCATGAAGAAGTCATCACCGATATCGCCCGTCGCGAGCTGAAGAGCTACCGACAGCTGCCGATCAACTTTTACCAGATCCAAACGAAATTCCGCGACGAGATCCGGCCTCGATTCGGCGTCATGCGCGCGCGCGAGTTCATCATGAAGGATGCTTACTCATTTCATGTGGACCAGGCGTCACTGGAGGAAGACGGTTACAACGTCATGCACGGCGCGTACACCGCAATTTTTGAACGGCTCGGGCTCAAGTTTCGCGTTGTCGATGCCGACAGCGGCGAAATCGGCGGTAGCCGCTCCCAGGAGTTCCATGTCGTGGCCGATTCGGGCGAAGACGCAATCGCCTGGAGCGAAGACGACGAATTCGCATCCAATGTCGAGACTGCGCCGACACTTCGTCCCGACGGCCAGCCGCCCGCGCCCACGCAAGAGCTCGAGAAGATCAGTACGCCCGATGTTCGTACGATAGAAGACCTCGCGCAGATACTTAAGGTCGGCCCGGAAAAAATGATCAAGACATTGCTCGTCGACGGAGATTCCGGGCCGGTTGCACTGGTGATTCGTGGCGATCACGAATTAAATCCGCTGAAGGCGGAAACGCTGCCTGGTGTCACGTCGCCGCTAACTATGTCGGACAAGGGAACGATTCAGGAAGCCACTGGCTGTGAGCCCGGCTTTGCCGGACCGATCGGCCTCAACATTCCTGTTTACTATGATCATGCGACCAGGCTGATGTCGGACTTTATCTGCGGTGCAAACGAGACCGATATGCACATGAGCGGCGTCAATTTCGGGCGGGACATCGAACAGCCGGATACGGTCGATATTCGTAACGTCGTTGCCGGTGATCCATCGCCGGGCGGCAAAGGCACACTAAAGATCGCACGCGGCATTGAAGTCGGGCACATTTTTCAGCTCGGCAGGAAATACAGCGAGGCGATGGGTGCGACGGTCCAGGATAAGGATGGTAATGATATTCCCATGTACATGGGATGCTATGGCATAGGCGTGACGCGAATCGTCGGCGCCGCCATTGAGCAAAACCACGACGACAAGGGAATCATCTGGCCCGAGCCACTTGCACCGTTCGATATCGTGCTTATCGCAATCGACATGCACCGCTCAGACAAGGTACGCGCGGCGGCGGAAGAGTTGTATGCGGACCTCGAGGAACGAGGCTTTGGAGTACTGTTCGATGACCGTGACGCACGTCCCGGCGTCAAGTTTGCCGACGCGGAACTCATTGGCATACCGCACAGGCTGGTCGTCAGCGAACGCGGGCTCGAAAAAGGCGAGTTAGAATACCGTCACAGGCGCGATGAGGAATCACGTATGATGAAACGTGATGCTGCTCTCGAAATGCTCGAGAAATCAAAGTTAAGCTGATCGCGGATTCGGATTTGCCACGATGCATATGTGAACACCATGAGCGTTTTGAGAACTTTCGTAGCCGCATTGCTGATGACGCTGGTACTGCCGGTTGCGGCACAGGAACGACCTGATCCCGCGCTGGTAGAATTGTTGCGCAAGGCGGCCATCGATACCGAGAGTTTCTCCGATCACTTCGACGCTCAAGTGTGGCTCACCGACATGTCGACGCGCCTCGAGAGGCAGGTTACCGATCCGCAAGAGCGCTTAGAAATTCTGAAACGCGTGCACTTTGAGGCAAAGCGCGCAGACCTGCCGCCGGAACTCGTACTTGCGGTCATCGACGTCGAGAGTAACTTCGACCGGTACGCGATATCGCACGCCGGCGCACGCGGGCTGATGCAGATCATGCCGTTCTGGCTCGACGAAATCGGCCGCCCGGAAGACAACCTGATACACATCGGTACCAACCTGCGCTTCGGTTGCACGATTCTCAAATATTATCTCGACATGGAGAAAGGCGACCTTAAACGTGCGCTGGGCCGTTACAACGGCAGCCTGGGGAAAAGAAAGTATCCCAACCTGGTACTCGATAAGCTTCGGCTCAAGTGGTACAGAGTCTAGCCGGTACGAAATCTTTCGGGCGCCTCACACTCGATATCGTGTGATTCGACGTTCGTAACCGTCGACATCGGTGGCCCCTCGTGCAACCAGTTTTCGAGTTTTTCGAGGGCGGCGGTTTCACCGCAGGCAAGTACTTCGACAGCGCCATCGGGCAAATTGATTGCGTGCCCGGTCAGGCCCAACGGAACCGCGACGTCGCGCGTGCTCGCGCGGAAAAACACGCCTTGCACCCGACCGCTCACTTTGAATTGACGGCATGCCATTGAATTGGTGATTAAGAAAACTGCCCGGAATCAGGGAGGATCGCCAGTCGTACCTTCGGAGGCGGCAAGAGCAGCCAGCGCCTTGTTCTTTGCCTCTACCGCATCACGCCGCGCCTGCGCATAGGCTCTCTCGGAAAGTTTCCTTTGCGCACTGTCAAGGAATGCCTCAGCCATACGAAGATCTTCGGCTGCCATCTGTTCGGCCCCGGCATCTCTCGCCGCCGCAATTGCCTGCCGCGCGTCACTCATTTCCTGGACCGGTGGTGCGGTGCCGCATCCGGTCGCAATAAACAGAATGGCGATCAGCAGACCGCGAGCGGATGCACCGAAAAATGCCCCGGCTTTCGCGATTCCTGTTGGATTGCGCACACTGGAACGCTAGCAGTCGCTCATGCAGTCCGTCAAGCAGCGGCGCGGCCGCTGACTGACGAGACTTTCGCTGCTACAGTTGCCGCTCCCGAACGCTTGCTTTCACGACAGGCAACATGAATCTGACCATTTACCATAATCCCAGGTGCTCCAAGTCGCGGAAAACACTGGAAATAATCGAATTGCACGGGCTCAAGCCCAAAATCGTCGAATACCTCAAGGAACCGCCAGAGCCCTCAACCCTGCGCAGCCTGGCCGGGATGCTGGGTATGCCACTCGGCGAGTTGCTGCGCAAGTCGGAAGCCGACTTTGCGGAGTCACCCGAGCCGGTCCCGGTCGACGACGCCGAAGCCCTGTCTGACTGGTTGCACGCTCACCCCAAAGTCCTGCAGCGGCCGATCGTGGTCGATGATGACAGCGGTCGTGCCGTCGTCGGCAGGCCGCCGGAAAACGTTCTCGAGTTGATATCGGGTTGATCGACGTACTCGTTCTTTATTATTCGCGGTTTGGCGCGACCGAAGCGCTCGCCAGAGAGGTTTGCCACGGGGTCGACGGCGTGGCGGATGTCGCATCCAGGTTACGAACCGTACCGGCCGTCTCGACAATTGCCGAAGCCGCAGAAGATGCAATTCCGGAACAGGGGCCGCCGTATGCGACGATCGACGATCTCAGGGAATGCTCGGGCCTCGTCATGGGAAGTCCCACTCGTTTTGGCAACATGTCGGCGGCGCTCAAATACTTTCTCGACGGCACGGGCAGCGAATGGTTGAGCGGGACACTCGCCGGCAAGCCGGCCGGCATTTTCACCTCGACATCTACCTTGCACGGTGGCCAGGAAACCACGCTGCTGTCGATGGCCTTACCGCTCCTGCATCACGGCATGCTTATTGTCGGTCTCCCGTATACGGAAAAAGCCCTGACGACGACGACCTCAGGCGGCACACCATATGGCGCGAGTCACGTCACCTGGAACAGGGACTCGGATCACCTGAGTGAAGAGGAAAAACAACTGGCACGGGCACTCGGTGGCCGGGTCGCAAGGATCGCGGCCAGGCTGAACGCTAGCGACCGACGCTGAGGGTGTCCTTGACGAAAGGAATAGTGAGGCGCCGCTGCGCCTCGAGTGCCGCCGCGTCGAGCTGATCCAGCAACGCATACAGGCTCGCCATGTCCCGCTTGCTGCGATTCAGCAGGAAGTTCGCGGTGTCGTCCGGCAGATCCAAACCGCGAAAACGGGCCCGGAGTTGCAAGGCCTTGATGCGATCTGCGTCGTCGAGCGCGACCAGGCGGAACGTGGGTAACATCGAGAAGCGGCTCGCAAGGTCTGCGAGCCCGAATCGGCATTCCCTTGGCGTGGCGGTCGCCGTCGCCAACACGGATCCATTATGGTCCATAACCTGGTTGTACAACTCGAATAACTTTAGTTCCCATTCGGCATCTCGCGCAACGAGGTGCACATCGTCGAGGCAGACGAACTGCCTGCTTGACAGACCCTCGAGGATGCCGGGTCCTGCATCTTTAAGATGTAACAGCGGAACATAGGCGGCGCCATTATCGGATTTCTCGCAAACCGCCTGCAGTAAGTGGGTCTTGCCGCTTGCGGCATTGCCCCAGATCCAGCAGCCCGGACCATCGCCTTGCCCCACGAGCTCCTGCAGGAAAGATACCAGTGCATCATTGCCGGCTGGCCAGAAGCTCTCGAAAACGGCATGGTCCTGCAGTTGGAGCGGCAGTGCCAGCTGGCTCAAGGCGCGGTTTCCCCGGTCGTGTCGCGCACTCCGCTGATTGCGGCTTCCCGGAGTTCGGGATGTTCCGCGAGATAGCGTTGGTAGGCGAAGCGCACGAGTACGGAAAGCACGGCAGCAGCCGGCAACGCCAGCAGGATGCCGAAGAAGCCGAACAGCTGGCCGCCGGCCGCGATGGAAAAGATGACGAGCACCGGGTGCAGGCCAATGCGGTCGCCGACGAGCTTCGGCGTCAGGAATGATCCTTCGATGAACTGCGCGATGGAAAACGTCGCTACGACGCCGATGAGGCGCAACCAGGGATCCGGCTCTAGCGCCACGGTCAGTCCGGCGAGCCCGATACCGAAAACGAAGCCGAGATACGGCACGAAACTGACGAGCCCTGCGACTACACCGATAGCCACTGCAAACCTTAGCCCGGCAAGATAAAGCCCGGTCGAATAAATGATGCTGAGCGAGATCATGACAAGTAACTGCCCGCGCAAAAACGCGCCGAGCACCTCGTCCGTTTCGCGTGCCAGCGAGATGATGATCTCACGTTGTTTCTTCGGCACGATGGCACTGAGTTTGTGCAGAATCGAATCCCAGTCGCGTAACAAATAAAAAGTAAGTATCGGCACGAGAAACAGGCTGATGACCGCGGCGGCAAGTGCACCTCCCGAACGACTCAGTGACATCAGTACGGTCGCGCCCCAGCTGCCGGCCAGGTCACTATAGCGCGCGAGAAAAGCGCCAAGACCTATGTCCTCGCCGGGGTCTACTCCCAGGAAAGCGGTCAGCCTGGGCAACCAGACCTGTTCGGCCTGCACGACGATTTCCGGCAACGCCGCGAGCAAGGCCGATACCTGCGTCTGAATCAGCGGGAATACCAGCAGAACGAGCAGTCCCAGTGCGAGGAAGGTCAATACGAATACGCTGACGACAGCAATAGTTCGCGGGAATCTCAGGCGTTGCAGTCGATCTGCCAATGGATCGCCGATGTAGGCAAGTAATGCCGCCGCGACAAAAGGCGTCAATATCGGCGCCAGCAACCACAAAAGCCAACCGGTCAGCGCAATGGCAATGAGCCAGTTCAACCGGTACCTGCTGTCCAGATCGTCATTCATGCACATTGCCACCCTGGCGCGCACGGCGTGCCCACGAGCAAACGTAGTCGACGCCGCTGATCACGACCGTCACCACGACGGATGCACCAATTATGGTAATCGTAATCTGGTCCGGCCAACCGTAGCCGGCGCGGCTCAGGACGAATACGATCAACAGCAGCTGCAATGCCGTATTCAGTTTGCTGATTCGCGTCGGTTCGCCTTCGACCGGTTGAATGAGAAAGTTGTAGGCGGCCGCCCCGCCGACTATGACGACGTCGCGGAAAATGACCAGTACAGCAAGCCACGGAGGAATGAGACCGATATAGACGAGTACGATAAATGTGCCGGCAACCAGTAATTTGTCCGCGATGGGATCAAGCAACGCGCCGACGCGCGTGTGCCAGTCGAAACGCTTGGCAAGGTAACCATCGACGCCATCCGAGAAACCCGCGATAACGAACAGGGTCAGCGCGAGCCCGTATCGCTCGTCCACGATCAGGTAAAGGATCGGCGCGACGAGCGCAATGCGCATTAGTGAGATTGCATTTGGCAGCCAGCGCAGGTTCATTAGGTATCACCCCGAACGATAAAGATATTCGATCATCGTCGGCTGCCGGCCACGATTCTCAAAGCTATCAAACGGGTCCTCTTCTTCTTCTTCATTGAAGGGAACGACCTCGACATCCTGATTGAAGGGGTCAACCGGTTCGAGCATCGATGTAAGATCCAGCGCACGTTGCAACCGCTCGATACCTCCCTGGATCCTGATCTTGTAAATGATCCGGTCGCCGGCCACGGATTCAATCATCACCTGGTCGACGCCGCGCAGGTTTTCCATGTAGCGTTGTACCTTGCCGAACGCATTGATCGAGTCGATGCCGGATATCGTCAGCCGGATGGTTTCAATCGGCGAGCGGCTGTCAATCTTGAATCTTGCCGCGAGCGTGTCGGCCAGGAGATGCATGACTTCCTCCGTTTCGCCGGTCCAGCTCATGCGCTCACCGCCGAGGTACCAGGTCCAGCGGTTCATGATCGGAGATCCCGCCCGAATTCTCCCCACGAGCACTGTTTCCGCCTCGTAGCGGGCCGATGCCAGCAACAGCAGGTCATCGAAGCCGCCCCAGATATCGGTGAAACTGATGTTCTCGAGATCTTCGATATCGAGCAGCGGGAAAAGGACGGGAATTCCCCGGTGCGTTGCTATCTCG
>JABAOE010021593.1_pt3 | contig 21333 bp, 15 predicted proteins | sample 7062141 | NCBI WGS metagenome assembly JABAOE01 (sample SAMN14538627, study PRJNA623070) | marine sediment metagenome | biome: marine biome [ENVO:00000428]; feature: marine pelagic biome [ENVO:01000023]; material: deep marine sediment [ENVO:00002113] | place: India: Gulf of Khambhat ... | reverse complement strand
TCTCGGCGCCGGTACCGGCGTGCCTTGGTGAGCGTTGCACGGTCTTCATGGAATCTGATCTCGTGCATCACCAGCAGCGGGGCGCTTCCCTGCCTGATCTGACGGCCGGCCTCGCATACTCGATCGTGAACAACTATCTGAATCGCGTCGTTAACGGGCGCGAGCTCGGCAAGCACATATTCTTCCAGGGCGGCGTTGCATCGAATGCCAGTGTCGCAGCGGCGTTCGAGCAGGTGCTCGGCAAAGAGGTCACGGTGCCCAGGCATAATCGTGTCACGGGGGCAATCGGCGCGGCCATTCTCGCGCGCGAGGACATGGAGCGTCGCGGCAATGGGCATGGCACGAGCTTCCAGGGTTTCGATCTCGCGCATCGCGAATATGAGCACACGATGTATGTCTGCAAGGCCTGCGCCAACCTGTGCGAGATCAAGAAAGTGACGATTCGCGGCCAGCCGCCGATGTTCTCCGGCGCGCGCTGTGAAAAATTCGAGGAGGCCGGACGCGGCAAGGTGGGGCGCTACGAGGACATCCCGGACCTGTTCGCAGAGCGCGAGGCGATGCTCTTCGATGGCTACACAGAACCCGGTCCACGCATCAACGGCAGGCAACGTGTCGGCATCCCGCGGGCCTTGATCTTCTATGACCTGTTCCCGTACTGGCGTGCTTTCTTCGATGCGCTGGGTATCGATATCGTGCTCTCCGATGCCACTAACCCGCAGATCGTCACCGATACTCAAAATCATGCGATGGCTGAATCGTGTTTTCCGATGAAGCTGATGTACGGCCATACGATCGATCTTCTGAAACGCGACATCGACTATGTGTTTTTGCCGAGCATCATCGACCGCGAGAACATCGCACCGGGACAGATCCAGAACAATTACTGTCCCCTGATCCCGGCAGCTGCCCAGATGGTCAAGTCGCAGATGGACATCGAAGCCGCGGGCGTCAAGCCTCTGAGTTTGTCGGTGCACATGTCGAAGCCGCACTCGATGAAGCAGGGGCTTGCTGATCTCGCGCGCCAGCTTGCATTGCCAAGCGCCCGGGTCCGCTCGGCGGCAAAAGCCGGCGAAGCCGCCCAACAGGCTTTCTACGATCGTCTCCATCAGCGCGGCAAAGAGGTGCTCGAATCGCTGCGACCGGATCTGCCCGCTGTCGTCGTCGTCGGCCGGCCGTATAACACCTGTGATCTTGGCATCTGCATGAACCTGCCGCTGAAACTCCGGAAGCTCGGGGTACTGCCAGTACCGATCAACTATCTACCGCTGCAGACGACGGATATCTCGGATGTGCATCCGAACATGTACTGGCGCAGCGGCCAGGACATCCTCGCGGCTGCCCGGATTGTCAAAGAAGACGATCGCCTGCAGGCAATCTATGTCACCAACTTCAACTGCGGTCCCGATTCGTTCCTGATCAGTTTCTTCCAGCGAATGATGGGCACGAAGCCGTTTCTCGAACTCGAACTGGATGATCACACGGCCGAGGCTGGCGTCGTCACCCGGTGTGAAGCCTTCCTGGACAGCCTCAATCTCACGGCGGGGCGCTAACGATGTCGGAACAGAGCACAGCCAGCAATCGAATCTACATCCCACAGATGTCTGATCACGCATTCGCCCTCGCCGGCGTCATGCGCGGCATGGGGATGGATGCTGAGGCTTTGCCCAAACCGGCAGATGAGTCGATGGCGCTGGGTCTCGCGACCTGTCGGGGACGGGAGTGCCTGCCATGCCTCCTGTGTACGGGCGACCTGTTGCTCAAGTGCAAGGAGCCCGGCTTCGATCTTGGAAACGCCGTGTTCTTCATGCCACAGACGCAGGGCTCGTGTCGTTTTGGCCAGTATCACGTGCTCCAGAGGCAGATCCTCGCCGAAGAAGGCTACCCCGATGCGGTACTGGTTTCGCCGTCGTCGGCCGATTCTTACACGTTGTTCGGCGATAACGCCTTGACGCTTCGCAAGCGCGCCTGGCACGGCGTCGTTGCTGTCGACCTTCTGACCAAAATTCTGCACGAATATCGGCCATACGAAACTTCGCCGGGCAGCGCCGATGCTCTTTACCGTGAGGGTCTCGACCTGATCGTCGAGGCGGCTGAAGCCGGATGTGGTGAGCGGATGGTCGAGACGATGGCAGAGATCGCCCGGCAGTTCTCTCTGCTGCCCGTCGATGCCGCCGAGCGCCGGCCGTTGATCGGTGTGATCGGCGAGCTCTATCTGGTGCTGAACACCCGGGCCAATCTCGAGATCGTTCGCGCCGTCGAGGAACTCGGGGGAGAGGCATTGCAGGGCACGGCAATGGAGTACCTCAGTTACGTCGACTGGAAGCGCCAGGCGCTTGCCTGGCGATTCAAAGCGTTTGGCGAACTGTTCAAAGGCGCGCTCTCCGATATTTACCAGCAGCGGTGGATACGCAGGCTGGCCGAGCCCATGCAGGCTGCACTCCATCACCCTGTTGCCGGGCCGATCGCGGAGTCCATGGCTGAGCTCCGCAAGCACTACGAGCCGCTCCTCGGGACGGAGGCGGTACTCACCATGGGCAGCGCGTTCGACGTCTACCACCACGGGGCTGCCGGCATCATCAATATCCTGCCCTTTTCCTGTATGCCGGGAACCGTGGTGGCCTCGATGTCGACGGTCCTGCGGCAAGAGATGGAGGGTGTCCCCTGGCTGGATATCGCCTATGACGGCCAGAAGGAAACCAACATCCATACGCGCATGGGTGCTTTCATGCACCAGACGCTGCAATTTCACCGACGCATCGTCTTGCCCCGGCAGGCTGCGAATGCCCAGGCAGGCATCCTGCCGGCACCGGCGGTGCCGACGCCCACGCCCGCCATCGGGACGCTCGCACCGTCTGCTGCCAAGCAGGCGAGCGAAAACCGGGCGAGCGCGAGCGTAGCGAACTTACCCCTGGAATTTTCACGTGCCCGAATTCTTAGGGGACTCGGGTTGTTCGGGGCGCTCACACTGGCAGGTCTTGCTATTCTGGTAGCGCTGACGGGAGGACGCGAGGCGCTCCTCGCGGTAAGGAATCTGAGCCTCGGGTTCATGGGCCTTGCGTTCCTGCTGGCCGTCGTCGAATTGTTGCTCGGCACGTATCGCTATCACATATTCCTCCGGCAGGTGAAACCCGGCGTGCCATTTCGCCTGGCCCTTCGCGCACAGCTGGCCAATCGCTTTGCCGCAGCGATTACGCCGTCGCAGACCGGCGGTGGACCGGCCTTGCTTTACGTTTTCTCCCGCGGCGGTATACCACTGGCCCAGGGCCTTTCCGTTCTGCTCGTCAATTTCCTTGCGACCCTGATCTTCTTTTTCGCGTCGATCGCCGTGGCCACTTACATACTGCGTGATGCATTCTCCGACAGTGCGACGTCCTACCTGATCCAGTACGCATTTGTCGCCTTCGGCATCATGACCGTCATTTCTCTCATAGCGCTGATGCGCCCGGTCTTCTTGCGCAGGGTTCTGCGTGCGCTGACGGAGAGGCTCAGCAGGCGTGACGGCCGATGGCGGTCAAGCGTCGCGCGCGGCTGCAAAAGCCTCGCAGACAGCGCTGAGACCTACCACGAGACGTGCATGCACTTCATCGGCAAGACGCCCGGCCTCCTTGCCTCGAGCGTGTTGCTGATCACGCTGATGTACCTGACAAAATTCACCATCGCCTATTGCCTGGTCCTGGGTCTGGGTGTCGGCGTGGACTACATCATGACCGCGGCGGTGCAGGCGCTCTTGCATTTCGTGTTGTACCTGGCGCCAAGTCCGGGGGGCAGCGGTATTGCGGAGCTGAGCACCGGCGCGCTCATGGCGATTCTTATTCCGGCAACTCTGCTCAGTGTGTTCACGATCGCGTTTCGCTTTTTCCTCGTGTTGCTGCCAGCCTTCGCCGGTTCGTTCGTGCTGATAGGTGCGTTGCGCAACGCGGCACGGGAAGATGCCGATCCGGGCGCGCTCAATGGCCTGCCGGAGTCCTGATGCCAACGCTGCCCAAAGAGGTCGCCGCCAGCAGGGCCTGGCTGCTTCGCCTTGTGGTCATCGCCTTGCTGGCCCCGGCAAGCTGGACTGCGCTGGGCGATCACGGCGATGGCAAGACGGCAGCGTCCGTGAAGGCCCATCTTGCCGACGGCACCGTGGTTCTTTTTGCCGATGGCTTGCGCATCGACCGGGAAGGCCGGCAAGTCTTTGTCCGGGGCAGCGGACACTCGATTGCCGCAGCCGAGGTCTATGCGCTCGAATTCTATGACGAGCGGCTTATGGGGAATGCCCTGCAGCGAAGCGCAGCGCGCAAAGGATCTGTCAGGGTCGACCCGCTGCAATCGTCGGCGAGCCTGTATTCTTTCGACGGCTCGGATTTCGTGCTCGAAGGTGAAGCCTTCAGCACCAACATTCTCGCTGCCGCCGAAGCTGACGATCTCGATCGGCTCGATGCCGGCGTGGCGATCGACGGACGGTACCGGCTGCGCCTGAGCAACCACGCCTGGGAGACACAGTACATCAACGCGTTGAAGCTGCATGCTGTCGATCACGCCCCCGGTTGGGAAGTGCTGCCGACGCGCAAACGCGAGCTGGTGCGGATCGGCCCGACCAAAGCGCTCGGGCGAGCAATAAGCCGTGACGGCCGCGAGGTCAGCGAGCTGCTCGCTCTGCGCGACGAGCAGCAATACCGGACGGCGTCCGAGGTGACGCGCGAGCTGACGCGGAGCATTACTTATGACTGGGTCGACTTCGAGGTGCAGGTGCCCGAAGGTGTGCGCGAATTTTTCGTTGCGCTGCGCGTGCGCAACACGCTTTTCAGCAATGTTTTGCTCGAAGATGCGTTGCTCACCGGAAGAGGTCACCAGACGATCGATTTGCTCGGGGGCGAGCGTTTCCGCTTGCTGGAGATGTGGCGTCTGCGGCGATGGGTCAACAAGCAAATGGGTTTGCGCCTGCTCGTCGATGGCCGCAATGGTTACCGGGCTGTCGATCGGATCGGTGGCACCGGGCCGTCTGCATGGCGTCAGGTCGTCGTCAAGGTTCCGGCACGCTCGGCAGGCCCGCTCGGCGTCCGACTCTCGTTTCTGGCCGACAGCTGGCTGATCGACTGGGTCGGCGTGAGCTTCGAGGGAACGGATCGAGTCGAGTCCCAGAACCTGCCGCTTCTGGCCTTGAAGAGCGTCGATGGCGGGTCAATTTCAACCCAGCGTTTGCTCGAGAAGGACAAGCACTATTTCAACCTTTACCCCGGCGAAACACTCGAGGCCATTTTCTCGGTCGGCGCGACACCGGCGCATTTGCAGCGGACGTATTTTGTCGAGACCGAGGGCTATCTCATCAAATGGCTGAATCCGGAGCAGCTGGCATTCTCGGGCAGGGACTTCAAGCCGAAAAACGAAGACGTGTTCCGTGCGGCCCGTCGCTGGCTAGCACAGAACACGGCGATGGAACAGCTGTTCAGTGCCGGGCTGGCCTCGCGCTACTGAACCGGTTTATCGGACTAAAGTGGTGCTGTCGCTCGGTTGCCAGTGCCGGCTAGAAGTTCCCGCTGACGCTGAACTGCAGACGCCGGCCGCGCGTGCGGTCGCGATACTGCACCGATTCGAGGGCTGAGAGGTCTCGCTCGCCGAGGAACAGGCGACGATCGCGTGTGTCGGCGAAATCGCGAATGTTTTCTGCATCGATCCGCAGTTTGACATTGGCCCAGCGCGTGGTCTCGAGAAACCAGCGCAAGTCTGAACCCTCGTCGTAGACTTCGAATTCATTGACCTTGAACTGCAGCTGCTCGGCGCGTTCCCGGACACTCATGCCCCAGGCGATCTGGGCTTCGCGAAAGTCCTGTCGGAATTCGATTTCATAGGCGTATCGATTCTCGATATCGAATACGATCGGACCGCCCGAGACCTTCCCGACCGAGAGTACGCGTTCGGCGCCCGTGACGGGGTCGGTTACGCTCGAGTCCTGCCAACGGTACTTGATATCGAGTTTCGCCGATGACAGACCAAGCATGTCGAGCGGTAACGTCGATTCGAGCTTGACACCCCAGCGGCGACCGTCGCCGATATTCCCCGGGGCTTCGAAGCTTGGCGACAGCGGCAGCAGATCGAGGACATCGCTGATCCAGTCGTGAAAAGCAGTTAGCTTTATGACGCCTTCCGCGCCGAGGCGCCTCTCGCGAGTCAATTCGAATTTCACTGTCGAGTCGGGTTTGATGTTCGGGTTGCCAAGCGCCAGATCGTCGTCCAAGAATTCGGTCGCGCTGACAAAGTCCTCGAGATTCAGCTGTGCAACCTCCCGCGCGATTCGCAGTCGGGTCTGGTTGTTTTTCGCCGACACAAAGGTAAAGGCGAGGTGTGGTTTGAGGAAGAAGAAGTCCCGCTCGAGCTCGACATCGCCGGTTTGTCGTATCGTCGATGCCTCGGCGCCCAGGCCGAGGTCGATCTCGAGACGGCCGCGCGCCCAGATGTCCTGGATCAGGAAATCCCAGCGCGTTTCCGCCACTCGCGAATTGGCGCCCGGCACCTCGATGAAAATCGGTCCCGAGCCCGTGTCATCAGTCTGTACGAGATCACTGTCGAGCTCGTTGTAGGCGCGCTCGATATTGGCCTGAACCAGGTGATTCGAGCCAATGCTCAAGTCGAACTCGAGCCGGGCAATTCTTTCTGCCGAATCCAGCGAGCCTTTGGCCTCGCGCAGCAGCGTCTGTTCACCCTCGCCATCGAAATCATTCTGGATATCGAGGATGTCCTTGTAAGTCCTGATATCGATCAGGATAGCCTTGGCGACGAGGTCGCTCGTCAGCTCACGCTCGAAGTCGATGCCGATTTCGAAGGCGGGCTCTTCTTCTTCATCGGCAAAAAGGATCTTCTCGGTCGTGCCATCGACCAGATCATTGCGATCCGAGACGGTGCTGACCTTGCGTCGCGTGTAGTTCAGGTTGCTGTTGAGCTGCCAGAAAGTTTCTCCCCACCAGGCGGAGGCATTCAATGTGGCGGTAAAGAACCGATTGCGATTGTTGCGATCGTCGACGCGGTTTTCGAGCAGCAGTCCTTGGGGATCGGTAATGTCCTCGGTGCCCGTTCGGCCGACGGAGTTGCGCCGCCCCCTGAGACCGACATTGAGGGCGATGTCTTTCCACTTGTTCGTCAGGGCAATACTGGCAATTGGCGAGACCGGGCCGAAGCCGAACGTCTTCTTCGCCGCGAGCCGCCACTGAACGGCGGCCGGAAGGTCTCTCTGCAGAACGAGATTGATGACTTCGGGTTCCCCGCGCAGGTCGATGTTGCGGACCTGGCCGCGGATCAGCTCGATTCTCGCGACGAGCGATGCCGGTATCCGAGACAGGATGTCGGTCAGCGAGTCGCGTTTGGTACTCGGCCTGCGGTCATTGATCAGCAGGTTACCGGGGGCCTCGGCGAAGCCACGAATATCGATGGTGTCCGTAGCGAGCCGAAAACCGGGTACCTGGTTGACCATGTCGAGTGCCGTAACGGGCTGGTAACGCTCGAAAAAGCTGGCCGGGTAGGAGACCAGGTCACGCTGCAGGGCTTGTTCATCCTCCGCTGTGCCAGTGTCTGTCGCAACGACCGATGGCTCTGCAGAACGAGCCGGGCTCGCGGCCAGCACGAGCGCCAGGGCGAAGCCTGGCAGCAAGCCGGCGAGAGGCCAGCAACTTTTCTGGTCATGAAAAGACAAGAATACGGCTCTGATTCGAATCGCCGGCGATCGGCGAGAAGAACAATCCGGCATTCTACCGCGGTTTCTCGTTTGCGCGCTCGGCCGGATCTTCGCGGCGGAGCGCACAGTGTTGCGGGGTCACTTCTGCAAGGACTGCTCGAGTAACAGCCAGTCATCGTCGTCCTGGTACTGCCCGCTGGCATGCACCCAGCGTTGCGGAACGTGCTCGCCTTTGCCCAGTTCCTCGAGGAATGGCAGCAATGGCCGTTTCGCGGGATGCGCGAACTCGCGCTCATCGAGAGGGCTCGGCTTTTGCCAGTCCGGGAACTCCTCGACGAATCGCGGATCCTGAAAGCCGAAGCCGTCGAAAAAACTTTCGCTGCCAATCAGGGGCAGGTACCACAAGCTCGGCGTACCGTCAGGGTTTTTCTTGAACGGGGCTTCTCGCTCGAGCGAATCCAGCAGGCTCGACAGCCCGGCGTCGCCGGCTGCAAGCTGCCTGAGCGCTTCGAGGGCAGCGAACTCGATCGGTGGACTGACGAACAGCACCGGCTTGTGCTGCGAGCGCGCAACAACGATTTCATGCACCGTGCCGACGCTGTAGGTATTGGTGGGGCAATACGCGATAAGGAAATCGCTGATATCGACCATGCGCAAATCGATATGCAGGGTCTCCCAAAAGTACTCGGCGAGTTCGGCACGTGTCGCGGCACCGCGGGCGGATGGTTCGAACGTCCACCGCTCGCGCTCGCGCAGAGACTTGGCGTCTTCCTTGCCGTATTCGAACAAACCGCGGATACGCGGCTTCTCCCAGGGATCGAAAACCGTTACGCCGCGTTGTTCGAGAAACGCTTTGATCCGCGTCCGCCAGCCCTGACGTTTCTCGAGTTCACGACTGGCGACGAAATCCATGGGCCCGGCGAGGTAGACGCGCGAGCCCAGCAGAAAGTTGTGGGAAGTCGTTGCTCCGTTCATTGCCTGTCTGCTCTCCTTCTTGGCAGCAGTCGCTGCTAATCGGCCTCCCGGTCGACATGACAGCAATGCGCGTCGGTCTGCGCACGTAAGACCTGGCCGCTTCGCGCACCCGAGCGAAACACCGTACAGCCCTTGATACCAGCCGCGTAGGCAAAGCGAAACGCTTGCTCGACGTCCTGCACGGTTGCCGCCTGCGGCAGATTCGCCGTTTTCGAAATCGCGCCGTCCACGTATGGCTGCAGGCAGGCCTGCATATCGAGGTGCGCCTTGACCGGAATCGCCTCGGCCGTGACGAAGGCGCGAGGCAAGGCTGCGCCGTGGTGCGCGTCGGTCCGCCAACGCGCATAGGCAAAGTCACGCACCTCGAACCGATGCGTCTCATTGTCGCTGCCGCGCACGTCTCTTTCTGCTTCGAGTGCGTAGATCGGTTCGATGCCGCTCGAGACATTACCGGCGAGCAGGCTGATCGTGCCGGCCGGCGCGATTGCGAGCAGATGGCTGTTGCGGATGCCGCATTTAGCGATGCCATCGCGCAGATTGTCCGGCAGGCGGCGGATGAACGGCGCATCGAGATAGGCCTGCGAGTCGAAGCGGGGAAATGCACCTTTCTCTTCGGCCAGGGCGATCGAGGTCGCATAGGCCGCGTCGCGAATCGTCTCGAGCGTTGCTGCTGCCGTTTCGCGGGCGACTTCGCTGTCATAGGCAAGACCGAGCATGGCGAGCGCATCAGCAAGGCCCGTTACGCCCAGTCCGATACGCCGCGTGCTGCGGGCTTGTTTCGCCTGTGCCGCGAGCGGGAAATGCGAGACATCGATGACGTCGTCGAGAAAGCGTACGCCGGTGGCGACCAGTTCCCGCAAGGCCTGTCGGTCGAGCCTGGCAGCCGATGAAAAAGGCTTCTCGATGAGCATAGCCAGGTTGATCGAACCGAGGTCGCAGGCGCCGTAAGCAGGCAGCGGCACTTCACCGCAGGGATTGGTCGCACTGATGTGCTCGCAGTAATACAGGTTGTTCTCGCGGTTGATCGTGTCGATGAACAGCAATCCCGGCTCGGCGGACTCGTGCGCGGCATCGACAATCTGCTGCCAGAGCTCGCGTGCCGGTATGTGCACGAGGGTCTGGCCGTCACCGGCCGGAAAGACGAGCTGCCAGCGCTCGCCTTTGTCGATAGCCTGCATGAACGCATCCGTGACGAGGACCGAAAGATTGAAGTTCGCCAGGGCCGGCTGTTCGCGCTTGGCACTGACGAAAGCGCCGATGTCAGGATGGTCGCAGCGCAGCGTGCCCATCATTGCGCCGCGCCGCGAAGCCGTTGCGAGCAGCGTGTCACACAGCTGATCCCAGATGTGCATGAAAGACAGCGGTCCGGATGCCACGGCGCCGGTTCGTATCGCGAGCGAGCCGGCCGGCCTGAGACCGGAGAAGTCGAGTCCGATGCCGCCGCCTTGCTGCATCGTCAGTGCGGTCTCCTTGAGGGAATCGAAGATGCTTTCGAGCGAATCGAGCACCGCGCCCGATACGAAGNNCCAGCGCCGGCCAACACGCGCCCACCCGGCAAGAAGCGGTAGTCCTCGAGAGCTGCGCGGTAGTGCGATGCCCAGCGGTCGGCATCCTTTTCAGCTCGCGCAACGGCCTTGGCCACCCTGGACCACGTCTCCCCGATGTCGGACTCGCCGGCGTAGCGGTACTTCAATTTCCAGATCTGCCTGGAGATTGGCGAGTTCATCGTGCGTCTCGCCTCGTGAGGCCGTCCGTTTTTTGCCCTTGATCGATGGTGCCGCCGAAGCGGACACGAGCGCGGATGGCATGCGCGCTTGCCATGCTGTTGAAATGCGCCATCGGAGCAATCCGCTGATGCATGATCTCGATCCAGCCCGGGGTCATGTCCCCGCGCCTTTTTACTGTGCGCGCCGCCGGCGCCCGACAACAGCCGTAAAATTACCTACCTGGCCCGGGTACGACAGTGCCGTTTGGCGGCCGGCCCCGAGCCGCGTTGGTTGCAGTTGCGATAGCGAAATCGCCGCCGCGACGGTATGATCGCCGCCGCGCCAGGCCGGGTGATTCATCCCGGATCAACGCCGCGCGCGGTCGATCGAGCTCAGAGAGCCCTCGTTGGGCCGGACGGCTGAATACTCTCGCGCGAGGAACGAAGGACAGGAGAAAAAGAACATGCGTTACTACCCGGAACTCGAAGCCAAGGCCCGCGAAATTGCCCGATTGCGGGAGGTTCAGGCCATCATCCATTGGGACGAGGCCTGCATGATGCCGCGAGGTGGCGGTGCGGGCCGCTCAGAGGCCATGGCATCACTCGCGACCCTGATTCACGAGCAGCTCACCGACCCCGCGATCGGCGAGCTCCTCGAGAACGCGCAAGGCGAAATCGCCGAGCTTGATCAGTGGCAGTCAGCCAATCTTGTAAATTTGCAGCGGGAATACCTCGAGGCCACGGCCGTGCCGGCTGAGCTCGTGCATGCGAGCCAGTTAGCGCAGCTGCGGTGCGAGCAGGCCTGGCGCGAAGCCCGGCCCAAAAACGACTGGCTGGCGGTCATGCCACTGCTCGAGAATCTCGTTGGGCTCGCCCGTCAGCAGGCGGATGCGTTGGCCGATGCCATGGGTTTGTCGCGCTACGATGCGCTGCTCGAGGTGTACGAGCCCGAGCTTCGGGTTGCGGATATCGAACCGATCTTTGAGGATCTCAAAGGGTTCCTGCCCGTCGCGCTCGAGCAGGTTCTCGCCCAACAAGGCGAAGCCGAGCCGCTCGAGGGGCCATTTGCCGTCGAGGACCAGCGGCGACTGTCCATGGCCGTCATGGGCAAGCTGGGCTTCGATTTCGACCGCGGTCGCCTCGATGTCAGCCACCACCCGTTCTGTGGCGGCGTGCCCGACGATACCCGTATCACGACGCGCTACGTCGAATCAGGCTTTATCAAGTCGCTCATGGCGACCTGTCACGAGACCGGTCACGCGCTCTATCAACAGGGCTTGCCGGCACAATGGCGGCAGCAGCCGGTCGGGGACTCGCTGGGCGCAGCGGTGCACGAGAGCCAGTCGCTGCTCATGGAGCTGCAGGTTTGCCGCAGCCCGGAGTTCGTCGGTTTTCTTGCGCCGATCATCCGTGAGCATTTCCATCGGCACGCCGACGAGAAAGCCTTCTCGGCAGATAACCTGCATGCGCAGGTCACGCGCGTCGCCCGTGACTATATTCGCGTCCAGGCGGATGAAATCACTTATCCGCTGCACGTGATTCTGCGCTTCGAACTCGAGCGGGCCCTGATCGAGGAGCGTCTCGCCGTGCGTGAGTTGCCCGCGGCCTGGGACGATGCGATGCAGCGTTATCTCGGGCTGTCGACCGAGGGCAATGACGCAGACGGCTGCATGCAGGACGTCCACTGGTACGCGGGGCTTTTCGGGTATTTTCCAACTTACACGCTCGGAGCCCTGATGGCTGCACAATGGCATGCGACAGTGAAAGCGGCCCTGCCCGGACTCGGCGCCGAGATCGCGAAAGGCAACCTGGGCCCCCTCGTTGCGTGGCTGATGAGGGAAAATATTCACGCTCGCGGCCGGCAGACAACGATGCAGCCGCTGCTCGAGGAAGTCACGGGCTCGCGACTCGACGCGGGTTTTTACAAGCAACACATCGAGCGCCGGTACCTGAAGGCTAACTAGAAAAAGGGCGGATGAACCGCCCCTTTTCGAAGTGCCTGGCGAGAGTGCTTACTTGCAGGTTTTCCGGTTGCTCGGGCCCCGGCACTTGTTCGAGGCACAGTCCGAATCGACCTGGCAGCTGTCCCCGAACTGTCCGCCGTCACCACCACCACCGCCGCCGCTGTCACCGCCGCAGTCGCTGTCGGCGCTGTCGATCAGACCGTCGCAGTCGTTGTCTAGCCCGTCGGTGCAGCTTGTTTCTTGACTCTCCGTGGCGCTGCAATTCGACGGTGACGGGTCAAGGTATTGGGCGATCTCGGGGAAGTACGCCGCGAACGCGCCATCGACGGTCGCATTGGCGACATAATCACAGGAGTCGTTGACGTTGTAACCGCAGACACCGGAGAGCTGGCCGACGATCTGGCCGTCGGCATTAACCACCGGGGATCCGCTGCTACCGCCCTCGGTGCCGCCGACGGTATCACGGCTGTAAATCCGATCACCCCGCGGCCAGCTCTGGCAGGTAACCGCGGAGGTGTCCACAGAATGTTCCGAGTACGCCTGCGGTGCCCCGTTCGGGTGGCTGATGCGATAGAGCGACGCGCCATTGGTGTTCGCGACCGCAGCCTCGTTCCAGCCGAGAAAAGCGCTGCCGCCCGGGGCAGATTCACGGAGTTGGAACAGCGTGTGGTCGGTGCTACTGGCCGTGTGGACGATATTCGCACCGAGCGTCCGCAGATCCTCGGGATGGTTGTTTCTCGTGGCGATGATGTCGTCACAATTGCCGCTGGTAGGGCAGGGCGCCTCGAACTGGAAAAAATTCTCGAGGCTTCTCGCATCCTTGCCGCGGCTGATGCAGTGATTGGCGCTCAAAAAATACGGATTGTGCGGGGTCGAGTCGTTGTCGGCCACGAGACCGCCCGAGCAGATATAAATAAAGGGTCCACTGACCCATTGCATGTGGGCCACCGCGGCACGCGCTTGGCTGACTGCCGAGTTGGTAGTGGAACAGTTGGCATTCTGGATACAGCCTGCATTGCCGCCGCAAAACCCGAGCCAGCGCGGTCGCACGTGGCCCAAGCCGGCGACGTTGAATCGCGCGCTGCGCAGGTCCTCCGCGCTCGCCGGCCCGGAGTGTCGAAGCTGCAGGTAGACCGTGTCGCCCATCAGCGTGTGCGACCAGAACTCGCCGTCACCGAGCGGGCCGCGCCCGGTGTAGGGGCCGAACACCTGGCCATTCTCGGTGTAGAGATAGACCGCGGCGTCTTCCGGCAACCAGAACCCCGCGAAGTGCACGCGCAAGGCGGTTGCCCCGGCCGATGCCAATGTTGCCGTGTAGACATAGCCACCGTCCGGCGTGCCGGCAAGGGCGCCGTGGGGTCGACTGAGCGGCCCTCCGGCCAGACGACCCGGCGCGATGTCGCTGAAATCGACGCTGACCGAGAGCGCCTTGGTCAGGCCGACGCGCTCGGGCGAGATATTGCGCGAGGCATTATCGATAGCCGCCATTTCCTCGGCCGATATCGACGCGCTGATCGGTGCGCCCTGGCCGCGCTGTACGCCCTCCGACATCAGCCAGGCGTGCGTGGCGGCACGCTGCTCGAGTGCGGCCGCCTTGTCGAAGGCGACGCTCGCATATTCGGCTGCCTTGGAGGCGCCCGGGTTGGCACTGGCCGTTGCTGCGGCAAGGCCCAAAAGGGCGCAGGCGATCCAAACCCTGGCCGCGAATGTTCGTCTCTGGTCCGTCATGATGTTCAGTCCTTAATGTTATCTCGAGCGCCAGAAGCGACTCTGGCGCTTGATGATTCTTTACGAGCGTCCGGCAAAATTCGTCGTGCCGGCCATAAAATCGTCGCTACGTATCGTGGTCAAACGATATTGCGGTAGTGGCGAAGTTTCAATTTAACATAAGCAAAATATCGCGGTTTCGCGGCGCGTGCGTCATCTTCCAAGCGCGGNNAGCCCATGGGCCCTGGAGCAAAATAGTTATTATTCTCGGGCAGTTAAGTCAAAACTCGTGCGCTCGATCTGGATCAGCTGCCGGCGCCGATAAAGGCCACGGCCTCGACCTCGACGACCAGGTCCGGGTCCGCGAGCGCCGCGATTCCAATCAACGATGAGCAGGGTTTACGGCCCGGGAAAAACTCGGCGCGCGCCCGTGTGAAGGCTTCGCGATGATCCATGCTCGTCAGAAACACCGTGATCTTTACAATGTCATCGAGGGTGCCGCCTGCGGCCTCGATGAGTGCCTTGACTTTGGCGAGGCACGATACCGACTGCGCGTAGGCATCGGTACCTGGGTCGTCTGCGGTCATGCCGGATATGAACAGTTGTCCCCCGACCTGCAGGGCATTGCAGAAATTTCCGCTGGCCGGCTCGGGCACGGCATCGGTCGTGATTCTCGTGAGCTTTTCCATGGTTCTCCTTCGATATAAGGCGGCGAGCCCGCTGCGGTGACAACGTCGAGTGATCGAGTATTCCCGGTCATAACTGAACTAGTATAAGGAATATCTTTCAGCAGAAATCCAAGGGAGCCTTTACTGCGCGCGCAACGCTTCACCGAAAGGCTTTTCAGGCACGCGAGGGCCGTGCTTGCCGCGCTTGCCCTGGTAACTGCCGTTGCGGCGCTTTTCATTCCCCGGATCGAATTCGACAACTCCATCGAGGCCTGGTTTCTCGAGCAGGACCCGAGCCTTGCAATCTATGATCGCTTCACTGCGACATTTCGGGCCGACCAGATCGTCGTCATTGGTCTTTTTGCTGAAGACCTGTTCGCCCCCGACGTACTCAGCGTCATCGATGCGGTGTCGCAGGCCGCTCACGACCTCGAGTTTGCCGAACGCGTGCAGTCGATTACGAATTCGGGACTTGCAGGCCAGATTCGCGGTTTCGCGGCGCCCGATTTTCGCGAGCGGATTCTCGCCAGCCCCCTGCATCGAGCCGCACTGCTCTCCGAGCATGCCGATGCGACAGCGATCATTGTCTACTATGCGCGGGAGGGAAATACATTTGCCAAGAAGCGGCAATTCGTCGAGTCGCTGCGCGCGATCCTCGATGCCGCGACGGCGCAGACGCAGATCGACTACGCGATGACGGGAGCGCCCGTGCTCTCGGAGGCGGGCGAGAAGCGCAACAGTGCCGACATGCGCTTACTCGTGCCCGCGATGATCGTGGTGATCCTCGGCATCGCTTTTGTCGTGCTTCGGCGGCTGTCGTTGACACTGCTGCCGCTTGCGGTTGTCGGCCTCGCGGTGATCTGGACCTACGCGGTGATGGGCGCGGCGGGATGGTCGATGACCATGCTCTCGATCATCCTCGTGCCTCTGGTGCTCGCGGTCGGACTCGGCCATTCGATGCACATTATCACCGGGTACCGCCTGGACCGGGAACGGGGTCAGGGCCACGAGCAGGCTGTCAAAGGCAGTCTTGCCCGACACCTGAAACCGTGTTTTTACACGTGCATCACGACCGACCGTCGTGGGCTTGCTGTCGTTGCTCGTCAGCGCTCTCGAGCCGGTCCACGAGTTTGCGCTTACGGCAGCGGTCGGTGTGTTCGCTGCGTTTCTGGCAAGCGTGACATTCTTGCCGTTAATGCTGCTGCTGGCAGGGGCTGAACGGCCCGGTCGAACGCCGCTCGCCGATGGCGTCATTGTGCATCTGCTGGAAGTTTTCTGTGTTGCCGGGCAGCGCTACAGAAATCAGATCCTGCTGTTCGCGCTTCTCACCGGCGGCGCCTTTTTCTGGCTGGCCCGAGGCGTCGAGTCGGGGCTCGACTCGATGTCGTGGATTCCGCCTGACGATCCGGTGCGCATCGATACTGCGCGGATTGACGCGGCTTTAGGGGGTGCCCTGTCGCTCGAATTTCTCGTGACCGCGGGCGAGGGCGGGATCACGAATCCCGCGATGCTAAGACGCCTGGCCGCGTTCGAGGACTGGCTGCTCGGCAACACGCAGATCGCCCGCGCAACATCAATTGCCGATCTTGTCAAAGAGGCCATGCGCCTGGCACGGGAAAGCGAGAGTGCCGAGGATTACGTGCTGCCCCGATCACGAGTCGTCACCGATGCGCTGCTCGATCCTCTCGAGCGTGGGGGTGAACTCGCGCCGTGGCTCAACGAGAACGGCAGTATCGCGCGCATCGCCGCGCGCGTTCCACTCTCGTCCGCGCAGGATATCGTCAATGAACTCCCAATGATCAAAGCCCGGATCGAGCGCGATTTCGAAGGCTCCGGGGCAACGGTCGAGCTTACCGGGCATGCGGTCCTTGCAGGGCACATGCAAACGCATCTGCTCAGGAGCCAGAGCACCAGTTTCGCGGTTGCGCTGGCGGTCATTTCGGTGCTGATGGTCTTGTTGCTTCGCTCGCCGCTGCTTGCCGTCGTCGCAATGATCCCGAATCTGCTGCCAATCCTGATCGGACTCGGTGGAATGACCTTGTTCGGTATCGCCCTCAATCCAGCCACCGTGATGATTGCAGCGGTCGCGCTCGGCATCGTCGTCGACGATACGGTCCACCTGATGACCGGTTTCGAGCGGGAACTGCGCCGCGGTCGCGTGCTTGCCGATGCCATCAGGACGACGCTGCTCGAAATCGGCAAGCCGGTGCTCGTTACGAGTCTGCTGCTTGCCGCGGGTTTCTCGGTGATGCTATTCGGCAGCTTCTTGCCGACACGCCAGATAGGCGGCCTGATTGCGCTGATCGCGGTGGCGGCCGTGCTGACTGACCTCGTATTTTTGCCGGCGGTGCTACGTTGGTTGCCCGCTTCGTCGGCTGCGAAGCTGTTCGGCAAAGACAGAAGGTCTTAGCGCGGAGTTGCCCGTTGCCCGGCGAAACGCTGCGCCCAGCCCCGGTGCCGGCTCAGCGGTGTCGGCTTGATNNGCATGCCCCGCTCCATCAACGCCTGCGAATACACGGCATAGGCGTCGGCCGCAAGCCGGACGATTCGCAGCGGGCGCAGCTGCCCGAGGCGAATGCACAGCGCATAATGCGGATTGCGGCACAGCTCTTCCTCGAGCCTCTCGATCAGCCGGTCAGGAACGTGCTTGGCAGATTCGATGAACAGGGTATAACCCGGCGCCGGGTCGCTGTCATCGAGCGCCAGCATCGCAAAGCCCGGTTCGAGTTCGTGACGGGCGAACACCGTCGCCATGCAGTTACTGACGAACTCCTCACTGAGCTTTTCGCCGAAGTGATCCGACACGTTGTCTTCTTTGCCAAGAAATCGCAGGTTGGGAATGTCTCGTGTATGGCCGGTCACCTGCACGCGGTCGCCGAGCTCATAACGATAGAGCCCGCCACCTGTCGTAACGATCACGGCATAGCTGTCGCCTGGCCGCAGTCTCCAGGCCGGCAGGATCATGCCGCGGTCGTCGCGGAACTCGAAAAAGTGACTGCGAACCGAGAGCGGACATTGCGTCCCCCAGGGCAGGCTGACGAACGCTTCCGTGGCAATGAGTCCTTTCGGCTGCAGCCGGACGCCGGGAAACTCCGCGCGCAGCTGCGAGAGACTCTGAGCTGCCTGAGCATCGGCCCAGCAGCTTATGAGCCCGAGTTTCGGCCAGAGCTCGATCGGCAGTCTCGGGCCGATGTCCTCGAGTTCGGCAGCGCGCTCGGGAGCGGGCGACAGACGAACGATCGGGTTCTCCTGAACCACGCCGTCTCGGAGATCCACGAGCAGCTCATCCCAGGTCTCGCGCAGGTGCATGAGCAGCAACAGGATGTAGGACGGATGCCATACCGAGATCAGTCGCAGGTCGCGGCATTTGAGCAGAGCGAGCAGCGTGAGGTGCCAGAAGCGGTTCATGGCTGTTATCGATTTCAGTTGTGGTGGCACCGCCTGAGTACGCCCGATCAGACGCTGCGCGACCCCGCCGAGATAGGCACTGTCGGCGTCGAATCCGATCGGGATCGCGGTCGTAACGCGCGTTTTGCGCTCGATCTGTGGAGTCAGGCTCCAGTAGGCGCGTCCGCCGATCAACGAGGGATCGCGGAGAAACAGATCTGCCACCCAGGCGGCGACGCCACGGCGATACTCACGGCGCAGGGTTTTCGTGTAAGGAATCCACTTCTCGGCACCTGAAGACCCGCTCGTGGGTTCGAGTAGGCTGACTGGTTCGGCCGTGAGCACGTTGGGTTGGCCCATGGCGATCCGCTCGATCCACGCCGCGATGTCCTCGTAACGGCGCGCGGGGACGCGCTCGGCGTAATCTTCCCAGCAGACTATGTTGGCAAAGTCGTGAGCGCGGCCGAACTCGGTAGCGGCGTTATCGCGCAGATAATTTTTCAAAAGTCCGCGCTGCGTCGCCTCGACCTGCGAGGCCGAGCGTAGGAAGCGCGCGCGCTCGGCCAGGCTCGTTGTCAGCCAGGCCGCGTTGGCGAGCGCCGCGTCGATCTTCACTCGGAGATCCCGCGAGCGAGTAGTTTTCGACCCTTGCGCCACATGCGCCGCCCGAGCGGCGTCAGGTCCTCTTCGGCGAGTGCTGCGAAGCAGACGAGTTCGTCGCCCTGATCATGCCCGGGATTGCGCTCGGCAAAAAAAGCGATGTGCGGGTCGGCGAGACGGTTTTCGGGAATCCCGCCGTAGGCCGCCTTGAGGATGGCCGGCACGTCGAGGCGAACGATGCCCGTTGCCGCATCGTAACGCTCGCCGAAGCGCTCGGATGCGAGCGTGTCCATGACTTGCTGGATGTCGGGTGGCGTCGCGCGATCGTAACGAGGGAAGAAGTAGGCGCTGTAGACAGGCAGGAAGCGGTAAGTCCGGTAGCCGGAGACGAGCAGGAACCAGTAGAGCCTGTCCTTGTCGTGGGTTCGGCAGAGGTAGTCGACAGCACCCATCCAGTAATAGCTGAGCGCAGAGTCGCTCCACGTATCGCTGTCGACGACCGTATCACCCGAATAGATCAGGGAAAACGCACGCCCGCCGATCGTCACATCGAAAAGATGCATGCTGGAAAACGCAGCCAGTCGACCATCATTGCGACGGATGAGTAAGACCCAGTTCTTGTCCTCGAGATCCCGGACGAACGCCGCATACGGCACACCGTCGAATTGCGAGGCGAACAGCTCGTACATTTCGCGGCGGGTCTGGTTCGCGATTGCGCTCTGCTCGACCACGGCAGCCTTCATAGGATGGCAACCTCCGGATGGGGGATCCGATCATCGATATGCATCGCCGCGTCGGCTCCGTCCGCCCAGAAAACGACGTAAATCATGCTCGTGTATTCGTGACAGGAAAAGTGCCGACGAATAACCGAACTGAACGGATGGCGGCCAGCAAAGGCGAGCATGACGTAGTCGAGGCCCCGTTCCTGTGCCGCATCACAGGCGTGTCGGATCAGTGCGACGAGCGTATCCGGGTCATCCGGATCGACACTGACATGGGACAGGAATGCACTTTGTAAAGGCGCCCCTGGCAGCGGCAGTCTGGGTTGGCCGCGTAATGGCGCAAGCAGGTTGAGTACCCGGCGCCCCCGGGCGAGGCGCTTCGAGTAGCCACGTATGACGGTCTGTTTGAACGCGCGCTGGTCCCAGAGCGCAACACAGCCCGCCAGTGAACCGGCTTCCCGAGTGACAAAAAAGTCCCCGGCCACGAGTCCCCGGCAGCGCTTCTCACAGCGGAGAATCGATTCGGTCCAGACCGGGTGAAACTGGTAGTCCGGCCCGCGGGCTGACAGCAAAGCTGCGATCTCGGCGAGCTCTGCAGAACTGACGCTCGCAATCCGACGCCGGCGGCCGCGACTTCGCTTTCCTGAGCGCACGGGGATCGTAAACGTGACGAGCGGCTCGAGCGGCCGATAGGTCGGCATGTCGCCAAGCCCGGCCTCGAGCAGACGCCGCGCTGCGCGGTTATCCGCGATGATTGTCGTCAGGTAGAAGGGCACACTGCCAAGCTCGTGATAGCGGTGCATCTGCCGGTACGAGCCGAACAGCAATTGCCGGCGCTGTCGGAGACCTCCCTCGGCGCGAAGTTCGCCGAAATAGCCCGTCCGGCATGGCTTACCGTTGATATACATCGGCAATTCGAAGCGGCCGCCCGAGGCGATGACGTCGCCCGAATCCGCACGCCGCGCCAGCATCAGCTGGTAACTCTCGCCGGAGGTTTCGGCGGCGTGGAATGCATTCGGTTCTCGTTCGAGCGACACGGCGATCTCGCCCGCGAGGGGATTCTCGCGTAACAGCCTGCGCAACTGGTGTTCGGTCAGGCTTGTCGCAGATTCGAATACGAGCTTTTCGACCATCACCGCTCGACGTCAGGCATTGCCATACGCCGGTTCGAGGCGTCCGGCCCAGCCCTCGTCGCCGAGCGGCATATCGTTTCGCTGATAGACTTCGCGCCGCATCATCCAATTGATCAGCGGGAACTGGCGGGCCATGAACGCGCTGGAGCGGTTTACCGGATCGGCGTAGCGACGCAGGATGTTGGGCACGGAGTAGAACTCTGCGCGAGCCTTGATGCACAAGGCCTGCAATTCTTCGGGCTCGAGAAGGGCCGGCCGGAACGGGATCTTGTTATAGGAATAGGCCGGGTCGAGCCACCACGCGTCGTAGAGCAGCTTTCCTTCGTCGTGCAGGCGCTGGTAAAGCGGTGTGCCCGGGAACGGTGTGAGATGGTTGAAGGCCGCCATGAAGAAGCGGTGGTGATTTGCGAACGCCACGGTGTCCTCGAAGGTTTTTGCCGTGTCGCGGTCGTAGCCGAATACGAATGTCGAATACAGCCGGATTTTGAAACGGCGCAGGTTTGCGAGGGCGACGTCGTAACCACCGCCCATCGTGTTGAATTTCTTCTTCATCAGGCGCAACGTTTCGCGTTCGAGGCTCTCGAAGCCGATCAACAGGCCTTCGCAGCCGCTGCGTGAGATGAGATCGAGAAATTCCTCGTCGTGGGCGGCATTGATGCTCGCCTGGGAAACCCAGCGTATCCGATGTCTGGCAAGCTCACGGTAAAGGTCTTTTGCCTCTTCGAAGTTTGACGTGATGTTATCGTCGACAAAAAAATAGAAACTGCTGCGCTTGCGCGCTTGTTCGACCTCCTCGAGGATATGATCGATAGGTCGTCGCTTCT
>JABAOE010005064.1_pt4 | contig 21335 bp, 19 predicted proteins | sample 7062141 | NCBI WGS metagenome assembly JABAOE01 (sample SAMN14538627, study PRJNA623070) | marine sediment metagenome | biome: marine biome [ENVO:00000428]; feature: marine pelagic biome [ENVO:01000023]; material: deep marine sediment [ENVO:00002113] | place: India: Gulf of Khambhat ... | reverse complement strand
CGGTATCATGAATCGTTTCATACCTTCACCTCCCTTCGCACAGTCCTGCACGGTTTCCGTTACTGGTTGCTTCGCCTACACGAGAGACACTCCACACACAGCAGTAAATAGCCACGATCATAAAGTTTTCGGAGCAATCCCATCAAGGCGGCTTGGTCCGCAACGGTGCCACTGAGTGAAGTGATTTTGAGTGCAGCCTCCTCGTCGACGGGAGTGATCTCCATTCCTTCAAACCAATCAGCAAGGCGGTCGTCAATACGGCCCTGAACATCGATCCGATATTCAAGCGGCTGTGCCCTGCTTAGCTGCCAGACAGATCTCCTCGCTTTAGTCATTGAGTCGCGGGTGTAGCATACGTCGGTAAGGGCCGCGAGGTCACGACACAAAGGGGTTAATGAGGGGTTAATTGAGAAGGGTGGATTGCACCATAGCGCCGGCGGAGCGAATCGCCGCCTACCGAGCCGGAGATCTAGATACGGCCAGAATGCGAACGTGATCGGGGAGATTGAGCTGAGGATGCCTAAGCGGGCGGCAGCAAACCCAGCACCCTGGCGCGTGCGGCGGCTTGGGTTCGACTATGCACGCCCAGCTTGCCGTAGATATTTCGTGAATGACCTTTGATCGTGTTAGTGGAGACGAATAGGCGCTGGGCAATCTCCCGATTGGATAAGCCTTCAGCAATTAGATGAAGGACCTCAAGCTCTCGCTCGCTAAGGGGTTCAATTAGCTGCGTGTCTTCTTCATCCACTAGGCGAGCTGCCAAGCGAATGGTTTCCGCATCGGGGAATGCCGCGAGCAGTTTCCCCACGTAGTCTCCCTTGTCGCTTTCAACCACAATCTCATGCAATAGGCGGCCTATCTCTGATCCTTCATCCGAAAATAATCGCACGTAGCCTTCACGGTCTCCGAGCGTGAGGGCCTTCCTAAGTTTGCCGAGCGCACCGTTGGAATCGCCAAACGAGGAAAGCGCTAAGGACTCCAGGATGAGGAGCGTTAACGTTCTTTCATTCCAACCTCTGGCCCCCGAGAACGCTAGCTGGGCTTCTAGAGCGCCCAGAACGTCCTTAGCCTCCGTCTCTCTGATGTCAGAAGATCTTTGCCGTATGGCGGCCAATCGAGCTCGAATCCAGATTGCCAGTGTCGCAAATACCAAGTCGTGAGTTGGGAGCGCAGCCGGTATTTCAATGCTCCAGTCAAGGCTCTGCTCTGCTTCTTGCGCCCACTCGGTGACGAGATTGAGCCGTGTTGGCTCGAACTCTGCCTCTCGAATCCAGAGCAGTGCCTGAAGCGCCGATCGATATGCCTTGGACCACGTAGTACCAGCATCGATTTGCTGAATGAGATCCTGTGCCCTTTCCCATTCGCCCCGCGCCTGATATAGGCGAGCCAACTCCGCTACTCCCAGCGAGCTCAGCTCTTTTTCGGCCGTCAGCGAGAGAAGATCCAGTCCCTTCGTCAACATTTGTTCCGCCGATTCAAGATCGTTCCGCTCGAGTAGGACGATTCCAAGCAGGACCTGTAGCATGCCGCTGCTTGGAGAGAGCTGTTGTCCGGGTCGCGACGCTACTCGAATGCCCTCAACGCACCTGGCCTCCGCGTCGCTGAGCCTACCCTGACGCATGGCTATCAAAGCTTGATCAAAGTGGATACCGAGAATCAGATAATCGAATTTGCAGGAGGCGGCCAACTGAAGCGCATCATCGTCGAATCCCATTGCGGTCGCGACATTCCCCACCATCAGATGGCATGTCGCAATGAGGTGCATGACCATGCTTCGCAGCCATAGGTCATCCTCATCGGCAGTTTGCAGTGTGCGTGTGAGCCGATCGATGGCGGATTCCGGATCGCCGCCGCTGAACAATGCCTTCGCCGCGCGCAAGGTGTGTATATGCCCGGGGACCATTCGAGAGTTGAGTGCTTCGCTGCCTTGCAGAGAGAGCGCCTGTTCTGCGCTGCTCACCCACCTCTCGATCGACGACGGAGGATCCGTGTAATTCGCCAGCCATATCGACCAGGCGAATACGATACAGAGGTATGGCCGAGATTCGATCTCGATCTCATTGAGTTTGGCAAACCAGCTCTGAACTACCCTCACCTCCGCCCTGGACAGCATGGGGATGGCGTGTTTGCTGATCAGATCCAATACGCGATCGCTATCCTGCGCCGCTTGGGCATGATCAATGGCCTGGGTGATGTTGCCATTTTTCTCAAACCAGTCGCTGGCACGCAAGTGGAGTTCAGCCACTTGGTCTGGGGTCTTCATTGCAAGCAAGCTCCGCAGAAGTTCGCGGAAAAGGGGATGATATCGATACCACTCACGTCTCTGATCAAGAGCAATCGTAAAAAGGTTTGTCCTCTCCAATTGCTCGAGAATGGTTTGAGCTTGTCCGGGAGGGCCCCCACCAAATACCACGGATTGGCAGAGCGGAGCGGAGAGGCGCATCAGGACCGAGGTCTTTAGCAGAAACGCCTCGATCTCATCCGGAAGCCCATTCAAAACCTCCTCAGCGAGGTAATCCACGATGTGTCGGTCGTCACCCGCGAAATCGCGCAAGAACGCCCAGCGGTCGCGCGCGACTGCCAGGGAATGCCCGGCCAGCACCAGGCCGGCGATCCACCCCTCGGTACGGGCTTCAAGCATCGCCACTTCATTGGTGCTAAGCCCCAGCCCCATTGTTTCATTAAAGAAGGTTTCTGCCTCCGCCCTGGAAAACTTCAAGTCATAGGCCCGGATCTCAAGCAGTTCATCGTGGGCTCGCATGCGCGAGATCTGTATCTGGGGATCCTCTCGAGTGAGCATTACCAGAGTGGCGCTTGGAGGTAGCCGTTCAATCATGGTAGCAATCATTTCGTGAATCCCGAGGTCTGTGATCACGTGGTAATCGTCCAGAACCAAAATGAACGGTTTATCAAGCCCGATCATAGAAGTTGACAGGTTATCCACTAGTTCCCCGAGGGGAGGGGGCGAGGAGGACTGGAGCGCGGAAGTTATTTGTAACCCGAAGTCCGACTCAAGGCGGGACAAGGCGGCAACGATATAGTTCAGAAATTCGTACGGTTCGTTGTCACTGTCGTCAAGGGAGAGCCATGCGAGCGGTCGATCCAAGTCACCGATCCATTCCTCAATCGACGTTGTCTTTCCGTATCCAGCGGGAGCTGAGATCAAGACAAGCCTGCGATCCAGTCCCTCGTTTAGGCGATCCAGGAGACGTTCCCGCGACACAAGTCGCTTTCGCGATTGCGGCGGGTAGAGCTTGGTTTCGATGAGCGAACTAGTCATATTGATGGTCGCCGTCAGGACAAATTTACCTCTTCTGCGAAGGGTCCCTCTTGCGCAAAAAGATCGCCGGCTTTAAGTAGCACCGCTCGCAAGGCCATGTCGCAGATTTCGTCACCCAATGAGAGCGCGCGTGGCCGTTCGTAGTGACCGAGAACTCCATACCGGCCGTCGACCAAAGCAAAGGCCAATGCCTAATCATACGAACACCAAGTCTCGATGAAAGCCTCCACTTCGCCACGGTCCCCGAACTGTACCGAATGACTCCTCAGGTACTCGTAACGCGTGCAGCCTTTATATCAGGTGCAGAAGCGATCGCCTTCAGATCATACCTGGACCATGAATCCCGACCTACCTGGCGCATCGAATGGGAGTATTCGGTCTTTTCTCAGCATGTGAACGCAGCACCTGATGCACAGGTGGTTACTCGAGGCTTTTTAGGAACTCTATCAGGTCTTGAAGATCGGAATCGCTTATCATCCAGCGCGGCATTTCACGGGAAAGTCGGTTTCCGGAGGGTCCTATCCCCTCTGCTATCGCCTGAGCGAACAGTGCTTCATCATATGCGGTTTCAGGCTCATCATGGTCATCTTCTCCATCATGATCCCCATGCGCCTCGCTGGCGAGGATGGACCATCGAATATCGGGTGCATCCATAGCTTGCATGTGCATCCAATGCAGCCCTCCTCGGCCATCGGCTCCGTGGCAGGAGGCACAGCTTAGTTGCCCGCCCATCATCCCCATGCCAAACCTCAATCCGCCGGAATAACCCAGACGCTGACCGCGCGCATTCTCCCCGCGATAGTAAATGCGAGAACCATTCACGAGAGAGGACGATGTTCCGGTGGTCGAAGGGCTTCCGATAAGGTTGCCAAATGCGCAGCCGGCGATGGCAACGGCGCTAAAAACCCCAATTGCAGCTGCGGAACGATAAGTCATTCGGAAACCGAGCAAAGCGCTGCCAACCTCTTGCCGCCAAGCGCTCGAGCAGTATCTCTCGCCTGCGAGACGGAATGCAGATCAGGCATGCCGCACCCTACCGTTCAAACGGTGATTAGCCGCGTGCATTGACCTATTAGCTTCCCAAAATGGAAATTTGCCCCTCCTCGACCTTAATCGCGTACCGATCGAGCGGTCGCGGCGGAGGGCCAGAAACGACGTTGCCTTGCTTGTCGAATATCCCTACATGACACGGACAGTAAAATTGATCGGCCTCGTCAACCAGCCGGATCCGGCATCCGAGATGGGTGCAGATGTTGGACATTGCAATGTATTCCCGGCCATCCTCAGTCAGAACGTACACTGAGAGTTCCTTCTGCTCGGTGATCCATCCAGCCTGGTGCTCGATCTTCGCCTTGAAAAGAGTCGGTTCCCCAAGAGCAACCTTGGATGTAGAGCCCAAATCGATCCAGTCTTCAGTCTTCTTTCGCAGTGAAGGGCCAACGATGTAGGCCACTGCAGGAATACCCATGGCCGCGCTGATGAAGGCCGCGATACCGGCGGTAACGAGGCTGAGAAATTCTCTTCGACTCGGAGCCTTACTTTCCTTCATTGTCGCCTCATAGGTTTTTCATAGATTGTCACGTGACAATCAGGACTGAGCCGCTATCACGTCGGCTGAGAAGCGAAACTCTACTTCAGCTTCGTCAGGATCGTTGCTGGCAACGAAAACTTGGCGCATGATCTGACCGACCTCATCGGGACCGTGTGCGCCCGAGTCGTATCGGATCTCCAGTAGGCCAGTGCCACCAGGTGCAATCGCACTTGGCGTAACTTCAGCGGTAGTACAACCGCACGAGGTGGTGACCGCTTCAATGAGCAGTTCACCGCTGCCCAGGTTCTCAACAACAACTTCGAATTCCAAGATCTCACCGTTAATCACGGTTCCAAGATCGGTTTGAGACTCTGCAAGATCAATGTCCGGCTCGCCGCCACCACAGGCCGCAAGCAGTAGACCGGCAGCAAGCACCACCACAAGCTTCATTTGTTTCCTCCCGGAGCATGATTGGGAACACGCGCCTCGATCATCTTGAATATTCCGCCAGGTGTCAGATCGCTCACAGAGACGAGCTCGAGCCCTGCAGCAGCCACGTTCTCAACCGTTTTTCGGTTGATATGCGGCCCCAAAAGGCGAACGATCAGCGGATCCAATAAATCCATCAACCGGCCCATCCAGGGTACCGCCGAACGTACGTGCTCCATCAACATCACGTAGCCACCTGGACGAACGACGCGGCTTACTTCCCTCAGGCCAGCTACGGCATCGGGCACCGAGCACATCACGAAGGTCATGGCCGCCAGATCGAAGCTATCGTCCGGGAACTGGAGGTCCTGAGCATCTCCCAACTCAAGCAATACATCCCTCGTCAGAGCGCTCGCCCGTGCGCGGGCGCGGCTCAACATGCGAGGCGATATATCGACTGCAGTAATGTTCGCTTCAGATGGCCAATAAGCGATATTCTTTCCTGTTCCAACGCCAACCTCCAGCAGTTGACCGTTTGCTGCCAAGAGTTCGGACGTGCGCTTCCAGAAGCGCATCCTCCATGGCCTATAGCGCACTTCGGGGATCGCCTCAAAAAGATCGTAGAAGGGCGCAATGCGTTCGTATCGCACCCTGGTCGCGCTCGTCTCTTGCTGCAGGGTCATTGCGGCCTCAGGGATCGAGCTCCGCCAGCATTTCTTCGATTCGATCCCCCAGTTCCGGGGGGTACAAAGGACCAATTTTCACGCCGCGCAAAGTTCCGTCCTTCGCTACAAAGAAAGTCTCCGGTACACCCTGAATGCGATAGGCTTGCGAAATCAGGGTTCCGAGATCGGGTCCATTCGGATAGGTGATGTCAAATTCTTCAATATAAGCCAGGGCCTCTGCATCGGTGTCCACGTAATCGATGCCGATGAAAACAACACCCTGAGCTTTGTATTCACGCCAGGTAGCCTCTAGATAGGCAGCTTCCTCCCGGCAAGGCGGACACCAGGAGGCCCAAAAATTGATGATCACCACCTGGCCCTGCAGACTGCTGAGGACGATCTCTTCGCCCTCGAATGTAGTTAGGCTGAAATCGGGCGCAGGTCCCTCGGACCGAGGTCCCGCCTGAACGCGCAACAGACCCCAACCAAGCAGCCCAAGGAGAGAAAGCAGGCTGCCGTAAATCAAGGTCCTTACAATGGGTCCCTTGAAACGGCTCCTATTTTCCGGAACCGTATCCGCATTTTGCTCTGTCATCCCGAGGCGCGAACGCTCGCTTCAACCCAGAACTCGGCCTGCGGGCTCTCTGGATCGTTGTTTTCTATGATGATCCCTCTGCGAACCGTCTGGCCGGCCGTATCGTGGAACCCAGCGTCGAAGCGCAGGAGGACAATAGAGACCATGCCGGGCGGTATCACCGTCGACGTGAAGTCAGCCTTTGTGCAGCCGCAAGTCGTATAGGCCCGGCTGATCGTCAGTGGAGCCTCTCCATTATTCCTGATGGCAAACTCTCGATTAACGATTTCTGTCGCGCCTATGCTGCCGAAATCATGGAAGATCTCATTTAGCTCGATTTTAGGTTGCGGTCCGTTCTTTGGAAGGAAGGGGATGGGAGGGCCAGCCTCCATCTCGTGCACTGCTTGCACGGGGGAATCGTATGAGATGTCTTCCGGTCCGTAATCAAATGAGCTCGCCTGAGTGACGCCGTTTCCCCGGAGTGTGATGATCGCGGCTACGATCAATCCAGCGCCGACGACCATCGCGACGATGGACAAGTAGCGCTTTACTCGTTCTTCCCGGCGTTTCTTAGCAATTCGAATGCTTCGAGATTGAGCTTTGGTAGCCATGGATCACTCCTCGCAGAACTTGGCTTCGCCATTTAAGGCAAAAAGACAGCGCAAGCTATTCGTTACGCTCTTCACAAGAATAGTTGCCGCGCATCGGCGCATCTAGCGCCATTTGGCCCGTACGGTTGAAGTCAGTTTGCCCACTAGGCTGGGCGTACTCAGTCGAAGCGTCGAGAATTCGCTGAGCTGGAACTCTCGAAGGGGAAGAGAACCGCTGAACGCAACAGCCAAGGGCGTGGTCCAGAAATGAGAAAAGGGAAGGCTCGCGAGACGGATCCGGCTAAAATCATCTAAGCCGGCTCAGACTCTTCGTGGAACGTATTGTGGAGGTGGATACGGATTGGTCTCTTCGGATTACCGAGAGCTCGAATTCATTTTCAGTCGTTCAAAAACGATTGCCGTCGTCGGCCTTTCGCCGAAGCCGGAGAAGAAGAGCCACGGTGTGGCGGCGTATCTACTGCGCCATGGGTATCGGATCATTCCGGTGAACCCTCATGCGGAAAAGGTGCTTGGCAAGCGTGCTTGCCCTGACCTTAATCAGATCCCTGTGGCGGTTGATGTAGTTCAGTTTTTTCGTAAATCTGAAGCTGTTCCCTCAATCGTCGATGAGGCGATCGAGATCGGAGCCAAGGTGGTCTGGATGCAAATCGGGATCCAGCATGAAGAAGCCGCGAAAAAAGCTGAAGAGGCGGGTTTGAGTGTGATTATGAACGCCTATATGCGCGCTACGCACCGGAAGCTCGGTCTGGCAGATCCGTAGATCCTGCTTACGAGAGGGTCCGAAAGCTCTTGCTAGGCGCTCAGCTTTTCTCCGCGCAGCAATTGAGCGTTAATCGCGACTATCACCGTGCTCGACGGAACCCTAGTCGGCACTCCAATGGGCTCGTACATTGAAGACGTGTACACCGGACAACTTCACTAGCAGACACGTCTCTGGACTTTCAGAAGCCCCCTTCGGCGGGATCTTTGCTTTCTTGGCGGCAAACGGCATAAACAGGGTAAAAGGACTCTGCCATTGGCTCGATTCCGGTCAGCCAGTTGAAGGCGAGTTCAATTGATCTGATGCGGGTTAGGTCAGTTGAACACCTTGTTTTAATCGTTGAATGACCAGCGGAGCGTTCGCGCGTTCCTGCTCCCCCGAATGTCCGGGCAGCCTTTCGGTGATCGGGTCTTTGCCGAATTCTCTGAGCCTGCGCAGGCACGCGATCATCAATCCAGAAATCGGGATGCGCGGCCGAGTGGAAAGTACCGAGGGTGCGAAGTTATGACCTCACAGAAATCGCCGCAGAGAAGCTCCGCGCACTTCTTCAGAGTCATGCTCGGATCAAGGAGCGGGGTTGGGCCACGAGCAAGGTCGCTAGGGATTACTACGACCTGTGGTTCCTGCTGAGCAATGTCGACTTTTCCGATAGCAACTTACCTGGTCTCGTCCGTGAGAAGGAGCCAATCCGTGATGTAGAGGTGAATTCACCGGATGACTTCTTCGGTTCGCCTCTACATGTGGCAGCTCGGCGCGATGGGGATCAGCAGCCCAGATTCATTGTTCCCTCTGCACCGGACTTAGACAAGGTCCTCGAAAATGCCAGTCGACTCGTCCGGGACCTGTGGGCTTGATCGTATGATCGGAGCCCAATCTTGATGGTGCGCGATGCTAGTAGTGAGAAGGAGCGCTGCTGGGTCGAGAGGTAAGGTTAGGAGAAGAAGAAATGCCCAAGCGATGGAGCCAATGAGTGCGAGGATCAGGAAGAGAGCCGACAACCGCGCTAGGCTCGGTAGGAACAGCTAGGAGGGCAGGTTAGCCATCTGCATCGATAGCTTTTAGTTCGAAGTATGCCTCTATCACTTGCTTGACAATCGGACCGGAGGTTACAGCGCCTTCGCCGCCGTTATATACAAATGCTACTACCGCGATCTCCGGATTCTCATAAGGTGCAAAGGCGGTAGGGAAGGGCTACCAGGAGGCGGTCGGCCGCGCCAAACGACTTGGCCTGAGATGTGTCTTTCTCGGGAAATCATGGGATGACCTCGTGAGCGCATCTCAGGAGGAGCTCGGCCGATGGTGGAGCTTTGCTGAGCAGCGAACGGTCGACCTTCTGGAGCGCTAGGTGATTTCGGGCGGCCGATGGACAGCGATGTGCACTGGATGCTCTGGCTGACTCGAGACGGCGACATGAGCCCAGTCGAACTAATCGAAGAGGCTGTTCGCCACTACCGTCAGAAGTCTGGGCTGAATCCGAACCGTGTCCTCGTGCCTGAAGAGTTCCCAGAAGCCAGCGTTAATGGCGTCTCGATCGAGCGCAGGCCAAACGTCCTGCCAGAGCATTTGATGGTTGCGTTTGATCCAGATCCGCCACCGGCACCTCCACGGTCACCATCATCACCACCACCGCCGCCACCACCATCGCCCCCAACACCACTAGCGCCACCACCAACAGCAGCAACAACAACATCACAAACATCAACATCGTCATCATCATCACCATCGCCGCCAACGACGACGCCGACGACAACCACGACGCCGCCGACGACGATGCGGACGACGACGTCGACCTCATCACCGACGACCAAGAAGAATGCCGTGAACGGCAAGAAGAAGAAGAAGAAGAATAAGGAGACTGCGTGATCCAGAAAGTACGCAGCCCATTCAAACGCCGGCCCAGCGGTACGCGGTGCAGTGAGTTGTGACCGGGGTGTTCGCCAATGCTCGGAGGCGCTGCGAGCTGCGGGGATTCCTGACCGTCAGGCTCGGGCGATCTGGGCGGCCAAGTCAAAGGGAGCAGGGCTGAAGGACCAAGTCGATCAGCATCTGGACGAGCTAGCCAGGCTGACGGACGAGGCACGCATTAGCGACGAGATGAGCCGCTATCTGGGAACGATGGCTCAGTTTCACCGATACTCACTTCATAACCAGATGCTCATTCTCATGTCGCGCCCGGATGCGACGCTGGTCGCTGGATATAAGAAGTGGCAAGGGCTGGGGCGGCAGGTGAAGCGCGGTGAGAAAGGCATTGCCATCTTGGTGCCAAGGCCGTGGCGCAAGGAGGTCGAAGTCGAGGATCCCAAGACCGGCGAGCCAAAGAAAGAGGTTCGAGAGGGGTTGTCGTTTGGCGTTGGTTACGTATTTGATGTCAATCAGACGGATGGCGAGCCGATTCCGGAGGCGCCTCGTTGGACGAATGAGGGCGAGGAGGGTGAGGAGCTGGCCGGACGCCTTGACCGTTACGCTGGCAGTCTAGGAATCAGCGTTTCATCGGGGGCCACACCGGGTCGAGCCGAGGGTGTAAGCCGTGGCGGGTCCATCGTGCTGCGCGAGGGCCTTACGCCTCTAGGGCGCGCATCCACCCTCTGTCACGAGATCGCGCACGAGATCATGCATCCCCGAGAACTCAGAACCCAGGCCCGCCGGCAGATCAACGAGCTTGAGGCGGAGGCGACCGCGTTTGTGGTCTGCAAGCACTTTGGATACGACATCAACAGCCCTAGCTACCTTGCCCTCTGGAGCGCGGACAGCAAGCAGCTGCGCGGGCGGATGGATCGCATCTCGCAGACCGCACGTCAGATCATTGAGCAGATCGAGGGCGAGTCATGAGCGAGTGGCTAGAGCATGCGCGTGGACCATATGGCGAGATCCTGCCGCCGCAACTTATCGATCTAGCGGATGCAACTGACTACCTATCCCGCCTCGTTTTTGAGAGCGCCAGCCTCGGTCATCACGTCCACGTGCCAAAACGGGGACATGCGCTTGAAGGCATGCACAGTGTCGCGACTGCGTATGCGCACCAGCTGCGACTCAGGAAAGTCCTTGCCGGTCAGATTGAGAGCCAACTCGAGCGTGAGCTTCACGACGCCGTCGTGGTGAATAGCGAGCCGATTTCGCTACGGCCGCCGGGCCTCGAACATCTGGAGTTCAAAGAGTTCGCGCCTGTCTTGCAGATGATCGGCACCGGTCGATGGCGCGTCGGCCTGCCAGGTCGCGGCAAGGTAGATGAGCTCAACGAAGAGGATGTTCGTACAGTGGTCGAGCGTGCCCAATCCATCTATCTGGCCTGGTCCGACGCTGACGACCATCAGTTCTCCAAGGAGGTCAAGCTAGCGCTGCGTGCGACGCCAAAATCCCTCTTCCATGACTACTGGCATTACCTGTTCGAAATGCATGGTGTGTGGGACAGGGGAGGGGGATTTCGTATTGCCTTGCTCGGGCACCACCAAACCATCCTGTTTGACACGCCCACAGGTTCGCGTGTACTCGAGACAGCCCGTCCGCGCGCAGTTCACCTCTGCGACGCGCTCGCGAGACGATCTGGCGTTCAGCCGCCTTGGCCGACCCTCACTGATGTTGAGGACTGGCTCGATGCAGATGCTGCGCCGGTCCCCGATCATGTTGAATGGAATTCTGGGTCGACGGCCGCGGGCCTGCTCGCTACCATCAATCTCAAGGATCGTGACTATGCCCTTGTGAGGCGGTCTTCACTGGTTCTTTACCCTGTGGAGGGCCCGCGCTATGGGAAGAAACTCGCTGATTCCGCCTGGGAGGATCCGTTCACGAGCTGGCTCGGATCTGGAGCGGGACGCGCGGCCATCTCGCGGTGGGCCTTGTGGTTCAGTGGCGCCGCGTGATTGGTCGGCGATGGATTTCCTGCGATTCACCTTCCGCCTCCTGATGTATGCTGCATCCACAGAAGTTCCACTTCCGCTTGATACCGAGTAGAATTTGCTTCGTAAGTTTGGCTGTGGCATATTAACGAAGCACATTCTGCGTTATCTGTGTATAATGGGCTTCGTAAATTTGCTTGGGATAAATTACCGAAGCATTTTATGCAGAAAGGCAGTTGGATTGGCACCTGACAAGTATTCCCAGACGCAAGGTACAAAACTGCTGGAGTCCATCTTTGAGAGAGCGGGTCCCATCTTCAGTATCGTTGATGCGCGTCCCATCGCGGCAGAACAGAGGTTGTCGGCTCAGGATCTACGCTGGACCCTGCACTCACTCTCTCGTTCTGGATGGATTGAGCGCATCAAGCGCGGGGTCTACGCCGTCAGGTCACCGCTGTTCCCTGAGGAACTGCATCCATTCGCGGTGGCCTCAGCTCTCGTAGAACCGATTGCGATCAGCCATTGGTCTGCGCTGGCCCATCACGGACTGACGACTCAGATCCCTCCCATGGTGCAAGCAACTTCCCCCAAGAGGGTAGTGACGCCCGAGATGCGAGAGGGTGCAGCGGAGAGACCGAGAGGGAGGGCGGTGTGGAGAACTCTCGGCATTGAGATTGAATTCATCTATGTCGAGAAGAAGAGGTTCTTCGGCATCGAACAGGAATGGGTCAGCCGCTGGCATCGCGTCTCAATCACCGACCGTGAGAGGACCTTCCTTGACATGGTCGCACGCCAAGACGTCTTCGGCGGGTTTCAGGCAGCCGTAGAGGTATTCGAGCAGTTCGGAGACACTATCGATGTCGACCAACTCGTGGACTACGCTCTCCGATATGACATGGGTTCGGTGATCAAGCGCTTGGGATGGTTGCTTGCTGAGACTGAATCATCTGAAGACCTGCTGGAGCAGCTCGAAGCCTACCCAGTCTCGTCGTATTACAGCTTGGATCCCGGCCGGGTGCGGTCAGGGCAATCTGACTCCCGCTGGCATGTCATTAACAATCTTGCTGCAGAGGTCATATATGGCGATAGTGCAGAGTCTTATTCGTGAGCGCGCAAATGAAGCAGGCGTTCCTTTCTGGGTCGTCGAGAAGGACTATGCGCTGAGCTACCTGCTTGCCGCTCTATCAGCAACTCAAGGGCTCGGGGACATTCTCGTCTTGAAGGGAGGCACGGCCCTAAGGAAGGCCTATTTCACAGATTATCGCTTCTCGGAAGATATCGACTACTCAACTCAAGTCCTAGGACCGATTGATGAGCTCGATGGGCGTTTGGGCGATGCGCTCCAACTAGCGGAGAGCTTACTCGAGGAGCGGGGGCCGTTCACGATCCGACATGAGCGCGAGAAGCTGAAGGAACCCCATCCTGCAGGCCAAGCAGCATACGTAATTCGCGTCCAGTTCCCCTACCATCAGAGACCACTATGTCGCATCAAGGTCGAGATTACCGTCGACGAGCCTATCGTTCTCCCACCACGTGAACTCCCAATCCTTCATGACTATCCAGAGGAACTATCCGGAAGTGTCCCAAGCTACGACCTCGCAGAAATCGCCGCAGAAAAGCTTCGCGCACTACTTCAGAGTCATGCTCGGATCAAGGAACGAGGTTGGGCTACGAGTAGAGTTGCAAGAGATTATTACGATCTGTGGTTTTTGCTGAGCAATGTCGACTTCTCTGGTAACGACCTGCCGGCTCTTGTTGACGCAAAGGCGCCCGTTCGCGGCGTGGAAGCAAATTCCCCTGACGACTTCTTTGAAGCTGCCTTGCGCGAGGCAGCCCGTCGTGAGTGGGATCAGCAGCTTAGGATCTTTGTCCCTTCGGCTCCAGATGTCGATACAGTCTTGGGTGAAACAAGACGGCTCGTGGGTGGTCTTTGGTCGTGAGCCAATGAGCAGTTCTCACTTCCAAGGTCAAGTTCGGACTTCCTCCAACCTGATTGCCTGGGAATAGCCAAGCCATTTGCCACCCTGACTGCCACACAATTAGGATCTATGCGGGGAGAACCTCCGGTTCCCCATTAGGGCAGCTCTATCCATAGTTGCCGCCGAAGTTCCTGGATTGGCAAGTGTGGCGCAACGCACGACACTTGATACATAATCTCTTATTGAAGATAGGGATCTCGATCTCGAAGCCAATATTGAAATGGAGCCAAAGTGTTGGATCCTAGTAGCGGCTCCTTAAGGAGTCCAGCGACTCGAGGACAAGAGCCGCCACTATTGGCATAGCCAACACGACAGGCAGACATACGATGATACGTTTTCGGCGCTTGACTTCAGCTTTATTGGACACTTGGCTGGTCGATCAGCAAATTAGGCCTGCAACATCCCAATACCGACTCCGACTATGGCGGGAGGATCGGGCCAATCTGCCGGCTATCCTGACAGAGCTGATTGAGTACATAGAAGAGGCTATGGAGGACGCGCGACGGCGAATTAGGCGAGGATTTGAGGATGACCTATCCCCCTTTGGAGATCCGGCAAGCGATCCCGCAGCCAACTATCCAGCGATGCTTCATCGAGTGACCCTGCAAGGGTACTTCGGAGAGACGCTAGCGGTGATTGCAGTAGAGCATTGGGGTTTCAATGGTCAATCGGATTGGGCGGTTCCCGCTTTCCTTTTTCGCCTACACGATCAAGAGTTTCAGCACTTGGAGGAGATAAACCTGCGCTTAGCTGCCGGCGGCGCTTACGATCCTGATCAGACCGCGCAGATGAGGCCCGGGCGAACGGGTGATGACGGCTTGGCGTTCCGAATGGATGATAACGGCACCATAACAGATGTCCTTACGCTAGAGGCAAAGTGCGTATCGCATAACAGCAATTCCAGGATTCAGGAGGCTCATCAGAAGCTTTCAGCGGGCTTGACGCGCCCGACCGGAGTTCGCGAGCTAATCAACATTTTGGATGACTACAGCACCGAGGATTCGAGCATTTGGCAGCGGGCGCTCCTCGAGCTCTGGAGGGATGGCTATAAGCAAGCAGTTCGCTTCGACGCCGTTGCATATGCCTGCGCGCAGACTCCGCGGAGAGCACCCCGAGTTGCGTGGATGCCAACAAACCGACCTCATCCCTCCTATACAGCTGCTCGACCACTCGAGGGTTTGGAGTTTCAGCTAAGAGCCATGAATCCTCTTACTGACGCTCTCTATAGGCAATGACCAGATGGCCGGCCACGAAACCATAGAGATCGCTCAGGACGTCCGTAGCACCTTTGCGAGCCAGGCCCTCAGCGCGCCGCAAGCCAAGCTCTACAGTCAAAACCTGCGCCTCGAAATGGGGCAGGCCGGCCTGGCAAGCTTTGTTGCAGGGGATGTTGAGGAATACCTGAATGAGGCGATTCTGTTGCTTCAATGCGCATTGCTCGAGAGGGACTTCGATCCAGAGAGCCAGTGGCGAAATGGGGCAAAGCGATCAGCCGAAATCTTGGAATGGCTGTCCCAAGCCAGTTTAATACCCGAAGGCGCGCCTCTTCATCTTCTAGCAGCCGCCGCCTATCAGGTGGCTGAGTACCCCGCCATGGCGCTTGGCCACTTGCGCCAAATCCCCGACGATCAGAAGTACTCGCAGATCCTGAGAGAGTTCCTTCGGGCTGATTTTCCCGCCGCTCGCCAAGTAGTTATCGAATATTGGAGGACGCAGCGAGACCTAGGAATTCCGAACGGATTTGATACGGCCGATTTGACCGGGCTTACGCTGCAGCATGTTGTGATGTGCATAGGGACGGTTTGCGCATATTTCCGAACGGGCATCCTAGGCAATGCAGATCGAGCTGTCGCCAAGTTGAACAAACTCGCTGCCAGCTTCCTTCATAGCCGCGATCCTTACTCGTACTTGCTTGCGAGGTTAACCGCAGCGAGCTGCCGACGGTTTGTTGAGACTTCCGTTTGGCCCTCGGTTGAACGACTCAGCCGAAATGCCAACCGCGCAACCGCAGAAGCCCTCTCCCGATATGCTCGCTCCGCTTTTCTCAATCGCCGATCGTTGGTGTGGCCAGCGCAGGCTGATGGCATTCGTCGCCTTAGCGACGATTCATCATTTGTCATGTGCACTCCCACCGGATCGGGTAAGACCACAATCGCCTCGCTAGCGCTTGTCCAAGCAATGTTCGCTGATCAGGTAGATGCAGCAAATGACCAGGTGTTCGAGGGACTCGGCAATTTAGTGCTTTACCTCGTCCCAACACGCGCACTCGCAGCGGAGATTGAAGGTCGCCTAACCGAGGATCTAAGCAGCATATCTGATGATCCAATCGTTATTACGCGCCTCTATGGCGGCACAGACTGGGGGCCAACCGATATCTGGCTTGCCACAGATCGCCCGACCGTCCTCGTCTGTACTTTCGAGAAGGCTGATGCTCTGCTCCGATACCTCGGTGTTCACATTCTCAATCGAGTACGCCTGATTGTCATTGACGAGGCGCACATGGCCGAGCAGGACGAAGCTTGGATAGCCTCGCTTGAAGATGGATCATCGAGAGCATTCCGGCTCGAACAGCTTGCAGCTCGGCTATTTGGGGCTAGGGAGCAATTGGGCTTTCGAATGATCGCCCTGTCGGCGGTTGCAGCGAGCGCTGCTCCTTCGCTAGCTCGGTGGATATCGGGATCGGCAGATGCGTCACCGACAATCTCGACTTATCGGAGTACTCGTCAAATGCTGGGGAGAATGGAGGTTAGCGCGGCTGGCCATTTCTCAATTCGGTATGACCTTATGGACGGGCGCCCGCTGAGATTCCTAGAAGAAGAAAGGGAGGATTCGCCATTCGTACCCCGCCCGTTTCCGCCGATTTATGGTGGAGTTGACCAAGCTGCCGGACAGGAAGTTCGGATGAGGGGGCCAACGCTGTGGGCCGCGTTGCACCTGGCTGCGGAACGCCCCGATGGTGCCAGGCCCTCAGTCCTTATATCGATTACTCAGTGGATCGACACATTTGCATCGACCTGTGCCGAGCTTATCGAAGCCTGGCCGGAAGAAGCCCTACCCAATTACTGGGCTACCGAGGAATTAGGCGATGAATGGGATCGTTGTCTTGCGAGCGCGGCGGATTACTTCTCTGTTGACTCCGTTGAATACCGGCTACTCAAGAGAGGTATCGCAGTCCACCACGGCAAAATGCCCGGACAGCTAGCAAGGCGCCTCAAATCCCTTATTGATCTTGGACATGTTCGCGTCGTAATCGCCACATCAACGCTTTCAGAGGGCGTCAATATTCCTGTCAATTACCTTCTGATTCCGAACATCTATCGCGGGCGCAATGCGTTGAGCCTGCAAGAATTCACCAACCTAGTCGGAAGGGTCGGGAGGCCAGGCGTAGCAACAGAAGGAATCGCGCTGGTGGTTCTTCCGGAAACTGGTACAGCCATTGGGAGGGCTGGGCGTCAGTGGGATGGATATCGTAGGCTGGTACGACGAATTGCCGATGCCACAGCTGCTGATCTTAGGCAGGAGCCACAAGATCAAGCCTCAAGCTCACTGGCAATACTCCTTCGAGAGATTCACATAGCATGGATTGAGCTTACTGGAAGTGCGAACCTTCAGGAGTTCGAGGGATGGCTTGAGCAGACTGCCATCATTGGCACCGAGGAAGTAGATAGCAAAGCACATAGCTATTTGGACTCTTTGGACGGCTTCCTAATCGCGGCAATCCATGAACTAGAGGAGATGCGAAATCAGGAGCTCACCGGTCCTCAGCTGGAGCAAGAACTAGCTAGAATTTGGCGCCGGACGTACGCATTTGCCGCTGGAAGAGACGAAGCCCGCCTCGCCCAATTCTGGCTTGCGAGAGGCCGAGCAATTAAAACTCTCTACCCAGAGCCGGATCGACGGCGGAGCATCTATAGATCTAGCCTGTCACCTAGGTCGGCGACGATTCTCCTAGACCTACTTGATGAAGTCCGAGACAAGCTTGCAGAAGGATCACAATATGTAACCTGGTCAACTGATGACCGCCTTGCGTTTATTCGGGAGATCATTGCGCTCCTGTCGAGGGTTCCGTCGTTCGAAATCTCAACAAGGCTTGGTCGTCGCAGGTCTTTTGAGGATTGGCCGACGCTATTGCGCTGGTGGATGGCCAAGTCCAGCCTTGAAGTACAACCACCTCCGGAGCAAATCACCAACTGGTATGACTTTGTCGCGAAGAACTTCATATATCGAGCGACTTGGGGCTTAGGAGCCATATTGGGGCTTATGCTTGATGTGGATCGGGAAGGCGAGCAGATTCGGCCACTTCAGATCCAAGATTGGCCAAGAAGCGGCCTTCCTTGGATTGCATTCTGGCTGAAAGAACTCATCACTTGGGGTACGCTCGATCCTGCTGCTGCATTCGTGCTCGCTCGTGCAGATGCCACTGATCGCCAAAGCGCCGAAGCCGATGCCATGGACTACTTCAGGGGGCTTCCCAGAACCATAGATCCGGATGACGCACTGGATCCACGTAGGATCCGAGAGTGGGCAAGTAATAGATACGAGCTCGATGATGAACAAGCGATATCCGCTGACGTCATAATCGAATCTGAGCTTGCTAGGCCTGCAGCCGAATTCTCTACTGAGCGACTATCAGTGGATCCAATTGCTGAAGGCGCGAATCTTACGTGGATTGATCCTGCTGGATACCAAGTTGCACGGAGCGAAACGCCTGCCGATTGGCCCGCGGATCCGAGTAGCTTTGAGTTCACTTTGGACGTACTAGCGTCCCGCATTACGGGCAAATCCTATGTCTGATGCGCCTAGCCGGCTTTGATGTTGTGCCCCCATTATTGATCTAAAAGCCACAACAAAGGTGCTGAGCCTAGGCTGCGAACGGCCATGTTCGATGCAGAGATATTGTAGAAATCACGATTGGCAGGGCTTAGGCATCGCTATTCCTCGTTCTAGATAGAGACTCCCTCGCAGTAGTGTAGGAAGACGATGGGGAACAGGCACAAGGGGCGCCCCGACGGCCCGCCCTGAGGGGAGGGTTTTCGCCATGAACGGTAGATTTTGAACGTTGAGTGGAGGATTTTCGTCATGAGCGGATGCGGCCCTAGATCACAAGCATCTCGCGCAGGCCGGGAAGCCAGCGACAGCTCACCGGCAGCACCCAATAAGCCGGCGCATCCATTTTGAGCTCTCATTCGTCGCCGCCGCGGGATCGGAGCTCGAGCACGCGATTCAGGTTCACTAGGAATGGAAGCGCCAGGCCCCCGAGCGGCGGCGGAGGCCTGGCGCCTGGTTTCTGTTGTGCTCCAGTGAGCAAGTGATCTTCTCGGTTTGGACCTACAATGAAAAGGCGGAAGTCTGAATCTCTGTCAGGCAATCCTAAGTGACATTCGCCGAGGCAAGACAGCAGTCAATTAAAGTAGTGCTCGTGAATTGTCAGGAAATCGAATGGCTTCCAGGCTCCTCGCCCAGAGCAGTCTGAAGTCCAGGAACCAACGGAAGTTGATCCGCTCCCGCTAAGAGCTCGTCCGTAGCCTCGAGATCAAGTCCGAGGCCAAACGCGATGCGGAGTATCACATTGCGGCCTGGGCGCGTCGCCTGACCCCTCTCAAGCCTATGGAGATAGGCAACATCCACGTGGGATCTCTCGCTTAGCTGTTGGAAAGAGAGACCAGACTCGGCTCGGTAGAGCCGAAGGATTTCGTAGAACTGCATGGCTGGATTCCCAACCCATTGTGCCTGAGAGATGAGCTGCCACCATAGAGAATTCCGCCGCTACTGCTGGCTGGAAGCTGGACCGCGCTCCTGCAAACGTGGGCCTCGGCATCTGAAATCGCTGCGCGAAGTACCCGATTGGAAGCATCAGAGCCCGCCGATCAATTGGCGATCGGCGGGCTCTCGGTTGTCGCCAGAACGCGCGTTGCGACTCTACGTCTTCCTCTTGTTCCCGAAGGGTCGTAGCCCGCTCAGGGGCATGCGATCGACTGGCGAGAACTCGTCATAGCGGACCTGCACCTGGGCTGTCGTGAGGTCGAGGTAGCGCTTGGTGACCTCGAGCGACTCGTGACCGAGGATGCGCTGCAGCGTGACGAGATCGCCGCCGTTCATCAGGTACTTCACCGCGAACGTATGCCTGAAGAGGTGGGCGTGAATGCGCTCTACACCACTGGACTTCTTCAGCCTACTGATGACGCTTTGGAGTGAGTTGCGAGTCATTGGCCCCGCGTCCATCGACATGTACAAATGGTCGTGCTTCGCGATGACCGGCTCGGGCCGGTGCAGGTGAATGTAGTTCAGAAACGCTTTCGCGCACCGGCTTCCGAACGGAACGATCCGCTCCTTGTCTCCCTTGCCGACGATGCGGATCTGGCGCGTCTCCAAGTCCAGATCGGGCAATCGCGCGTTCGCTACCTCGCTGACCCGCGGACCGGAGTCGAGCATGAACAGCACGATCGAGTAGAGCCGTGACCCGATGTCGGTGTGCGGATTGATCGTTCCGATGATCTGATCGACCTCATCGTCGGTCAGAACCTTGACCAGTCTCTTCGGTTCCTTCGGCACCGGTAGGTCGGTGAAGCTGTTGTCAAAGCCCTCGCGATCGAGCCACGTTCCGAAACCCTTCAGGATTTTGATCTCCTTTCTTATCGTGAATGGAGATAGCTTGCCGCGTTCGGGCTTCCGAGTTGGGTGGTCCTTGAATTTCACCTTGCGGTTCTGTAGGCCGGCGACGTAGTCGTCGAGGACCTCCTCAGTGGCATGGTCGAGGGCGACATGATCGGATCCATTTGCCGCGAATCTCGCGAACCGCCTCAAGACTGTCTTGTTCCCATAGATGGAATCCTCGGTGCACCCGCGGCGCTTCATGTCACCCAGGTAGTAGTCGATCAACATCTCGAGCTTGACTTGGCCCAAATCGCGCTCCGCTAACTTCTTCCTGCCCATCGTAGTCCCTCCTGGGGATCTGTCTATTGTCTGCTGTTGCCTGGTATTGCCTCGTGTTGCCTGGGGAACGGGAAGAGTCCAGGAACCCTAACCGTCTTTCGTTCCCAGGACCCTTAGTCGGAATCTGAAAAAGCGACCATGGGTCTCTCTCCTTTCCAGAGACCCGTAGTCGCTTCGCGAAGTGGAACCTTAGTTAAGAGGCGACGGCGGGAATCGAACCCGCGAATAAGGGTTTTGCAGACCCCTGCCTTACCACTTGGCTACGTCGCCGTGGTGTTACGCGAAATCGCCTGCCGGTCGGCAGGGCGATTGCGTTGCGGCTTGAGAGCGGGCGATGGGATTCGAACCCACGACCTTCTCCTTGGCAAGGAGACGTTCTACCACTGAACTACGCCCGCGTATGAACAGGGGTGGCAGGAATTGAACCCGCAACCTTCGGTTTTGGAGACCGACGCTCTGNNTTCTACCACTGAACTACACCCGCGGCCGGTCGAGGATACCGTGAAGGCGGAGGGGAGTCAAGCATGCACAGTTTTGCTGATCCAACCGTCAAAATCTGTATCCATCGGGCTGATTTTGATTCGCTCAGATTGCCTCCGGAGAGTCGATTGCGTTTGAACGAACGCTGAGTAGACTTGGAGCGGAGGAGACGATTGACGGATCCTGAACAATCTGGACCCGCCGAATCAAAGAGCCCGTCCAGCGGAGTCTCGCCGGGATGCGGGTGCTTGGCTACGTTG
>JABAOE010010237.1_pt2 | contig 21374 bp, 15 predicted proteins | sample 7062141 | NCBI WGS metagenome assembly JABAOE01 (sample SAMN14538627, study PRJNA623070) | marine sediment metagenome | biome: marine biome [ENVO:00000428]; feature: marine pelagic biome [ENVO:01000023]; material: deep marine sediment [ENVO:00002113] | place: India: Gulf of Khambhat ... | reverse complement strand
ACAAGGATCGTCGAGAAGAAGTCCGGCCCGCTGATGATGGGGCAGGCCGACGGCATTTCCGGGCGTTCGATCGAGATCTTCCAGGCCTTCGGCTTTGCCGAGCGGGTTCAGAAGGAGGCACATTTTCTCGAGTGCATCACCTTCTGGCGCCACGACCCCGAAAACCCTGAAAACATCGTGCGGGCCACCAAGAAGATTGACGGCCGCAACGTGTATTCGGAGTTCAATCACGTCGTGCTGAACCAGGCGAGGGTGCATCATTTTCTGCTTGACGCCATGCAAAAGGCGCCGGGGCAGGTGGTCCCGGATTATTGTCGGAACCTGGTGGACATGGAGATCGCCGACACCGACGATGATTATCCAGTCAAGGTGACCGTCGAACGGACCGATCCGGATCACGAAGGCAGAAAGGAAACCGTTGCCGCCCGCTATGTCGTCGGCTGTGACGGCGCCAGGAGCACGGTCAGGCAGTTGCTCGGTCTCGAGATGCGCGGCGACTCGGCAAACAAGGCCTGGGGCGTCATGGACCTTTTGCTGGTGACCGATTTCCCGGACATTCGCAACAAGAGCATCATCCAGTCAGCGAATGAAGGCAACGTGCTGATCATCCCGCGGGAGGGCGGGCACCTGGTGCGCCTCTACGTCGAGATGGACAAGCTCAGGGAGAGCGAACGCGTCTCCAGCCGGAATATCACGGTCGAGCAGCTCATCGCTGCTGCGAATCGAATCTTTCATCCGTACACGATCGAGGTGAAAGAGGTCGTCTGGTGGTCGGTCTACGAGATCGGTCAGCGGCTCTGCGACGCGTTCGCCAACGTGCCGCCGGAAAACACGGACTCCGCAAATCCCAACGTCTTCATCGTCGGCGACGCCTGTCATACGCACAGCCCGAAAGCCGGGCTGGGCATGAACGTCTCCATGCATGACAGCTTCAATCTCGGCTGGAAGCTGGCGGCTGTCGTCCGGGGACAGAGCGCCCCCGAAATCCTGCACAGCTACGCCGGTGAGCGGCGCGCCATCGCGGAGGAGCTGCTGGCCTTCGACCGGGAACTCGCGACGATGTTTTCGGAACACGAAGCGAGGGACACCGAGGAAAGCGGAGACGGCCAGGGAGCGACGAAACTTCAGGAATACATGGTCAAGGCGGACGCCTACGTATCCGGGACCTTGACGCACTACAAACCGTCGAGAATCGTTGCCGAATCGCCGCATCAGCACCTCGCGAGGGGATTCGAGCTCGGCAAGCGCTTTCATTCCAGCCCCGTCGTCAGGCTGCCGGATGCGCGTCCCCTGCATCTCGGGCACGTACTCGAGGCGGACGGGCGCTGGCGGATCATCGCGTTCTCGAACCCGGAGGACCCTGCCGATCGTTCGTCAGCCATCTGGAGGCTGGCAGAGTGGCTGGACACCGCGGCCGAATCCCCGATCGGAAAATACACGCCACCGGAGGATGACGTGGACTCGGTAATCGAGCTCCTGGCCGTCTTTCAGCAGGGCTATCGCGAACTTGATATGCAGCAGGTCCACCCATTCCTGGCGCCGGCGAAGGGCGTGTACGGGCTACGCGACTACAACAAGTTGTTCTGTCCCGACCTCGACAAAAACGACGACATCTTCGCCGAGCGCGGCATCGACCGGGAGGGCTGTATCGTCATCGTGCGTCCCGATCAGCACGTCGCACAGATCCTGCCCCTGGACGGGCTCGATGACATCGGCAAATTCTTCGACGGCTTCATGCTCCCCCGGGAATAATCGCCCTGGCGGGGCATGCGTGCCGAGGCTTACACGGCCTCGAACAGCGCAGACGCGCCCTGGCCGCCGCCGATGCACATCGTTACGACGCCGAGTTTCTTGTCACGGCGTTTCAGCTCGCGCAGCAGGGTGCCGACCATCCGTGAGCCCGTCATGCCGAACGGGTGGCCGATCGAGATGCTGCCACCATTGACGTTGTAGATGTCGTTGTCGATCTCGAGCTTGTCGCGGCAGTAGACACATTGGGACGCAAAGGCTTCATTGAGCTCCCAGAGGTCGATGTCGTTCATCGACAAGCCGGCGTTCTTAAGGAGGCGCGGCACGGAGAAGACGGGGCCGATGCCCATCTCATCGGGTTCGCAGCCGGCGACCGTGAAGCCGCGGAAGATGCCCAACGGTTCCAGCCCGAGCTGGCCGGCCCGCTCCGCGCTCATCAGCAAGGTCAGCGACGCGCCGTCGCTGAGCTGGGACGCATTGCCGGCGGTCACGGTGCCATCATCCTCGAATGCCGGCTTGAGGCCGGCGAGGCCCTCCATCGTCGTCCCGGGACGATTGCACTCGTCGCGATCCACGACGACGTCGACCCGGCTTTCTTCACCGGTCTCCTTGTCGACTTTTTGCATCGTCGCGCTCATCGGCACGATCTCGTCGGCGATCGAACCGGCCTCGACCGCGGCCGCATATCGCTGCTGGCTCTGCACCGCGTACTCGTCCTGGACCTCCCGGGTCACGTTGTAGCGCCGGGCGACGACCTCGGCGGTATTCCCCATGGCCATGAAGATGTCGGGCTTCTCTGCGAGCAGGACAGGATTTTTCTCGTACTCGCCCGCTTTCTGCCGGGCATTCATCGAGATCGACTCGACGCCGCCGGCGATCGCAGCCTCGCTCTGACCAGAGGAGATCTGGGTGGCCGCGAAAGCGATGGCCTGCACGCCAGACGAACAGAAGCGATTAATGCTCGTCGCCGCCGTGGTGACCGGCAGCTTCGACAACATGACGGCCAGGCGACCCAGGTTGCCGGTCTGCTCACCCTCGTGCATCGCCATGCCCAGGACGACGTCTTCCACTTCCGCCGGGTCGACCTTGGGATTGCGATCGAGCAGGGCGTCGATGACGTGCGCCGTCATGTCGTCCGAGCGCGTCAGGTTGAAGCTGCCACGAAACGATTTCGCAAGCCCTGTCCGTACATTGTCAACTATAACGACGTCTCTCATTAGTTTTTCCCGCTTATCTGCCTGTGGTTGGAGTCATTACCCTGGCGGCGATCGCGACACATAGCCCGGAGGCCGCGCGGGGTCGGCAATGATATCGCAGCGGCAGGGAACAGCCCACACTGTCGAAGCTCGCAATGCGGTGTCGCTGCCGCGAGAAAAGAATATGATGGGCAGTGCAGGGCGGAGATTTATGCAGGAGGAATACGAGTGGGCATCGCCTATTTTGACCATACCGCCGAGACCGGGAACATATCTCAAGCGCTGCGCCGGCACGGTGCGGTGGCCATTACCGGTGTCGCGAATTCAGACCTCATCGACAGTGTCGTATCAGAGCTGCGGCCAGAGCTCGACGGGATCGGGCTCAACATGCAGAGCGCTTTCAATGGCGACAAGACACTGCGTATAGCCGCCGGCATCCTGACGATCGCGCCCAGCGCGAGGGCGCTGGTCGAGCACGACCTCGTCATCGATGTTGCCAATGAGATGCTGCTGCCGCACTGCGCGAGCTACACGATCGGCAGTATGTCGGCCATCGAGATCCTGCCCGGCGAGTCTGCACAGGCGCTGCACCGGGACGATTCTGCGTATCCGATCGAGACGGCCGGTATAGAGCTCCTGATCGGGGTCATGTGGGCACTGACAGACTTTACGGAAGAAAACGGCGGCACCCGGATCGTGCCGGGCAGCCACCGGTTCATGCGTTCCTGGCATTTGCCCGACGTCTCCGAATGGGAGTCTGCCGTGATGCCGAAAGGCTCGTTGCTCATCTACCTCGGGTCCACGTGGCATGGCGGCGGCGCCAATCGCAGTGACACACCGCGACTCGGGCTGATCAATACCTACTCGCTCGGCTGGCTCCGGCCGGAAAACAACCAGTTCCTCGATTCGCCACCCGACGTGGCGGCAGGATTCAGCCCGCGCTTGCGGGCGCTCCTCGGTTACTCGCCGCACGGATGTGGCGATGACAAGATCGGCAACTACCGCGGCGAATGTGCGGCCTGGGTCGATCCCCCTCCGGAGCCGGCCTGGCGCGAAGAGCGCGGACAGGTCGGCTCGGCGGACGATGCAGAGGCGCAGGACGGGGTCTGATCGGCTTATTGCCGGGAGCGGCGGGCGAGATACAGGTAAACGGGCCAGGAGACGGCGACCATGGCCACCGCATACATAGCGGTCTCTCTCTCGACGTAAGCCTGGAATGCCGTAATAAGCGACCATGCGACCAGGCAAAAGACGGTGCTCCACGGATGTCCCCAGGCGAGGATTGGTCGGTCGGCGTCTGGTTTGCGCTTGCGCAGGATGAAGACGCCGATGATCAGCGCCAGGTAAAGCGGCACGAACAGGAATACGGAAAAAAGCAGCAGGAATTCGAAGCCGCCGAGCAGGATCAGGCCGACGGCAACGGCCCAGGTAAAGATGATGGCGAATACCGGGTTTCCGCGGCTGCCGACATCGCCGGCGCGCCTCGCGGCAAAACCATCCTGCGACAGCGCCTGCAGGATGCGTGGTCCGCTCATGTATTCGAGATTCTGGTGGCTCAGCAAGATCAGGATCGCGGCGGCGACGACGATGCTGCCGGCTGCCGGGTGCACGGCAAGTTCGAGCGCGCGCGCCAGTGCCAGGTTGCTGCCGGCCAGCGGCCCGAGCCCGACGCCGCTGACGAGTGCGACATTCAGCAGCATGTACAAGGCAATGACAATGACCACTCCCTTGATGCAGGATCTCGCCACCGCGCCGGTGCCGCCCTCGATCTCGCCGCTGAAGTATGACGCGTAGAGCCAGCCGTCATAGGTGAAGATGATCGCCGCGATAACCAGGCTCCAGTCATTGAGCGTACGCTCCGCGGATTCGTGGCTCACGGTGCCGTTGTCCGGCGCGCCGGCGATAAACAGCAGCAGCGCCAGCCCGATGACCGCCAGGCCGATCAGCGCCGTCGCGGTCTCCTGGATCAGCGCGCCGAGGCCGATCCCTCGCAACTGGATGATGGCGAATAGCGAGGTAATCGAGATGGCCAGCGGCGTCGTCCAGTCCGCCGCAGCAGGCAACAGTATTGCAGCGAACTCGATGATCACCACCGCTTTCAGGGCGAGGTCCGCGGCGTAGGTCAGCCAGTCCGCCCAGCCGATAACGAAACCGGCATACGGGCCGTAAGCATGGCGGATCAGCGGGTAGAAGCCCCCGGAACGCGGCGTCATGCCGACCAGTTCGACGGTGACCGCCGTCGTCAGGAGCACGAACAGGCCGGCGAACAGCCAGAGCCCGAGGTACAGGGTCGGATCGGCGACCACCTCGGCAATTTCGCCGGGCCCCCGCAGGATGCCGAGACCGATAACGCCGCCGACGGTAACGGCGATGACGAAGCGGCCCGGCAACGCCCAGTTCTGTTTGTTCTCCGGTGCCACTACCTGACTCCGTATGCGGCTAAAAGCCTGCGACGCCGCTCGGCCAGGCGACCGCGTCGCCTTCGACGTGACCGTACTCTTCGACGTGGCGGATCGCGTTCTCCATGATCTCCAGCCCCTCGCGCAATACCGCTTCCTCCATGTTCAGCGCCGGATACATCCGGATCGTTTCCTCCTGGTCGCAGATCGCCCAGACGCCATTCTCGAGCATGTGCCCGCGAACCGCCCGCGCCGTCCACCAGTCTTTCTCGTTGTCACCGGCAGAATCCGGTTTGCCGAAGCTGACGCCAAGCAAAAGTCCATTGCCGCGAGCCTGTCGCACGATGCCGTAATCCTCCCACCGGCCCATGATCCCGGCCGCAATCTCGCCGAGGCGTTTTGCCTTGGCCACGACCTGGTCCCGCTCGATAATGTCCAGCGTCCTGATTGCCGCCGCGCAGCCCGCCGGCGTGCCTGCAAATGTCGAACCCGACGAAAATGCCTTGTTGTCACCCAAGATGTCATCCCGTGCGGAGATGCCGCACAGCGGCGCGATGCCACCCGAGAGGTTCTTGCCGTAGACGAGGATGTCGGGAACGACGTCATAGTGCTCGACGCCCCACATGGTTCCGGTGCGGCCCACGCCGGTCAGGACTTCATCGGCGATCATCAGCCAGTCGTTCTTGTCACAGATGTCCCGTATTCCCTTGAGGAAGGCCGTCGACGGGATCCAGTTGCCGCCTTCGGCAAGGCCCGGCTCGACCATGATGCCCGCGATATTGTCGCGTGCGGCGATGCAGGACGGGATGTGATTATCGAGGTACCAGAGACAGTATTCCGTGTACTGAGCTTCGCTCATGCCGGCGGGAATCTGATCGCTGTACGGGTAGGGCGCCTTGATCACGCCGCCGCCCCAGCCTTCGAGGTAGGTGGCCTTGTCGCCTTCCAGTCCGCTCAGCACCTTCGACGCCAGGCTGTTGCCGTGAAAGGATGAGCTGAAGGTGATGATGTGGCGCCGCTGCATATGTGTCAGCGCGAGGTGGACGGCAGCTTCCGCAGCCTCGGTCCCGGATACCTCGTAGTTGGTCCGTGGCAGAGCTCTCGATGGCATGATGTCGGCGAGCATATCGGCCAGGTCGTAGCGGAGCGGATGGTCATAGTGGAAGCCGAAGCGCCTGTTCGCCGCATCCACGGCCTCGAGGATCTCGGGGTGACAGTTGCCGAGCGGATTCGTGGCCCAGCCATTCTGGAAGTCGATATAACGATTACCGTCCAGGTCCCAGACAAAGTCGCCCTCGGCCCTGTCGATAACGATCTGTCGAACCGGGCGGAATCCGCGTCTGCCGGCGTGCTCCATTTCCGCGTCGAAGCGCAGCCCGTTTTTGAAGAATGGAATGCCGCGCTCGAGCGCCGCGCGGGTTTTCGGCCCTGGAAAAGTGCTGCCCACGATGTAGAACCCCGAATTGTCTGGTTACCGATCTACCGTCAGGATGATGAAAACGCTGAAATTGTGCAAATCGGGACTTCATTGGCAAGGCCCTTGCCGGGGCGATCGGGCCGCGCAATGGCTTTGTTGGAAAGTGCCGGTACTCAGCTGGCATCTGGCGCCGGACTCGTCCGACGCAGCGCGCCTGTTGGCCCCTAGCTAACCGGCTGCCTGTCAGCCGGCAGCCTGTCCGGTACCGGGCGGTCCCGACAGGCAATTCAGTAAGTTCAGGAAATCGGCGCTCGACTGCGGTTTGCCGAACAGATAGCCCTGGATATGATTGCACCCATGTCGATACAGGAATTCGAGCTGCTCGCGGGTTTCGACACCCTCTGCGACGACATTGAGCCCCAATTGCTGTGACATCGCGAGGATCGCCGCACAGATAGCCGCGTCGTCCCCGTCCTGGTGGAGATCTTTGACGAAAGAGCGATCAATCTTGATCGTGTCGATCGGGAATCGTTTCAGATAACTGAATGACGAGTAGCCTGTGCCGAAGTCGTCGATCGACAGGGAAACACCGAAGTTCTTCAGCGCTTTGAGCTGGGTGAGGGTCCGCTCGACATCCTGCAGCATAGCGCTCTCGGTAATCTCCAGTTCGAGCAGGCTTGGTTGAATACCGGCCTGTTCAACCGCCTCCATGACGTCATCGACCAGCCGTCCGTCGCGAAACTGGTGGCTGGAGATGTTGACAGAGATCGGGATAGCGCCGACAGGCGTTCCCCGCCACTTCGTCACTTCCCGGCATGCCGACTGCAGGACCCATTGCCCCATGGGGATGATCAGACCGGTCTCTTCCGCGATCGGAATAAACTCGTCCGGCTGGATATTGCCTCTGACCGGGTGTTGCCAGCGCAAAAGCGCTTCAGCGCCCACGATTTCGCAGGACTTGGCAGCCAACTTCGGCTGGAAGTGCAGCGAGAACTGTTCCTTGTCGATCGCTGCACGCAGCAAACTCTCCATGTCCAGCCGGTGCAGCGACTTGGTGCGCATGGTCTCGGAGTAGAACTTGAAGTTGTTGCGGCCTACATTTTTTGCGCTGTACATCGCAGAGTCAGCATTCATCAATAGCTGTTCGCCGCTCGTGCCGTCCTGAGGATACATCGCGATGCCAATGCTCGGGGTGACCACGAACTGGTGGCCTCCGCAGTTAAAAGGCGGCGACAGTTCCTTGATGATTCGATCGGCGATCGCAGTGACCGTGTTCTCCGAGTCAATGCCATAGAGCTTGATGACGAACTCGTCGCCGCCCAGCCGCGCCAGCCGAATAGTGTCGTCGCTCGAGCGCTGCACAGAAGAAACAGAGTCCGTGGATCGAATGCACTTGGCGAGGCGGTTGGCGACGTCTTTCAGCAGCTGGTCGCCGATGCTATGGCCCAGTGTATCGTTGATTCGCTTGAAGCGATCCAGGTCGACGAACAAGATGGCGAATTTCTGATCGTCTTTTTGCGCCCGATCGATCGTCCGCTCGAGGCTCTGGCTGAAGAGTTCCCGATTCGGCAGTTCCGTGAGTTCGTCATAGTAGGCGAGGTTGAATATCTCGGCCTCGGCATTCTTTCGCTCGGTGATATCGCGGACGAGCGCCATAACCGTGTGCTTGTCCCGCGGTATGAACCGGGTTTCGAGCGAAATGTCGAAGCCCTGCAGTTCGTGTTCGTAAACCTGTGGTTTCCCGGTCTCGAGTGCGCGTTTGATGCAGGCTATCGCCGTGTCGTCATTTTCACAGGGGTAGAAGTTGATGTGTTGCGCGGTTGCCAGCGCTTTGATCTGCAGAGTATGGGTCGCGTCCGGGCCGCTCAGGCCGTCCTGGACTTCGCCGTCCTCATTGACGATGAAGATCAGGTCGGGGATGGCGCGTACCAGTCCGGTCAGGTCACAGAGCGAACGTGCGGTCCGCAACGCGTGGTGTATCCGGTAGGGCAGGGTCTCCAGGGCAATCGGATTGCCGATAATTTCGGACGCCCCGGCCTGGTAGGCGAGCCTGGCAGCGTCGACGTCGTCCCGGTCCGCAACCACCAGGATCGGCGTCTGTCGACCGGTATCCTGCTTGCGAATCGCAGTACAGGCGCGAAGCCCCCCGGACTCCAGCAATATGGCGTCCGGCTGTGCGCTGCCGAAAAGCGATGTGACAGAGTCGGCGCCGTCCGCAGCCACCGTACGGATGCCGGCCCGGGAGAGCGAGGATGAAACAGCGGCTGCGGTCGACTCGTCGTCGATCGCAACGAGCACCAGCGGTGATTCCAGAGCTGTCGACGCGTTGTCCATGTGCTCGTGAATGGCTAATTCCGCAAAATCAATGGGTTCCAGCATAGTCAGTCCATCCTCGTCGATCCGAGATGGCTGTCACAATCGTCGTCCTCCGGTACGTGGGGGCGTGACGCCATCCCGGTCTCGGGATACGGGGAGCGCGGGCGACCGGGACAGTCATCTGTCGTAGACGAAGCCCACGCCGATGCTGTAAAAGGTGCAATCCGAAGCCGATCTTGCCTGATATGACGCCTGCAGAAGGGAATCTGAAATCTTTGCTACGCGACAAGGCATTCGTGGTCACCGCGGAGATCGCGCCGAAGCTCACCGCGAGTCCCGAGGATATCCTCGAGCAGGCGCGGCCACTCAAGGGCCTGGCGGATGCCGTCAACGTGACGGACGGGGCAGGGGCGCGCGTAACGATGTCGAGCCTCGCCGCGTCTGCGTTGCTCGTACAGGACGGCATCGAGCCCGTGCTGCAGATGACCTGCCGCGATCGCAACCGGATCGCCATTGCCGCGGACCTGATCGGCGCGTCGGCGCTCGGCATCCGCAACGTGCTTGCGTTGACAGGAGACGACCCGAAAGCCGGCGATGAGCCGGATGCGAAGCCCGTTTTCGACCTGTCCAGCGGCAAGATAATAGAACTGGCTCGCAGCCTGTCCGACGCGGGCGAGACCGCGTCCGGCAGGGCATTATCGGCGCCGGCGAGCCTGTTCGTCGGCGCAGCGGATGCGCCATTCGATCCGCCCGCCGACTGGCGGCCCGATGGCCTGCTGGACAAGGTGGCCGCCGGCGCACAGTTCATGCAGACACAATTCTGTTACGACCCCGCCATCGTCGAGCGCTACCTCGCTGTGCTGGAGGATCACGGCATCCTCGAGAAGGCAGCCGTCATCATCGGCGTGGGTCCGATCGCTTCAGCGAAGTCTGCCCGCTGGATGAACGACAACCTGTACGGGGTGACGATTCCCGAGGCAACGATCAAGCGGCTCGAGGCGGCCGATGACGAGTCCGCCGAGGGTCTGAAGATTTGCGTCGAGCTGATCCAGGCGTATGAGCAAATGCCGGGCGTCAGCGGCGTCCACGTGATGGCGCCGGCGCAGAGCGCTGCGCGTTCGGCTGAAGCGATCGAGGCGTCAGGCGTGCTGGCTGCTCGCAATCGCAGTTAGCGCGCGTAACCCTATCCCCCGGGCTTGCGACCCCGGTAATACCCCTGGAAGACGTCGCCCCTGGTGCAAACGACGACCATCGAGCGCCAGTTCTCGGCGAAGTGGTCCGCTTCCTCTTGCCCGAGAACCTCGAGCATGCGCGGGTAGAGCTCGGTTTTGATCTGCTCGTATTCGTCCTGCACCTTTTGCCGGTACCACTCGGATCGGTCCTCCAGCTGGATGTCGACGAAACCGGCGTCGCGCAGCATCGCCTCGTATTCATCGAAGGTCTTCATCGAGTAGGTAATCCGCTCCATCTTGAACCAGTAGCGCATGTCATCGCTGTACTCGCCCTCGGGTTTCATCCAGTCATAGACGGTAAAAACGCCGCCAGGCTTCAGGACACGGAAGGCCTCCGCGAAAATCTCTTCCTTGTCGTCGATCGTCATGATGACGCCGGAACTGAAGACGACGTCGAATGAGTCGTCGGGGAATTCCATCGGCCCCGGAACGACCTTGACGAACTCGCAGCTCGAGCTTAGGCCCAGTCTCTCCGCGCGAATTCGCGCATCGTCGATGAGCTGCGGCTCCACGTCGGTGCCGACGACGTTTGCGCCATATTTGGCGGCCAGGACGAAAGCCGGCCCGCCGATCCCGCAGCCGATGTCGAGAACCCGGCGATCCTGCAGCTCCAGACCATCGACCATGATGGCGATATTGCCTTCGCCGCCGGGGGTCATGAAGCCGACGCCCCAGATCAGCTCCAGCATGTTGGTCATCGCGTCGCCGTATTCGATGTCACGGGTCATTACGTTGGTCCTTTCAGGTAACGTGGTTCAGTCGTCGCCGAAATTGACCGGCGTGATGTCAGGCCGCTTGAGATCCAGCAGAATCTCGCGCGCGGCGTTGCAGCCGGGCGCAGCCATGACGCCGCCGCCGGGATGACTGCCGGAGGCGCACATGTACAGTCCGCCGACCGGGCCGCGATACTGCGCATAACCTGGAATCGGGCGATTGAACATGAGCTGGTCCATCGTCAGCTCGCCATGGAAGATGTTGCCCTCGGTGATGCCGATCTCGTCCTCGATCACGGCGGGCGTGCGCACCTCGACATGTTCGATGAGGCTCTTGAAGTCGGGGCTGTACTCGGCGATCTGGTCGATGATCGTATTGCCGAATTGTTCCCGTTCATCGTCGGTCCACTCCCGGCTCTCGATCCTGGCCGGGCAGTACTGGATAAAGCAGCTGACGTAGTGTTTGCCCGGCGGCGCCATCGTCGGGTCGTGGAGCGTGGGGATGACCAGGTCGACGTACGGGTCCTTCGACCAGGTGCCGTCCTTCCAGTCGTCATACGCGCGCTCGAGGCGCTCCATCGAGTCGATGAAATGGATGTCGCCCCTGATGAGCGGGCTGTCCTTGGGGAGCGCCGGAAACGTCGGCAGACCGCCCATGGCGATATTGAGCTTGCCGGACGAGCCACGGCTCTTGAAATTCTTTACGCGACGATAGAAATCTTCGTCGAGGTCGTTCTTGTCCATGCATCTCAGGAACGTGTTCTTGACGTCCATCGCGGAGACGACGATCCGGGCCTTGAGTTCCTCACCCGACGACAGTGCGACGCCGGTGACTTTGCCGTCCTTGACGAGGATCTGCTCGACGCCGGCGCCGGACCGGAGTTCGCCGCCGTAGGATTTGAACGACATGCTCAATGCGTTGGCGACCGCGCCCATGCCGCCGCGCGCATAGCCCCAGGCGCCCATGTTGCCGTCCACGTCGCCCATGGCGTGATGGAGCAGCACATACGAGGTCCCTGGCGAGTAGATGCCGAGCGCCGTACCCTGGATGCCGCCGCCGGAGAGCCCGGTCTTGATGACGTCGGTCTCGAAATACTCGTCAAGGTAATCGGCGATGCTCATGGTCCAGAAACGGATCGTGTCGTACATCTGCTGCTCGCCCAGCTCGAAGAAGCGGGCGCCGAGGAACGCCAGTTCCTTGAGGTCCCTGGGTTTGAACGATGCCGGGTCGGGTGGGGTGCGCAGCAGGAATTCGCGGATGAACCGGCACTGGCGCATCGTGTCGGCCGAATAACGCTCGTATGCATCCGCGTCACTCTGCGAGAAGCGGGCCATTTCCCGGTAGAGCACTTCTTCATCGGCGTAGTGGCCGAAGTAGTCGCCGTTCTCCATGAGGATGGTGTCGCCGTCATAGGGCGTAACCTGCAGGCCGTGGCGCGCCAGTTCGAGATCACGATAGATCTCGGGACGGAGCAGGCTGCAAACGTAGGAGCAATTCGAATACAGCCAGTCGCCGTGGAGGTTACGGCTGACCGTGGCGCCACCGATGTAGTCGTTCTTCTCGAGGCACAGTACGTCGAGCCCCGACTTCGCCAGGTAAGCCGCGTTGGCCAGCCCGTTGTGGCCGGCGCCGACGACAATGGCGTCGTATGTCTTCATCGGACGATCATGCCTTGCAGGGTTCCTCTTGCTGTGCGCCGCAGAGTTTAACAGGCGTCGGGATCAACGTTGTGCCCAGTCCTGTGAATCACCGGGCAGCGTTTGATCGCCGGCAGGCTCGACCCGTCTTGCAATCAAGACGAGCGTGGCGGTGATTGCGCCGAAGGCCGCCGTCATCCAGTGAACGACGCTCATGAGGATGTCGAAGAATCCGTCGACGCCGTAGTCTTCGGCGTAGGCCGCCGGATCTTCGTACCATGGCAGGAAGCAGGTCGCGATAATGCCCATCGCCGTCAGACCGCCGAACATCCAGGCCATCCGCCTGGTGTCGCCGATTCCCAGCCGGGTTTTCGGGTTCAACGGATAGCGCTCGGGACTGTCTATCGCCAGGCCGCCGTGCTTTCTCTTGAAAATGAAGTAGGCGACCGGTCCGCTGACCAGCGCCAGCATGCCGCCCACGAAGTAGTCGGTGCCGCTGATGAACATGACCAGGAACGCGATCACCACGGGCGGGATGCACATGGCGATAAAGCCCACGGTGCCGAACGGTACCTTGAAGGGCCTTTCCAGCTCAGGCTCCCTGATCCGCAGGATGCAGGCGGAGATAAAGATCAGTACATAGGCCGCGATGAAGAGCATGACGTCCACGACGACAATGACTTCGAATGGAAACATGCTGGCGATGAGGCTGAATCCGCCCAGCGACAAGACTGCGATGTAGGGAACGCCGCGATCCTTGCTGCATTTGACCAGGCTTTCGGGACCCAGGTTATCGGCGGCGAGCGCGAAGAACCCCCGCGACCCGGACGCAATGTAGGTATTGAACAGCGAGAAGTTCGCAATGACGGCGACCAGCACGAAAACGACCCCGAGGGCCGGTAACTGGCTCGTGATGACGTCGCCGTAGGAGACGCCGTCCGCCGACCACTGCTCCCAGGAACCAATGGAGGCGAGACCGCCCATCGTGGGCAGAATGTACACGGCCATGATCAGCGGCACCGTAATTAACGTGGCTCTCGGAATGACCTGTGGATCTTCGATTTCCCCGGCCATCGTCGACATCGATTCGTAGCCCGAATAGACCCACACGCCGATGGCGATGGCGGCGCCAAAGCTCTGGAACAGCGTCTGTCCCGGCGGCGTGAACGGTTCAAACGGGTTGGTCTGCCAGTTCGCGAAACCGACGACGGCGACCATCGCGAAGGCAACCATGACGAGCAGCGAAATCGTCGAGGTCACGAATCCGACATCCCTGATTCCGCGGATGTTGATGTAGGTGAAGAAGACGACCATCGATGCTTTGAAGAGGTACTCTTCCGATGGCGTCAGGTTGACGATGCTGGCGACGTACGAACCGGCGAGGACGACGTAGATCGTGTTGTCGAAGTAGATGGAGATCGTCCGCCACCAGCCGGCCTGGAAGCCCCAGAATTCGCCGCAGGCGCGCTGCACCCACTTGTAGTATCCGCCCTCCTCGGGGATCGCGGAGCCCAGCTCCGCGGCGACCAGCCCCATCGGCGTGCTCCACACGAAAGGCAGCACGATCAGCATGGCCAGCGTCAGCCCGGGCCCCGCCTGCGGTATCATGTCCTCGATTCCGTAGGCACCGGCGGCGCACAAACAGAAGATCATGAAAACAACGGTCGATATCGACAACCGGTGCTTTTTCAATCCGGCGCTGGCCGGGCTGGTCATGCTTCTGCAGGAAACGGATTCATCATGCCGCAGACTATAACGGCCGGTACGCGAAATCTAATCGGTACGAAGTCTCCGCGGAAACAGCGAATTTAGAGTGAGGTGAGTTATGAATCATCCAAAAATTCTTTCCAACTTCCGCTGGCGGTCAGCGGTCACCCTATTGGGGTTCAGCGCCTGGAGCGCGGCGATGATCCTGGTCGGCAGCCTTACATCGGATCTCGGCATTTCCCGCCTGGAGGCGGCGACATCGAGCGCACTGGTGAGGCTGGATTCCGACCGCCTGGCCGGCAACAACCTGGGCGAGTATGCGCCCTACAATCCCGATGCCGGAGACCTCATGGCGCGCGGTCATGAGTTCTACTACAGCGAAGACGGCAATTTTGGCCTTGGGGTCTGGGAAAGCAAACCCGGCAGGACGACCTATACCGATCTCGGGTACGACGAACTGATGTACGTACTCGAAGGTGCCATCGTCATGACAGACGCGCAGGGCAATGAGGAAAGAATCGGCCCGGGAGAGGGCCTGGTCCTGCCGACAGGCTTTAACGGGACCCTGGCCGTTCCCGAAGGCGGCGTGCGCAAGATCTGGGTGACCTACATGGGCGGCGAGAAATAGCCGCACGGGCTCAAGCACAGCAAATTCAGGAGGGCCAATGTCGGAATTGAGCGATGCCGATCTCGGGATGCACCGGGACATTACCCGGCGTGACTTCGTCAATGGCGTAGCAGTGACGGTCGGGGGCGCGTTATTCGCGCCCGGCCTGGTCAGTGCGCAGAGCGGTATGAATGATGATTACCCACCGGCCCGGACAGGCATGCGCGGCAGTCATCCAGGTTCTTTCGAAGTCGCCCATTCACTCCGCGATGGAAACAGCTGGGCGGACGCCGCGAATACGAACGAGCACTACGATCTTGTCGTGGTCGGGGGCGGCTTGAGCGGATTGTCCGCGGCCTATTTCTTCCTGGCTTCGGCGGGCAGCGGTGCTCGCGTCCTGGTTCTCGACAATCACGACGATTTCGGCGGCCATGCCAAGCGTAACGAGATGACCTACCGGGGTCGGACGCTGATGCTGAACGGTGGCACGTCCTACCTCGAGGCCGTGCGCCAGTTCAGCACCGTCGCCAGCACGTTGCTCGCCGCGGTCGGCATCGACCTGGACAGCGCAATTGCGAAAAGCGACCAGGGTAGGGGCTTCTACCGTTCGCTGGGCCTCAGGAATGCCACCTTCTTCGCGAAAGAAGTCTTTGGTGAGGACAGGCTGGTCATGGGCAGCGGGGCGCAATCGGGATCGGGGGACAATGGATGGGCCGAATGGCTTGCGCAGACCCCGCTCTCCGGTAACGTGCGCAGGGACATCGCACGACTCTACGATGACAATGCGAACCCGGACTATTTCCCGGGGCTATCGGATGGGGATAAGAAAGAGCGCCTGGCTCGGATCAGTTACAAGGATTTCCTTCTCGAATTCGCGAAGACGGACCCCGGTGTCATCCCGTTCTTCGATGACCGGCCGAAAGGCAGCTTCTGTGTCGGCATAGACGCCTATCCTGCGCTGTACGGCTGGGCACAGGGGTACCCGGGCTTCCAGGGCATGGATCTCGAGCCATTGCCGAAGGTCGGTCCGCTGAGTCACATTGGCGGCGGGCAACACGGTCGCGAGAGCGAATGGAATCATGGGGATGATCTGTATTTTCCCGATGGGAATGCAACGCTGGCCCGGCTGCTGGTTCGCGCGATGGTCCCCGACGCACTGCCGGGCACGACGCTGGACGATTCGATGACCTCACGGCTCGCCTACGACCGCCTGGACCGAGCCGGTCAGGATGCCCGTATCCGCCTGGACAGCACGGTCGTTTCGGCGCGGCATGACGGCGATCCGGATACCGCCCGTGCTGTCGACATCACCTACGTGCGAAACGGCAAGGCTGAGAAAGTGCGAGCCGATCATTGTGTGATGGCTTGCTACAACGGCATCATTCCACACCTTGTCCCTGAGATGTCCGGTGAACAGAAAGAGGCGCTTGCCTACGGCGTCAAGATGGCCAATGTCTACACCAGCGTGCTGATCCGTAACTGGAAGGCATTCACCAACCTCGGTATTTCCAGCGTGAGTTCGCCCGGTATGTATCACACGGGCGTCGGGCTGGGCCGGTCGGTGGAGTTCGGCGATTACAAACCGTCGAGATCACCCGGGGAACCCATGATCCTGCGCATGTCCCGGGTGCCGTGTGCGCCAGGCAAGCCGAAGAAGGAACAGCATCGGCTCGGACGCGCGGAGCTGCTGACCACGACGTTCGAGACCTTCGAGCGCAATATCCGCGACCAGGTTGGCCGCACGCTGGCGGATGGCGGTTTCGACCCGGCCCGTGACATCGAGGCGATCACGGTCAATCGTTGGCCACACGGCTACGCCTACAGTTACGACACATTAAACGATCCGATCGAGTGGGCACTGTTCGCCCCTGACGACCGGCCCTGCATCATCGGCAGTCGGCGCTTCGGCCGGATCTCCATCGCCAACTCCGACGCCGCCGCGTCGACGCATACCGATTCGGCCATCGACGAGGCACATCGGGCGGTTGGTGAGCAGCTGGTCGTGCGAAGCCGTGCAAGGCGCCGGGCTGCCGACACCAACGAGGTGTCGTCAAGGTAAGGTCAGCGTATGACAGCCAGGAATGGAACAGGAAAAAGCAATGCGGCCGTTGCAAATTCGCGGCAAATCTTGCCAGCTTCCCGGCGGCTCGTATTCCTGGTCCTGCTCCTGGGCTTCACTCCAGCGACATCTCCCCTGGCAGACGAAGCGGCCATGACAGCGGTCGAGCTGTTGACGGTTTTCTCCGGCGAAGAAACAGGAAAGTATGAGCCGTACTTCCGGTTTTCGGAGACAGCCAGGATCATTGCTGTAGAGATCCACGCATTCGGCAACGAGTCGACGACAGCTCGGTATTCAGGTCGTGAAGATGCCTGGCGCGAGGTCAACAACATCCTGCGCGTCACAACCGCAGACGGATTCGAGGGCGTGTCCGGTGTGGACTCCTATTACCAGGGGCCCTATAGCAACGAGCATCTGCAGAATTTACGGGATATCGCCGCCGACCTGGTCGCGCTGCGATCGCTGGACCCCGTCGAGGTTGTAGATAAACTGCAGCAGATTCATCCCGACCTGGACGATGCGGTTCGCGCCAGTATCGACATTGCGCTGTGGGACCTGGCAGCGCGGAAGGCGGGTGTCCCGCTGCACGCAATGCTCGGCGCTAAACGTGATTCGATCGAGGCCTATGCGAGCCTGCCTTTCTACGAGTCGCTACCCGAGTATGTCGACGCCGTTAACGACTACGCAAAGCTCGGCTTTACGACATTCAAGTATCACGTCTGGGGCGAGCTCGAGAAGGAACTCGAGCTCGTGCGCCTGACCCAGGCGATATTTGCCGGCACGCCGTATCGCTTCATGATCGATCTCGAGAGCGTGTACGACTTCGATGATGCGCTGACGCTGGGCAGGCAAATGGATGAAGGGCAGTTCACGTTGCTCGAGGGCCCGATTGAAGATGCAAGCCACGCGCAGTACGCGGATCTGAGGGCGCGTCTCGGCGTCCAGATCATTCCCGCGGGGTACACGTATTATTCGCCTGACTACATTCGCCAGGCAATCGAGGCCGGTTCCTGGGACGCGGGCAGGTTCGATGCGACAGTGGTCGGTGGAATCTCGACAGCGCTCGAGCTGCTGATTATCGCCAATGAAGCCGGCCTGCCGATCGAGATTCAGAGCTGGGGCCACTCACTGGCCCAGGCCGTCAATCTGCACCTGATGCTCGCCAGTGAGCGGACCCCGCATTTCGAGGCGCCGATGCCCAACGGGCCCTTCGAGTTCGGGACGACCAACGGCGACCTGTTGGAAGACGGGAGGGTAACAGCGCCGCATGGCCCTGGTCTCGGTATCGAAGTGGACTGGGACAGACTGGCCACAGCCGATTTCCATGTTGTTACAGCGCTCGACTTTTCGGGCACGCCGGAGTGAAGAGAATGCAGCATAGAACAACCGTAATCAGCGTCGCCGCGATCCTCATGGCTGCGGTCGCTGCCGACGCCCAGGATGACACCCCGTCCATACAGATTTCAGAGGCGGACAGGCCGTTTCTGCTGAATTATCCGAATCTGGAAGATTCGGACGGCAGGGTAGTGTTGACCAACGAGTACGTCGTATTGCAAAGACTCGTGGTGCCCGCCGGGAAATGGGAGGGAATTCACAGTCATCCGGGCAACCAGATCTACGTGCACATCAAGGGCGGGGAATGGTCCGGTCGCCTCGGCGGCGAAACAGAATATTCGGGCGCTATCAGCCCGGACGGGGGCGTGGGGTGGATGGACGCGATTCCCCTGAGCGCCGGACATAATTCCGGTAATACCGGCGATACGGATATCGACCTGATCTACGTTACGCTCAAAAAAGAGTCGTCCATAGCTGCCGAGGCAGAGCATACGCCGCAAGCGTTTCCCGATATTGAACTGGAGTTACTGCTCGATAATGATCGGATGATCGTACAGCGAGCGATACTGGAACCAGGCCAATGGACGGGTGAGCACGGACATCCAGGTAACCAGGTGAATGTTGTGGTTAAAGGAGGTACCCGGTCAGAACGTCGTAGAGGCGCGCCATACGGGCCATCGCAGGAACTCCCGGCCGGCTCGGCGGGATGGCTTGATGCTCTCGGCCCAGGCGACGCGCACGACGTGGGCAATACGGGCGACACGACGATGGAAATCGTACTGGTGACGATTAAGTAATCGCAGAACTCACGAAGACCATCGTACCGTCGTACGTCCGCTATACACGCAAAACTGGCCGCTCAACTGCTAGGATTAGACCAGTTTTGAGTGGCCGCTAATGACCCGAAGCGGACATTGATCGTCTGCTGGAATACCCTTAGATTGAATTCGCATAGGGGGGAGACAGGGACATGGAAAAGCTCAATCAATGGTTGGCGCTTGCCGCAAACTTTGGGGTCATCGCCGGATTAATTTTTCTCGGTCTGGAAATTCAGCAAAACACGCTTTCCACACGAATGGCAGCGCGGGAAAGTGCGACTCAAGGGCACATTGACTACCTCGGCTACATTATGGACAGCGCGGTATTAGCCCGCGCTATCTCGAAACTGGAAAATGGCCAGCCGATTGATGAGATTGAAGACAGCCAGGTCAAACTTTTCTTACAAATGCGATGGCGACACTACGAGCGTGTTTACTATCAACATGAAGCTGACCTCATTACCGATCAGGAATGGGCGGGATTCGAAGTCGGCATAATGCGGGCGTTCCGAGATGAAAACGATCTATGGCGAAAAGCAAAAGTGGTATGGGAAAATGATAGCGAACGCTTGTCTCGGAACTTTGTCGCGTATGTTCAGGGTCTACAAGAGCACTAAGAATAGATCAGTAGATTCTTGCATCGGCCAAATTGTCCGTTCCTGGCCGATAGTGGCCCCTCAGACATCCCTGATACGGACCACTTGAGCGGCCGCTTTCGGTGAAAGCAGCCGCTCGCCGTTATTGCGGAATTATTATCTAGAAGTGACTTTAAATTAATTATTTAACTGATTGATTTCAATATAAAGTCTCCTGCGCATAAGATTCAACGCTGGTGGGGATCGCCAGCCGCGCTGGTTCCTGCAGCGCGATTGTCGTCTCCGCTGTCCGCTGATCTTGCGTTATTCGGGTGCCTCGGCTATTCAATAACAGAGGCTATTTTTCGCCGGGACGGCAGCAGTCGACCCGACTCTGCGACGACGGTCGCATCGGAGACCGAGATGAAGAAAAAAACACCTTCTCACCGCGACAGATCGATCGACATGCATAAGTTGGACATTACCCGCCGCGATTTCGTGGGCGGCACGATGCTGGGCGCAGGCGCAATGCTACTGGACATGGCGGCGCCAGGCAGGCTCCGCGCGGCCGAGACGCCACCCGCCTTCGACCTGAAGCTCGGCAAGGACTGGACGGGTCCCGGCGGAGTCGGGGACTACCAGCGATCGAACGGCAATACCCACGAAGTCGTCAATGCGGCGCATTCGGTGGCCCGCGGTGACTGGATTGCCGACGCGCCCGACGTTATTGACGCTGGCGAATTCGACATGGTCGTTGTCGGCGGTGGATTCAGCGGACTGTCTGCTGCCCATACCTTCAATCGTGACGGCAACGGAACTTGCCTGGTGCTCGACAATCACCCGATTTTCGGCGGCGAGGCCAAGCAGAACGAGCTGGTCGTCGATGGCCATCACCTGCATGCGCCGCAGGGCTCGAACGGCTTCACCTGGCCGCCCTACCACTACTCCTGGGAGGAGTTCGGCCTGCCAACGGAATTCGAGGAGCTGCAATGGGCGCGCGAACCTGCAGGAATGAGCAAACCGTTGCGCGTCCCGGACGACAGCTACCAGGCGATGGGGGCCACGATGGACGAGGCCGACACTGGCTTCTTCTACAAAGATCCGTCGAGCCCGAGCGGTCATCGTTGGGTGAAAGACCCCTGGGCCAATGGATTTCGTGACGCACCGATACCTGAGATCGCCAAGCGCGAGCTGATGACGATGCAGCACTTCCAATGGCGCGACCCCGTGCCTGCGGACTGGGAACGGTGGATGGACAGCATGACCTACAAGGCGTTCCTGCAGGAATACGTCGGCATCACGCGCAAGGAAGTCTTCGATTACCTCGATCCGATGATCGCCGCGACGTTCCCTGGCCTGGGGAGCGACGTCATCTCGGCCTACCACGCCCGGTATTTCGCAGGTGCAAGTGCGGTCTACGCTGCCAGCGGCGACACGGAGGCCATGGACTGGGAAGAAGGCGAGACGCTCTACGTGAGCTTCCCGGGCGGCAATGCCGGCATCGCACGGCATATCGTCAAGACGATTATTCCCGACGCGATAGAGGGCGAGCACAAGCTGAATGACGTCGTCTACGGGCGGGTCAACTGGGACGCGCTCGACCGTGACGGACA
>JABAOE010012139.1_pt2 | contig 21405 bp, 20 predicted proteins | sample 7062141 | NCBI WGS metagenome assembly JABAOE01 (sample SAMN14538627, study PRJNA623070) | marine sediment metagenome | biome: marine biome [ENVO:00000428]; feature: marine pelagic biome [ENVO:01000023]; material: deep marine sediment [ENVO:00002113] | place: India: Gulf of Khambhat ... | reverse complement strand
GCCGCTTTGCCGAGGCGATCGCCGCGATCAACGGTGCCGAGATACCCGTGCTCGCGCTCGACATACCGAGCGGCTTGCACGCCGACACCGGCCTATCCCTGGGCACGTCGGTCTCAGCGAACGTCACGATCACGTTCGTGGGCCTCAAACAGGGGTTTTACCTCGGCGAGGGCATCGATCGTTGTGGCTGGCTCGAGTTCGCGGGGCTCGGCATACCCGCCCACGCGCACGCGCAGCTCTCAGCGCCACTGCGCCGGCTCGATTCGGACTGCATCCGCCGGGCGCTGCCACCCCGGCGCCGCTCGGCCCACAAGGGCTCGCATGGCAGCATTCTGCTCGTCGGCGGCGCTCCGGGCATGTCCGGAGCGATTCGGCTTGCCGCCGAGGCTGCGTTGCGGGCCGGTGCAGGCCTTACGCGTGTCGCAAGCCACGCGGACAGCACCGCAGTCGTTACGGGCGGACGGCCGGAGATCATGTGTCATGCGATCGGCAATCCCGATGAGCTCGGACCGCTCCTTGAGCGCTCGGACGCGATCGTGCTCGGTCCGGGGCTCGGGCGCAGTGATTGGGCGCGCGCGCTGTGGCAGGCGAGCCTCGCAGCAGATCTGCCGCTCGTCATCGACGCAGATGGCCTCAACGTGCTCGCCGAGGCGCCGCAGAAGCGCGACAACTGGATTCTGACGCCGCATCCGGGCGAGGCGGGCCGCCTGCTCGGCACGCCGACGCGCAGCGTGCAGGCAGACCGGCTCGGTGCCGTTCGGGCGCTCGTCGAGCGCTACGGTGGCATCGTCGTGCTCAAGGGTGCAGGCACCCTCATAGCGGGCGCGGGCGAGGTCTCGGTGAGCGTCTGTGACCGCGGTAACCCGGGCATGGCTACGGCGGGCATGGGCGATGTGCTCTCAGGGCTCATCGGCGCGCTGCTCGTGCAGGGCGTGAGCCTGCGCGAGGCGGCCGAAGCCGGCGTCTATATGCATGCGGCAGCCGGAGATGAGGCTGCAGGCCGCGGAGAACGTGGGCTCATCGCCAGTGACCTCATGCCCTTGATCCGCAAATGGGCCAATCTGCCCCCGCAGCGGCCTTGATCTTCGATCTCGACAGCGAAGAGGCTCTAAAGCGCCTCGCCGGCGTCATTGGACGGACCTGGGCAGCGGCGCCGGGTGTCGGTGCCGTACTCGTCGGCCTCGAGGGGGAGTTAGGTGCGGGTAAAACGACCTGGGTACGCGGCATGCTGGAGGGGCTCGGCTACGCTGGGCGCGTGCCGTCGCCCACTTATACACTACTTGAGCATTACGCGCTCGATGGGCTCGACATCGTGCACGTGGATCTCTACCGCCTTGGTCGCGACGAGGCCGACCCTGACGCGCGCGGCGAGGTCGAGGCGCTGGGCTTGCGCGACTGGCTCGATCGCGATCGCTGTTGGCTGCTCGTCGAATGGCCCAGGCGCTCTGGTGAGCTCCTCAGCCGTTGCGACCTGCTGGCCGAGCTCTCAGCAGGCCCGACGGCACAGTCGCGCCAGCTGCGCCTCAAAGCCCGCTCGCGAGCCGGCGAGGCGGCTCTGGCCAGCTTAGAGGGCCTTTCTGAACTCCGATCGAGCTAGAACCCATATCATCATATTTTTTATACATAATTCTTGAAATCCGTCCCCGAACTTGACACCATCCGAAGGCTTGCCAGGGGAGGGGCCGAGTTGCGATTCGGGGTTACACGTTCATTGCTGGTCGTCAGCGCGCTGGGCTGGCATTGCGCGCAGGCCGGTGACGTCGAGGGCCTGAGGCTCTGGGCGAGCCCGGAGTCGACTCGCGTCGTTCTCGACCTCGCATCGCCCGCTGAGCACCGCGTCTTTTCGCTCGACAACCCCAATCGCATCGTCATCGATCTCGAGGACTCCATCGCGCGTCTGCCTGGCGGCGTGCCGCAAGGCGACGGATTCGTCGAGGGCGTGCGAACCGGTGTGCATCCCGGGGGCGACTTGCGCGTTGTCCTCGACGTAAACGCGCCCGTTAAGCCGAAAAGCTTTTTGCTCGAGCCAAACGAGAGCTATGGGCACCGTCTCGTCATCGACTTGCTGCCGCTCGCGGCTCAGACGCAGATCAAACGTGCGCCGAGCGCCGCGCCCGAAGGCGGGCGCGCCGTGCGGATTGCAATCGATGCGGGTCACGGTGGCGACGATCCCGGCGCGAGCGGACCAAGCGGCGTGCGCGAGAAGGACGTCGTACTCGAGGTGGCGCGACGCCTCGCCGATGAGATTCACCGACAATACGGCATGGAGCCTCTGCTGATTCGCGACGGCGATTACTTCGTCTCACTACGTGACCGCAGCGAGCGCGCGCGCGATGAGCAGTCGGACTTATTTCTATCCATACATGCTGACGCCTTTCGCAACGGTTCGGCCCGCGGTGCGACCGTCTACGTGCTTTCGGAGAAGGGTGCTTCTGACGAAGCCGCACGCCGGCTCGCCGAGCGCGAGAACGCATCGGACTTGATCGGCGGCATCTCGCTGTCAGATAAAGATCAGTTGCTCGCGCGCGTACTGCTCGATCTCTCCCAGAGCGCATCGATCAGTGCGAGCTCGACGGCCGGCACGCGCGTTATCGAGCAGCTCGGACGCGTGACGCGCATGCGCAAGACGCAGGTCCAACAGGCTCCGTTTCTCGTATTGAAATCACCCGACATTCCATCGATCCTCATAGAGCTCGCTTATATCTCTAATCCGAATGAGGAGCGGGCACTTCGAGATCCTGGCCGTCAAACGGAGTTCGCGCGCGCGATCCATGCCGGTGTCAACGACTACTTCCGCTCCAACGCGCCGCCGGATAGTTATCTCGCAACCAATCCGCCGCCGATTGCGCGCCCACCGACGCGTCATGTGATCAAGCGCGGCGACACGTTATCGGAGATCGCCGAGCGTTATCGCGTGAGTCTCGCGCGACTGCGCCAGTCCAACCACATTCGGGGCGACGTCATTCGCATCGGTCAGGTTCTGACGATTCCATCGAGCTGACAGTCAACGTTGCTCGAGCTTTCCGAGCGCCACTTTTGATTGGCTTGGCGGTCTACAATAGTCGCGATGTCAATCCGGGTCCTGCCGTCCACGCTCGTCGATCAGATCGCCGCCGGTGAAGTCATCGAGCGCCCGGCTTCGGCGCTCAAGGAGCTCATCGAGAACAGTCTCGACGCCGGTGCAACGCGGATCGATGTCGAACTAGCCAATGGCGGCATGCGATCGATTCGCGTTACCGACAACGGCGAGGGCATCGACCCCGAGCAGATCTCACTCGCATTGTCGCGTCATGCGACGAGTAAGATCGCGAGCCTCGACGATCTAGAAAACGTCGCAACGTTGGGTTTTCGCGGCGAGGCTTTGCCGAGCATGGCGTCGGTTGGGCGGTTCAAGCTCACCTCGCGCGCCGCTGGAAAGGCCGAAGGCTGGACCGTGGAGTCCGAAGGTGGCGTGCTCGCAGATCCGAAGCCCGCGCCGCATCCGCACGGCACGACTGCCGAGCTCAACGATCTCTTCTATAACGTCCCAGCACGGCGGAAGTTCCTACGTACAGAGCGCACGGAGCTAGGGCACGCCGATCATGTGGTGCGCAATCTCGCGCTCGCACGCTTCGATGTCGAATGGCGCTTGAGACACAATCAGCGCGACCTACTGCGTCTACCGCGCGCTGAGACGCGTGAACAACATGAGGCGCGTGTCGGCGAAGTCTGTGGGTCGGCGTTTCTCGAGCATGCGCGATTTTTCGAGCGGGAAATCGAAGGCCTGCGGATTTGGGGGTGGCTGGCCGACCCGACGTTCTCGCGCAGCCAGGCGGACATGCAATATACGTTTGTTAATGGGCGTTTCGTACGCGACAAGGTGCTGCGCCACGCAGCCCGTCTCGGTTACGAGGACGTACTTTTCGGGTCCCGCCACCCGGCGTACGTTATTTATCTGCAACTCGATCCGCGCCGTGTCGATGTGAACGCGCATCCGGCAAAGCTCGAGATTCGCTTTCGTGACTCACGCCTCGTGCACGATTTTGTGTATCGCACGATCGAGGCAGCGCTCGCCGCGGGCCTCGAGAGCGGTGAGACGACAGGGGCGCGGCCCCCGGCACGAGTACACGCCTTGGCCGGTGCGCCGAGCGCGCAGCAGGCAGCGTTACGGCTGCCTGAGCGAACCGAGCCACTGCCGACAGCAGACGTCTTGCCACTCTATGAGCGATTGCACGCGCGTCCCGCAGCAAAGGTTGCCGAGGGAGAGACACCGCCGCTGGGTTTTGCGCTCGCGCAGCTCGCGGGCATCTATATCCTGGCGGAGAACAACGAGGGCCTCATCATCGTCGATATGCATGCTGCGCATGAGCGAGTGACTTACGAGCGACTCAAGGCCTCGCTCGAGGAAACTAAGGTTGCTGCGCAACCACTGCTCGTGCCGTTGACCTTAAAGGTGGCACCGATCGAAGCCGACAACGTCGAGGCGTGGCGAGAGGATCTCGCGAACGTTGGCCTGGAAGTCGCGAGGCGTGGACCGGATGAGATTCAAATTACGGCCGTTCCGCGTTTACTCGAGAATACTGACGTTGAGGCGTTGGTTCGCGATGTCCTCAGCGATCTCGCCGACTACAAAGGTGCACACCGGATCGAGGCCGTCGTCAACGAACTGCTTGCGACGATGGCTTGCCATGGCGCGCTTCGTGCGCACCGGCGCATGACGCTCGATGAAATGAATGCACTACTACGCGAAATGGAAACGACCGAGCGCAGCGATCAATGCAATCATGGCCGTCCGACGTGGACGCGCATTACCGTTGCGGAGCTTGATCGGTTGTTCATGCGCGGCCAGTAGATCTGCGCATGCGCGCCGACTCCGACGCTCTGAAGTGCCTGTGCCTGACCGGGCCAACCGCTTGCGGCAAGACCGAGCTTGCGCTCGCGCTTGCCGAGCAGCTCCCCATCGAAGTCATCAGCATGGATTCGGCACTCGTTTATCGCGGCATGGATATCGGTACGGCGAAACCGAGTGCGCTCGTACGCAAGCGCGTCCGCCATCATCTCATCGATATCGCGGACCCATCCGAGACCTATTCTGCCGGACGCTTTGCAAACGATGCGCGCGCGGCTGCGGCGGATATTATCGCGCGCGGGCGTATCCCGTTGCTCGTCGGCGGCACACTGCTCTACTTGCGCGCGTTATCGGGTGGGCTCGCCGAGTTGCCGGAAGCGGATCCCGAGCTACGCGCGCGTATCGACGCGCAAGCCGAAGAGGTGGGTTGGCCAGCGCTGCATGCGCGTCTGGCAGGTCTCGATCCCGACGCAGCTGCCAAGATTGCGCCGTCCGATCGACAGCGTATCCAGCGCGCGCTCGAAGTCTACGAGCTCACGGGCGAGGTTATTTCCGTGCACCAGCGGCGTGGTCCACAGGATGGAAACGGCGTCGATGTAGCGACACTCGCGATCGTCGTCGAGGACCGCGCAGGCCTCGCAGAGCGCATCGAGCAGCGCTTCGAGGCAATGATCAATGCGGGCTTTGTGGCGGAGGTCGAGGCGCTCATGGCCCGTGGGGACCTCGATCCGGATCTGCCGGCCATGCGGGCCGTCGGCTACAGGCAGATCTGGGGCTATTTGAGTGGGGACTACGACTGGGATGAGGCGCGCCGGCGGGCCGTCGCGGCCACGCGTCAGCTCGCCAAGCGGCAGATGACCTGGATACGGTCGGAGCCGAACTTCGACGTATTGCCATGGTCGAATGAGCAGCAGATGGGGAGTGTGCTCGAATGGGCGCGATTTGTGCAGCCCGAATAAGTGGGCTGTCGCCTTGAAAGTGGGGCACTTTGCTACTATTTTTACTTAGGTGGGATAAACGGTTTTACCGGTACGGAGTTTGGTTTTCAGGAAATCGTCGCTTACGCTCGTAAGACTCTCGGTCCTGATCTCGACAAATTCGAAAAATAAAGGAGATACCGATGGCCAAAGGGCAGTCGTTACAAGACCCGTTTCTGAATGCGCTACGCAAGGAGAAGGTCCCCGTCTCGATCTATCTCGTCAACGGCATCAAGCTGCAGGGCCAGATCGACTCGTTCGATCAATTCGTCGTGTTGCTGCGCAATAGCGTTAGCCAGATGGTCTACAAGCACGCCATCTCGACCGTCGTGCCCTCACGCAACGTCCAGCTACCCATGGATGATGATCAAGGCGATAGCTGACCGCGCCGGCGCGCAAGGGGTGCATATTGTTTGAGCGTCCTGGAGCAGGCGAGCGCGCACTTCTCCTTCATGTCGGTCTGCAGCGGCCGTGTGAGCAAGATGAAACCGAAGAGTTCAAGGCACTGGCCGAGTCTGCCGGTGCCGAGATCGTTGCGCAAATGCGCACACGCGTCGCGCGGGCGAGCCCGCGGCTGCTGATCGGTCGGGGCAAGGCGCAAGAGCTCGCCGAGCAGATCCAGACCAGCTGCGCTGAGCTGCTCCTCGTCAACCGGCCACTGACGCCGAGCCAAGAGCGCAATCTCGAGAGTTTGCTCAAGATCCGCGTGCTGGATCGCAATGGGTTGATCCTCGATATCTTCGCGCAGCGCGCGATGACCCACGAGGGCAAGATTCAGGTCGAGCTCGCCCAGCTCGAGCATCTATCCACGCGGCTCGTGCGCGGTTGGACTCATTTGGAGCGGCAAAAGGGCGGTATTGGCCTGCGTGGCCCGGGTGAGACCCAGCTCGAGTCGGATCGGCGGATGCTCAACCAACGCATCAAGAACCTGCGTGGACGGCTCGTCAAGGTCGAGCGTCAGCGGGAGATGAGCCGCCGCGACCGCCGCCGCGGCGCCGTGCCGACCGTCGCGCTCGTGGGCTATACGAACGCTGGCAAGACGAGCCTGTTCAACGCACTGAGCGGCGCCGATGCCGTCGCGCGAGATCAGCTGTTCGCGACGCTGGACCCCTCGATTCGCAAGCTTGGTTTGGGCTCGGGCGACGACGTGCTGCTTGCCGATACGGTCGGCTTCGTGCGGGATCTGCCGCACGAGCTCGTTGCGGCCTTCAAGGCAACGCTGACCGAGACGCGGGAAGCCAGGATGCTGCTACACGTCACTGATGCCAGCGACCCGCATGCGGCGGAGCGCCGTGAGCAGGTCGAGGACGTGCTAAAGAGCATCGGCGCGGGGGATGTGCCGCGCATCCAGGTGTACAATAAGGTCGATAAACCGGGTGCGAAGGCAGCACCGGCGCCCGGCGCCCGTAACGGCGCCGAGCAGGTGCGCGTATCGGCGCTGACGGGTGAGGGCCTGGACGACCTGGCGGCCTTGATCCGCGAGCGATGCGTCGGTCGTCCAGTGATGCGACGCATCGAGCTTGCGCCCGGACAGAGCCGTTTGCGCGCCCGTTTGTTCGATTTACGGGCCGTGACGGCCGAGCGCGTCAATGAGGCCGGCGGCTGGACGCTTGACGTCGAGCTGACCTCGCGGCGCTGGCGGCAGCTCTGTGCGCAGGAAGGGCTGACCGAGGATACTTTGCTACAGGAAGTGTGAGCGATATGAGCTGGGATGACGGCGACAAAGGCAATCCTTGGAAATCCAACGGTGACAAAGGACCGGCGGATCTAGATGCGATCGTCAGGGACCTGCAGCGCAAGCTCTCGGGATTCCTAGGCGGGCGCGGTGGACGTGGCGATTCCGGAGACGGTGAGCGGTTCAGGCCGAGTGGCTCGGCCGGCGGCGGCGTCATTTTCGGCGCCATCGTGCTGGCTATCGGGCTTTGGGGCCTGACCGGCTTCTACCAGGTCAACGATGCCGAGCGTGGTGTCGTTCTGCGTTTCGGCGCGGTCCAGAGCGTCGCGGCGCCGGGCTTGCGTTGGCATCTGCCCTGGCCGATCGAGCGCGTGGAGCTCATCAATACGAACGTCACCGAGCGCTATGTCTATCAAGGCAGCATGCTGACGCGCGATGAGAACATCGTGCTCGTGGATCTGGTCGTGCAGTTCCGTCGGACGAATCCCGAGGACTACTTGTTCAACGTTCAGGCGCCGGAGGAAACGCTCGAGGACGTCACTGCGAGCGCGATTCGCGAAATCATCGGCAAGAACGATCTCGATTTTATCCTGACGTCTGGTCGCACAGAGGTTGCCGCCCAGACGCAGGAAGTCATTCAGTCGACTCTTGATGCCTACGGCACGGGGTTCACGGTTTTCGAGGTCAACCTGCAGGATGCGAATTTTCCGCGTGATGTAGAGGACAGCGTGCAGGATGCGATCAGGGCACGCGAGGACAAAGAGCGCGTGAGCTTCGAGGCTCAAGCCTATGCGAATGACATCCTGCCGAACGCACGCGGTGCGGCTGCGCGCGAGCTGCAGGATGCCGAGGGTTACCGCGCTCGAGTCATTGCCGATGCGGAAGGTGAAGCCGATCGGTTCTCGCTGATCCTCACCGAATACGAGAGGGCGCCTGAGGTTACACGCCAGCGCATGTATCTTGAGACGCTCGAGAGCGTGCTCGCCAGCTCGACCAAGGTGCTCATGGATACGGACGGTACCGGTAACAATATGATTTACCTACCACTCGATCGGTTAATGGAGCGGCGTGGTGGCGAGTCTATGCCGACACAGTATGCCGCGCCGAGCAATGCGTCGTCTTCGTCGACTAACGCCGATTCTCTCGCGCGGCTGCGTGCCCGTGAGACCCGCTAGGAAGATACGATTATGAGCCCACGCACCAACCTCTTTTTGATCGTCGGCGTTCTCGTGCTGCTCGTCGGACGCATGAGCGTATTCACCGTCGACGAGCGCGAGTTCGCGGTCAAGTTCCGCTTCGGTGAGATCGTCAAAGCTGATTACGAGCCCGGGCTTCACTGGAAGATTCCTTTCGTAAACACGATCGCGAAATACCCGGATCGGATCCTCAATTACGAGGAGTCCGAGGAACGCTTTTTGACGGGCGAGAAGAAGAACCTCATCGTCGATTACTTCATCACGTGGCGGATCATCGATCCCGGACAGTACTTTCGTTCGGTCCGTGGCGATGAGCTTTTCGCCGAGCAGCGACTCTCGGCCATCATCAGAGAAGGAATTAAGGCCGAGTTTGGCCGACGTACCGTGCAGGAGGTCGTCTCGGCTGAGCGCTCCGAGATCATGCAGGCAATGCTTGCTCAAGCCGGCCAGCGAGCGCCCGAACTCGGGATCGAGGTCGTTGACGTGCGCGTCATGCGCATCGAGCTGTCCGATGAGGTCAGTGGCTCGGTATTTTCGCGTATGCAGCAGGAAAGAGCTCGGGTCGCCGCTCAGCTTCGTGCGGAAGGCTCCGAGGAATCCGAGCGCATACGCTCCGACGCTGACCGACAACGAACGGTGATCTTGGCGGAAGCCTATCGTGATGCGGAGCGAATTCGCGGCGAAGGTGATGCGCGCGCAGCGGAAATCTACGCGAACGCCTATTCGCAGAATCCGGAGTTCTACACGTTCTATCGGAGCATGCAGGCCTACCGTACTGCGATCGGTCGCGATCAGGATGTGCTCGTGCTGAGCCCGGACAGCGAGTTCTTCCAGTTCCTGCAAGAGCAATCTGGGGCAACGCCCTAGAGACTGACACTTTCCCGATTACTCACTGAGCGAGGAGGCTGGGACGTTGGCCTGGTCGGATCTTTTTGCGGGTTTTGCTTTTTACTTGATCATCGAAGGTTTGCTGCCGTTTGCATCCCCGACCGCTTGGCGACGAGCCCTGGCTGGGCTTGCGCATCTCGATGACAACCAGCTCAGGGGCGTCGGCTTAGGCATCGTTATTGCCGGTCTTGCCATGCTCTTTGTCGTGCGAGGATAGGTCGTAGGCAATGAGTTCGAACGTCGTCGTCATCGGCACTCAGTGGGGTGACGAAGGGAAAGGTACGATCGTCGATCTCCTGGCTGAGCGCGCACAGGCGGTCGTACGTTTTCAAGGCGGCCACAACGCCGGCCACACGCTCGTCATCGATGGCGAGAAAACGATTCTTCACCTGATTCCGTCCGGTATTCTGCGCGAGAGCGTCAAATGCTTCGTTGGTAATGGAGTCGTCATCTCCTTGCCGGCACTCATCGAGGAGATCGACGGGCTAACTACGCGCGGCGTACCCGTCAGTGATCGCCTCGGTATCTCGCCAGCCTGTCCGCTGATCCTGTCCTCGCACATCGCGCTCGATCAGGCACGGGAAATCGCGCGCGGTAACGATGCGATCGGTACGACGGGACGCGGCATTGGACCGGCGTACGAGGACAAGGTTGCACGTCGCGCCATTCGCGTCTCGGACCTGTTCTCACCCGATGTCTTGCAAGAGCGGCTCAACAGTTTGCTGGATCTCCATAACTTTTTGCTGCGCCGCTATTACGAGCATGCAACGGTCGATGCCGCGGAAGAATTCGATCGCCTCATGACGATCGGGGAGCGCGTCACACCGATGGTCGTCGACGTCACGCAACAGCTACGCGATATGCAGGACGATGCTGCAAGCGTGCTTTTCGAAGGCGCGCAGGGCGCGATGCTCGATATCGATCTCGGCACGTATCCGTTCGTAACGAGCTCGAATACGACGATCGGAGGTGCGTCGACGGGGACCGGTGTCGGGCCCGGCACAGTCGACTATGTCTTGGGCATCGTCAAGGCCTACACGACGCGTGTCGGCGCCGGACCGTTCCCGACGGAGCTCTTCGATGACATGGGCAAGCATCTGGCGGACGTCGGGGCTGAGTTCGGATCCACGACCGGCAGGCCGAGACGTTGCGGCTGGTTCGACGCCGTATCGCTGCGCCGCGCCGTGTTTACGAACTCGCTCACGGGACTGTGTGTCACAAAGCTCGACGTGCTCGACGCGCTCGAAGAAATCAAGATCTGTGTGGGGTACCGGCTTGGCAGCCAGACGTTGGAGACGCCTCCGCTACTCGCCGATCATTATGCGAACTGTGAACCGATCTATGAGACCATGCCGGGGTGGCAGTCCTCGACGTGCGGCGTAACTGATTTTGCGGCGCTGCCGCAGGCGGCGCGTGATTACCTCGAGCGCATCGAGGCGATTCTCGAGACGCCCGTGGATCTGATCTCAACTGGGCCTGCGCGAGAGGCCGTCATCGTGCGCCGACACCCGTTTGATCCGTGAGCGCCGCTAAATCTTGCCTGCAGGAGATTAAGAAGTTAGGATAGGCTTCGACGCTAACCTACTAGAAAAATAAAGAGAAAATGATGGGAACACCGCTTGAGCGGTGCCGGGGCGCGAGACAGGACCGTGAACTGGCTTCAAGCATGCCGGGGCGATCGGACATAATCTATAGTCCAGACGCTGAGGATTGGCCAGGATGATGCGCGTGAGAATACGGTTCTGGTTGCCAGTATTGGCTGGGTTGTTGCTGTGTTGCGTGGCTGTCGCGCAGGAATCGCTGTTCCCGCGCCCAGCCGGTCTCGAGCCTGACATCAATTTCTGGCGTCGCGTCTACACCGAGATCGATACAAGCAGCGGTTTCGTTCACGACTCGCGGCATCTGGGCGTCGTCTATCGCACGCTGAGCTTTCCCAGAGGATGCGACGCGCCGCCAGCGCAATCGTACGCTGCGTGCAACGTATGCTGAGCTGCGCGAGGTGCTCGAGCGACTGGCGACGGGTCAGCGGTCGAGCTTGAGCGCCGAAGAGAGACGCGTTCTTGCGCTATGGCCTGACGATGTTACGAACGCCGAGTTGAGCGCAGCGGCGGGTCGTTTGCGCTTTCAGCTCGGTCAAGCGGACCGCTTTCGCAGCGGTCTGGTGCGCGCCGGCACGTGGCGGCGATATATTGAAGAGGTCCTCGAGCGTCAGGGCTTGCCGGGCGAGCTTGCAGCGCTTCCACACGTCGAGTCGTCGTTCGATCCAACGGCGTATTCGAAAGTTGGCGCGGCCGGCATGTGGCAGTTCACGCGCTCGACAGGTCTTCGCTACATGCGCATCGATCATATTGTCGATGAGCGCCGTGACCCGTTCCTATCGACCGTAGCGGCGGCACGCTTGCTCGAGAACAACTACAGCGTACTCGAGAGTTGGCCGCTCGCACTCACAGCCTATAACCATGGCGTTGCCGGTATGCGTCGCGCCAAGCGCCAGCAGGGTACCGACGACATCGAGACGATCGTACGAAACTATAGCGGGCGTACGTTCGGTTTTGCCTCCCGCAACTTCTATGTGGCTTTTCTTGCGGCCCTCGACGTCGATCGCGATCCCGAGCGCTACTTCGGATCCGTGACCCCGAGCCCGGCCGCCAACACGCGCACCGTTGAGGTGCCCGACTTCGTTACGATCGACGCGCTCGAGCGAACGCTCGATATCGATCGGCGCCGGCTGCGCTACTGGAATCCTGCGCTCATGGACCCGGTTTGGAGTGGCGACAAACTCGTTCCGCGTGGCTACGAACTGCGGTTACCGACGGCGCTCACCGAGGATATTGGTACGCGACTTGCGGCGTTACCAGCGACGGAGCGTTATACCGCGCAGATGCCCGATATCTATCACCGCGTCGGTCGCGGCGATACGATCTCGCAGATTGCCGAGCGCTACCGGGTGAGCATACGCTCGCTCGTCGAGCTCAACGGACTTCGCAGCCGAAATTTCATACGTGCGGGGCAGGTGTTGCGCTTGCCCGGCAACGGCGAAGGGACGCCGATGACACTGGCGCAGCTTGCCGGCGGCGATGTCGGCAGCGGAGAAGCCGGTACGTATATCGTTCGCGCCGGGGACAACATCGATGGGATCGCACGCAGATTCGGTGTCGATGAGCGCGTCATTCTCGCGCGTAACGGTATTCGTGACCGAAACCGAATTTTCGTGGGCCAGGAACTGCTGATTGGGGACATTGAGGCTGCCGAGGCCGTCACCGCGGCCGAGTCCGCAGTCCCGACCGTCGTTGAGATCTCCGATACACCGGAGGAGCCGCAAGCAATGCCTGCCGTCGTCGTTACGGAGACCGTCGTGACGGAAACGGCCGCGGCGGCAACGCCGGCGCCGAGCGCAGCTTCATCTCGCGTGGACGAGCAGCGCCTACGGGCGACCGAGGCGCGCCTTGCAACGTTGACCGAGACGAGCGTCGAGACCGAATTCGATACGCCCGACGCGACTGAGCAGGCAATGACAGCCGACGAAGCCGACGAGACGGCGCCCGAGGCCAATGCATTTGCGAGCGAGCAGGCGGAACTTGCGGGCGACCCGAGCGACTATCTCGTCGCTGCCGACAATACGATCGAGGTTCAGGCGTTGGAGACGCTTGGCCACTACGCCGATTGGCTTGGTATTCGGACGCAGCGGTTGCGTGATATCAACGGATTGCCTTTCGGTCAGGCCGTCGTGATCGGAGAGCGGCTCAAGCTTGAGTTTGCGGCCGTCGATGCCCGCGCCTTCGAGCAGCGACGGATCGCGTATCAGCAAGATACGCAAGAGGCTTTTTTCCTCGCCTACCAGATCACCGATACGCTCGACCACGTGATTCGTCCAGGGGAATCGCTCTGGGTGCTCGCACTCAGGCACTATCGTGTGCCCGTTTGGCTCGTGCGCCAGTTCAATCCAGATCTCGATCTCGACCAAATTAGGCCGGGTACCGTCGTGAAATTCCCCGAGCTGCGCGCGATCGCAAGCCCCGAGACGCCCACCCAAGCCGCCAACTGATCTGGAGCCGCAGGGCGTCGCCTAGATTATGGAAGATTGCGCGGAGCCCAGCGCTCTGCAGGCGTTGCCTGGCCGACCTCAAACGCGAACCCCGTCACGGGGAGCCCCGCGAAAACTCAGTAAGCTTCTGGCAATCCTGGGAAAAGTCTGGGCGAGCACCGGTGACGGCCAACACGGCGATAACGAAACTGACGCGTACGATCGCGAGCACGAGCACGCTGAAGCTTGCTGAGCTTCACGTCGTGGACGTGTTTTTTACGCCACTCGAGGAGCGATTCGAGCGCATTACGCGGCTCGCGCGTCGCTCGCTCAACGTGCCGGTCGCGGCTATCACCTGCTTGTCGACAGAGAAGCAATGGTTCAAATCAGTCGCTGGCTGGGCTGTCACGGAGCTACCAGTCTCGCATAGCCTCTGTCCGCTCACGCTCGAAGAGAATCGGATCTGTGTCATCAATGACACGCTCGAGGATTCGCGGTCTGCCGAGCATCCCCTTGTCGTCAACAAACCGAAGTTTCGCTTCTACGCCGGTTACCCGTTGCAGGAGAGCTCCGGTCTGGCGGTCGGAACGTTGTGCCTGTTCGACACGAAGCCACGCGAGTTCACCGAAGAGCAGCTCTGCACGCTACATGATCTCGGCGAGATCGCACGCAACGAGCTGCTGACGATCCAGCTCAGCGATGCGCAGTCCGAGTTCATCAACAAGCTCGGTGCCGCACGTCGAGAAGCGTTGTTCGACCCGCTGACGCGTATCTGGAATCGGCGCGGAGCAGGGGTTTTGCTGCGTTCTTCGTTGCAGAAGGCGCAGGAGATGGATACCGACATCTCCATCTGTCTTCTCGATGTCGATAACTTCAAAGAGATTAACGATACACATGGCCATCAGGCCGGTGATCAGGTCTTGAGAAAGCTTGCAGCCATGCTCGTCAGCTCGGTTCGCGCTGATGACATTATCTGTCGTTACGGCGGCGACGAGTTCTTGCTGATCCTGCCGGAGACCAGTGCGGCGGATGCAACTCAGATCGCCGAACGGGCACGACGCGCGGTCTCGGAGACGCCGGTGCAGATTCGTGAGGCGGCGGTTCAGGCCAGCGTCAGTATCGGCCTGGCAGCACGTCATCGTGGTACTGAGGTCACACTCGAGGAGCTGCTCAAGCAGATCGACGATGCGCTCATCTTCTGCAAACGCGAAGGCCGTAATCAAATTCGTCTCGCGAGCTAGCCTCCAAGTGCTTCCTTAGTACTCCAGTAAATTCTAAATAAACTTGATAACTAGCTAAAAAATAGCGAGTTTAATACGTACCAGAGCTTCGATAGCTCGATGCCGACGCAGGGCGCCCAAGCGCACCGTTCGACACCCCCTAACTAACGCTTGAGCGCCGTTGAAAGGGGTTTGGGCCTCGCGTATCTTTCGTCGTCAGAGAGCCATGCCGGCGAGAATTCCTATAACCGCCCGACGGCAGGGGCGGTTAGAAACAGCCGGCTTCTCAAGGACTAATTACCGATTCCAGATCAAATCCCAAGGGGTGATCCGTCATGAGTTTGAGGGTAATCAAAGCCTGGCTACCGGCCCCAGTAACCGTGTTCCTGAGCGCCGTGCTCGTTGCGTGTGGCCAGGGCGACATGGCCGATAACACTGCTATGCAAGGCGAGACCGCGATGCCGGAGCCGGTTGCTGAAGAAACCACGGCCGTCGACGTAACGGCAGCGATGCCGTCGGACACGATCCCGGTCTTCCCGACCGACAACATAGGGCGTAAGGGCTTTTACTATGCCGGCGGTGACTACGTGGGTGATCCGCCCGTCATGGGTGGCCAGATGTACGTGGAGATTTGGGAACCGCGTGAGATTACGCAGCAGTATCCGATCGTGCTGTTCCACGGCAATGGGCAGACCGGCGTCGACTGGCAGCAAACGCCCGATGGACGCCCTGGCTGGGCCTACTATCTCATCGACCAGGGTTACGTCATCTACATGGTTGACTACCCGGCGCGCGGGCGCTCGACCTACATCCCCGGCGGTGTCCATGGCGACCTCGGTATTCGCACGGCCGAGCAGCTCGAAACCATCTGGACGAACGTCGGGGAGAAGGGCAACTTCCCGCTCAAGGATAACCACACGCAATGGCCCGGCGCTGGTCATCGGGGCGATCCGATCTTTGACACATTCATCAAGACGCAGGTGCAGTTCGCTGGCCAGAGCACGACGATGGCACGCTTCGCGGCGATGGAGTTGCTTGACACCATCGGCCAGCCCGTCATTCTGCTGACGCACTCGCAGGGCGGCGGTGTCGGTTGGGGCGTTGCCGATGGGCGTCCAGACCTCGTTCGCGCCATCGTGACCGTCGAGCCGGGCGGTCCACAAATCAGCCCCGTCGACACGGCGAACGTCGCCTATCGTGATCGGGTCAGTAACGTCTGGGGCCCAACGAACTATCCGCTGACCTACGACCCGCCCGTCAACGATCCATCCGAGCTCGCCGTTTATCTCGAGGAGGAGGGCGATCAGCCCGGCGAGATCGCGTGTTACCTGCAGGAGGAGCCTGCGCGGCAGCTCGTGAACTTCGCCGACATTCCGATTCTTGCGATCTCCGCAGACGGCACTTACCACCGTGTTTTCGACGCGTGTATACCGAAGTGGATCAACCAGGCCGGTGGCAACGCCGAGTTCGTACGGCTCGAGGATCACGGAATGAGCGGCAACGGCCACATGATGATGCTCGAGCTCAACAGCGATGACATCATCGCGTTCATTCACGACTGGATTCAAGACAACGCAATTTGATTATTTCTGGAGAGTTTGATGGGAAAGCAATTGTCATTGTTAGCCGGTGGTGCCATTGCCGTGGTCGTTGCCGTTGTGCTTACGAGCGATCCGGCCGAGGCGCAGCGCCGCGGCAACAACACATTCGCTGCCGTGCCGGGCATTAAGGGCGGGCAAGAACTATTTGGACCCTACGAGGTCGACCCGAATTGGCCGCAGGACATCTCGACGTTGCCGGGTCATGAGGCCTGGACTTGGGGGGCCGGACAGAGCGTGTATGCCGAAAGCCCCGACCGCGTGTACCTGCTGTTCCGTGGCGAGCTACCGAACATCGAGCGTCCGCAAACGTTCGTCAAGTACGACGGTGACGGACCGGGTGTTGCGTATCCAGTGGCCCAGGTGCCTTGGCGCAACGCGTCGGTCGGTCCGCGCGCCGCGCTACCCGGTTCGCTCGATGGCGGCGACAACGACCGGGGCGTTCACGGTCTCGATCATCGCTGGGAGCACACGCTCGTCGTCGTCAATCGCGAAGGAGAGATCATCGAGGAATGGACGCAGTGGGATAGCCTGTTTCGCCGGCCCCATTTCGTAACGATCGATCCCTGGGATCCCGAGAAGCACGTCTGGGTCGTCGACGATTATCGTCACGCGATCTTCAAGTTCACGAACGACGGTAGTGAGCTCGTGCAGACGATCGGCGTGCCGAATGAGCGCGGCAACGACGATAGCCATTTCTATCGCCCAACGTTCCTGGCGTTTACGGAAGAGTTCATGTTCGTCGCTGACGGCTACATCAACACGCGCGTTGTCAAGTTCGATAAAGAAGGCAACTTCCTCATGACGTGGGGTCAGCCTGGAGAGCGTGGTGGCAGAGAGACGCGTCCGGGCTATATGAACAACGTCCACGGTGTCGCCGTGAACATCGACGATGAGCTCGTCTACGTCAACGACCGCGCGAACAACCGCGTGCAGATCTTCGACTATGACGGCAACTACCAAGACGAGTGGAGCTTCGGTCCCGAGCCTACCGACATCCATCTGCTCTATATGGGTGAGGACAACGTCCTTTGGGCTGCCGATCGGGCAACGTCGAAGATCNNAGATCCTCGGTTACAACGGAAACGGTGAGTTGATCTACTCGTGGGGCATTTTTGGCGACTTCCCAGGCGCTTTTTTTGGCGTCCACGCGCTGAGTGTCGACCAGGAAGGCAACTTCTACGTTGCCGAGGTCGGCGGTGGACGCGCGCAGAAGTTCATACCGCGCGAAGGCGCGCGTCCGGAGACGATGCTCGGCATACCGCATTACGCGGCCTGGGAGTAGTCACATTGGCGGTTGACGCGCGGTAGCATCAAAAACGCCGGGCGGTTTGCCCGGCCAGGAAGACTGAAGATGAAGACAAAGACATACACAGCGCTCGGATCGATTTTGCTCGGCGTGACGTTGGCCGTGACGGCGCATGCGCAACGAGTGCCCGACGCAATTCCGATGATGTCGCTCGAGAACGTCGCCTACCACGGGTTCTTCTATGCCGGTGGCGACTATGTTCGCGAGGGCGATCAGGCGACGATGGGTGGGGCGATGTACGTCGAGGTCATGGTGCCTCGCGAGATCCGTCATCCTTACCCGATTGTCATGCTTCACGGCGCGGGTCAGACGGGTGTGGACTGGTTGCAGACACCGGACGGCAGACCCGGATGGGCATACGATTTCCTCGAGATGGGCTATGTCGTCTACATGGAGGACTACCCAGGGCGAGGCCGATCGGCTTACGTGCCGAACCATGACGGCCCGCTGCGCATTCGCAACGCCCCGAATCTCGAGCAGATCTTTACGGCATCGGCGGCGACAGCAGACTTTCCGCAGGCCTCAAAGCACACGCAGTGGCCCGGTACTGGACGCATGGGCGATAAGATCTTCGACGACTTCAACAAGACGCAGGTCGCGTTCATGGGTGGGCAAGACGGACCGGCCGTCGCCGCGAACATCGCGTTGCTCGACATGATCGGCAGCCCCGTGATCCTGCTGACGCATTCCCAGGGCGGTGCGTTCGGTTGGCCCGTCGCGCAGGCGCGCCCCGATCTCGTCAAGGCGATCGTCACCGTCGAGCCTGCTGCGCCACCGATCCGCGGCGTGAACACCTCGACTGTCGAGTACAACCCGCGCGGTGGTCTGCAGTACGGTCTCAGCAACTATCCGATTCAGTACGATCCGCCGATCAGCGATCCGTCGGAGCTTGCGGTCGAGCTCGAGCCGGAGCCACAGGGACCGGGTCTCGTGCCGTGTTACCGCCAGGTCGAGCCCGCGCGGCAGATCGTCGGCCTGCAGGATATACCTGTGTTATTCCTCAACGGCGAGGGCGGCTATCACCGGATTTTCGACCATTGTCTCGCGGACTGGTTGAATCAAGGCGGCGTGCAGACCGAGTACGTGCGCATGGAAGAAGCCGGCATGCCGGGCAACGGCCACATGCCGATGCTCGAGCTCAACAGCAAGGCCATCGCTCAGTACATCGGCGGCTGGCTCGAGGAGAACGTGGACTAAGGATGATAGAGGATGGCGGACCCCGAGCGGGTCCGCTGTCAGTTTGGGAAAGCAGTTTTCGCGATCGCTGGCGGAGGAGGGGGTCATGAATAAACTGGTGTCACTGTGTTTTGCAGGATGCCTGCTCGCAAGCGCGGGCGCGTCGGCACAGACGGGTAGCGCCGTTCCGGGCCAGAAGGGTGGTCAGGATATGCACGGCGCGTATGACGTTGCCGACTGGCCCAAGAATATCTCCACGCTGGAGGGACACGAAGACTGGACCTGGGGTGCCGGACAAGGTGTGTTCGCCGAGAGCCCCGATCGCGTGTTCGTGCTCGTGCGCGGCGAGCTGCCAGCCCTTGAACGTCCGGCTACGGTGCGGCTGCCTGAGATCGGGCCGAGCATCACGTTCCCGATGAACCGTATACCGTGGCGGGATGCGACGACGGCGAGCCTGCCTGCTTCGCTCGATGGGCCGACGCGACCGCAGACGAGTATTCGCGGTGAGCTCGGCGTCGACGTGCGCTGGGAGCACTGCATTCTCGTGTTCGATCGCGAGGGCAACCTCATCGAGGATTGGACGCAGTGGGACGAAATGTTAAGACGTCCGCATGCGGTCTACATCAGCCCGTACGATCCGGAGAAGCATGTCTGGATCGTCGATGACTACCGTCACTCGATCTTCAAGTTTACGAACGACGGCAGTGAGCTCGTGCAGACGATCGGTACATTCGATGAGCCCGGAGACGATGCCAATCATTTCTACCGTCCGACGTTCATGGCGTTTCGTGCCGATGGCGGCTTCTACGTGGCAGACGGTTATGCAAACACGCGCGTTGTGCGTTTCGATGCAGACGGCAACTACCTCATGGAATGGGGGCAGCGCGGTAACCCGCCGAACGAGACACGACCGGGGTACTTCAACAACGTGCATGGCATTGCAATTGACCCAGAAACGAACCGCGTGTTCGTCAACGATCGCAACAACCATCGCGTGCAAGTTTTCACGGAAGACGGCGAGTATCTGGACGAGTGGCGTTTCGGTGACGGTATCTCGAACATTCATCTATTGATCATCACCGCCGATCGGTATCTCTGGGCCTTCGATCGCGGCACGAAGAAGATGCTCAAGTACGACCTCGACGGAAATTTTCTCTATTCCTTCGGTATGTTCGGCGGTCCCGACATCCCAGGTGGCATGTGGGGCGTGCACGGAATTGCCGTCGACCAGGAAGGCAATCTGTATCTCTCCGATGTCGATCGCGGCGGTGCGCAGAAGTACGTGCCTAAAGAGGGCGCCCGGCAGGAGTTGCTTGTCGGCAAGCCCGTCTATTCAGCTTGGGAGTAATAGGACAGTATTCGAGACTTGTTTTGCGAGATTGGACGGGCCCCATTGGCGCCCGTTCTCGTTTCTGGGTCGTTAACGCGCCTAGTAGGCGACGGTCATCTGCCGGCCGATGTGCTGAGGGTCCTCGAGCTCATCCACGAGCGCGACGGCGAAATCCTCCATCGAGATGCGGCTCTCGCCTTGATCATCGCGGATGACCACGCTGCCGCCGATGCGAAAAATTCCCGTTCGCTCACCTGGACTCATCGTCAGCGCCGGGCTCGCGAACGTCCAGCGAAACTCGCTCACGTCCTTGAGCGCATCGAGCACGATGCGATGACCGAGAATCCGCGCGCCACGCGAGCCGGTCGGTATGTCTGTCTCATCCACGATGCGCACACCGGGGCTCGATTCCAATGTCGTGCTGCCGCCCCCGACGACGATGAACCGCGGCGCCTCAGCGCCGAGTTGGCCGAGCGCTTCGATAAGTGCGAGGCCAGCACGAGCCGGGTAGCTGTCGGCGGGATCCTCGGAGTCGGGGTTGTTGCCACCGATCGCGCTGACGACGGCGTCAAAGCCGCTCACGAGTTCCGCGATCGAGGCCGGGTCCATGACGTCGCCCTGAACCTTCGTGTAGCGCTCATGAGTTTCGGTCAGGCGCCCGAGGCTGCGACTCACGCCCGTGACACGATGTCCGCGGTTCAGCGCTTCGGTGGCGATTCGCGAGCCGACACGACCGGATGCGCCGAAGACGATGATATCGAGCAGCTCGGCACCGGCGGATACCTGCCCGTGAGCCAGCGGCACGGTCAGCAGCGCGAGGGCGCATAGGGTCCGCAGACCATGTAGTGGGCGGGGACTGTCGGCGCGCATCGTCGAGCTCCTAAACGCAAGCGGAGTGAATGCGCGCCATGTTAGCGCGAGGCTGTGACCGGGCAAAGGCGAGGCTGGCCCAGTCCGACTAGGCTCAGCTGGCAGCTTCGGGGGTCAGACGCGCGAGCTCTCGGGAGAGTTGGGGTTCGAGGGGGGCGTCGGGCTCGACGGGAAATTCGACCTCGTCGCCGTTCTCGCGCACGACGAGCACGTGTTCCGGGTCTCGTCCCGGGAGCACGCTAACCCACTCCTTGCCATCGAGGACAGGAATCCGCAGCCGCATGATCCGTGTCACGTTGCCGCCTCCTTCGGTC